>Ga0255365_10197_pt1 | contig 15540 bp, 11 predicted proteins | sample ANMaggSeSYBR01J3_FD_182089 | JGI IMG/M metagenome (GOLD analysis project Ga0255365, IMG submission 182089) | Sediment cell enrichment communities from methane seep in Santa Monica Basin, California, United Staets - ANME aggregate JGI... | ecosystem: Environmental > Aquatic > Marine > Cold seeps >... | reverse complement strand
GTTCCCCCTGAAACGAAATGTAATTACTGAATGGGTTTGGGAAAACTTTTATTTTAGCGTATTGTCTGTTTATTAATTCATCAACTGAGACAAGGTCATCAAGGTTAAGCCTGTACATTGAAACACCATAAGTACCAATCACCAGTGATCGTGAAGTATTATGGATTTTCATAGCAACAACGGCTGCACTGGGCAATCCATCCGATAACATAAACCACTCCTGTCCATTGTTATTAGTAAAAAACACACCGGCATCCGTACCAATATAAATATACCCCGGATACATCGGATCAAGCACAATATCATTTACCGGTAATTCAGGAAGGTTTCCGCTTATACTTTGCCAGGTTTGACCCAGGTCTTCCGATTTGTAAACATGGGGCAACTGCTCATCCCAGCGAAAACCGGAAATAGTAGCATAAATCGTATTTTCATCATAAGGATCAGCAATCACCCGTGTTATCCACCTGTCGGGGATACCATTGGTTATGTTTTCCCATGTTGCTCCTGCATTGGTTGAAATATGGATCAAACCATCACCGGTTCCGGCTATAACTATGTTATTATCTAAAGGAGAAATAGCAATTGTTGTAATGGTATGGAAATACTGGTTAATGCCTTTTGTAATATCCCCACTTACATCATTCCATGATGAACCACCATTCGTTGATTTCCATACACGGTATGAACCAAAATATAAAATATCAGAATCAACCGGGTCCATAGCCAGTGGCGCCGACCAGTTGATGCGTTCCCCGTTCCAGTTCCAACCAATGTAATCCATATTATTTCCGCCATTAGTTGACTTGTACAAATTACCCCATTGGTATTCCGCATACAAAACATCCGGGTTTGAATAATCGATCAGGCAATACATACCATCTCCTCCCAGAATAGCCTGCCAGTTACTAAGCCCGCCATCATTAGTCATAATAGTATTGTTATCCTGGGTACCACCAATAAGCCTTTCGGGATTCTGATAATCCACATCTATTGCATAAAACTGTGTAAAAGGCAAATTATTAATTTTTGTCCAGCTACTGCCGTTATTCATGCTATAATAAAGTCCGCCATCATTTCCGAGGAGTATCCTGTTATTCACCTGGTCGAAATACATGGCATGGTGGTCAACATGAACATCCCATCCTGTACCATCTTGCCAATTGCTGCCACCATTCGAAGATTTATACATTTGAACCCCCATTACCCAAAGCATATTCTCATCCTCCGGGTGCACCCTAACCTGCCCGAAATACCAACCAAATGAACTATTCATCCCGCTTAACTGCCAATCGTTAGTCTGTGTCCATAAATCACCACCATTCTGGGTTTTGTAAACACCAACCTCAGAATTAGGCATATCATAAAAAACATACAATACATCCGGGTTTGATTCGGCAATGGTTAAGCCGGGTCTGCCCACATCACCTGCCGGTAAACCGTTCGTCATTTCTACCCAGGTATCCCCGCCATCGGTCGATTTCCAAATTCCCGTACCTTCACCGAATGAATGGCGATATTCAAGCCCCCTGGTTCGTTCCCACATAGCTGCAAATAATATATCCGGATTTTCGGGATGCTGTACAAGGTCGATAGCCGCAACCGTATCATTGACGAATAACATTCGCTCCCACGCGGCACCGCCATCCAAACTACGATAAATACCTCGTTCTTCGCTCGGTGTAAATAGATTTCCACAAGCAGCAGTATAAACCCTGTTCGAATTATTGTAATCCACAATGATCCTTCCGATATAGGCTGAAAGTTCTAATCCGGAATGCTCCCATGTCTCCCCGGCATCATATGATTTATAAATCCCATTTCCTATAAAACTATAACTTGACGAATTAGCTTCACCTGTTCCGGCGTAAATAATATTTTCATCATTAGGGTCAATGGCTATATCCCCAATGGAAATTAAATCTATATCTTCGAATATATACTCCCAACTTGCACCGTCGTCAGTAGATTTCCAAACTCCACCCGTTGCAGCACCGAGATATATCGTTTCCGGGGAATTGGGATGTCCCTCAATATCTGTTATCCGTCCACCGATATTGGTTGGTCCGGCAAACTCCCAGGTATAATCCCACAACTTTGATGACTCCTTAAAATTCCGGGTTTGCTTTATGGCTTGCAAATAATTCTCCTGATTTATAGCATTGTTCGGATACATCCTCTGATGCGCCATATACTCCCCGGGTGCTAATTTAGCCTTTTGATTATAACCTTGTTGACTAATTCCATCAGGAATACGGCAATCAAATTTAACAAGTATAAAACTTACAATCAATACCAGGAGAACAGGAATAATTTGTTTTTTCATCGGTTTAGATTTTTTGACTTTTGAATCTTTTTATTAACTGACAAAATTAATCCTAAATTCGTTGCAGGTTAAGAACAATTTATAAATTCTGAAAACTTCTTTTTCAGTATGATCAATTTCAGTAATTTTGCCAAAAATCGTAAATCATAAATCGTAAATCGTAAATCATAAATCTAAAATCTTAATAGGTATGTCTGAAAAAATTCTTAATCATGTAAAACCAGGTTTTATTGCCGGCAATGACTTACAGAAAATTTTATCAATTGCCAAAGAAAATCAGTTTGCCTTACCTGCTGTTAATGTAATCGGGAGTGATTCAATCAATGCAGCCCTTGAAGCTGCAAAACAGGTTAACTCACCTATTATCATCCAGTTCTCTAATGGGGGAGCTTCTTTTTATGCAGGAAAAGGACTATCGAACGAAAATGAAATAGCAGCCATTGCCGGCGCTGTTTCCGGCGCTCAACATATTCATAAAATGGCGGAATTATATGGTGTGCCTGTTATTATCCACACCGACCATGCAGCCAGAAAACTGCTGCCCTGGATCGACGGATTGCTTGATGTAGGCGAAGCATACTATAAAAAATACGGGAAACCTTTATACAGTTCTCACATGTTAGACCTTTCGGAAGAACCAATTGAAGATAATATTGCTACTTGTAAAAAATACTTAGAAAGAATGAGCAAGATAGAGATGACACTTGAAATAGAACTCGGTGTTACCGGCGGTGAAGAAGACGGGGTTGACAATATTGGTATTGACAGTTCAAAACTTTATACCCAACCCGAAGAAGTTGCTTATGCTTACGAAGAATTAATGAAAATAAGCGACAGGTTCACCATTGCTGCTGCATTTGGCAATGTTCATGGTGTTTATAAACCGGGCAATGTCAAACTGCAACCCGTTATTCTAAAAAATTCTCAGGATTACATTCAGAAAAAATTCAACACAGGTGAGAAACCGGTAGGTTTTGTATTTCATGGAGGATCAGGTTCAAGCCGTGAGGAGATCAGAGAAGCCATATCTTATGGAGTTATTAAAATGAACATCGACACCGACACACAATGGGCAATGTGGAATGGTGTAAGAGGATATGTTGAAAAATATCACGATTATTTACAAGGTCAAATCGGTAATCCCGAAGGAGAAGATAAGCCGAATAAAAAATATTACGATCCGAGAAAATGGCTGCGTGAAGGTGAAAAAAGTATGGTTGCAAGACTAAAAACGGCTTTCGAGGATTTGAATTGTGTTGACAGGGATTAGGTGCTTGGTGCTGGGTGCTGGGTGTGAATTATCCAAATCGATACCAATAATAAAAAAAATCCTGATTAATTTTATTTTCTCAGTTTTATCTTCACCACGCTCCTTGTACCACGCGCCACGCAATTACTTTTTTTGTTTATTTTTGTTAATATCCTTGTGAACGGTTACAATTTTTTTTCAGCCTTAATTCCAAATTATCCATTACATGTTAACTTTTTTACTTATTTTTGAATTTTGCTTCCCGAAGCTTTGGGACTATTACGTTATGTTTGATGCCTGTCAACATCGCAATGAAAATTATTAAAATTATTATTTTTGTCTTAAAGAAATATAATTAAAGTGGGACAAATAATTAAAATACGAACTAATCCTGAAATCCTTATATGGGCAAGAGAGGAAGCTGGTTATACACCTGATGATCTTGCTGATAAGCTTCACATACCTGTCGATCGTTTCAATGAATGGGAAACAACAGGAAAAAATATCCCATTAGGTATGCTTAAAAGGGTAGCTAATTACTACAAAAGACAATTAGCTGTATTTTGCCTTCCCACTTCTCCTCCCAAGATTAAAAAACCAACTGATTTTAGGAATTTAGCAATTGACCAGCAGAGTTTATCTAATGAAACTTTACTCATAATAAGAAGGACAAATAAATATCTGAAGTTAGCAAATGAATTAGATGGTGAGGAATTCTGGAAAACAAAATACAACTGGATTAATGAAATAGATAAAGTTTACGAATCCGTTAAAAAGGTTAATGATCCAAAGATTATAACTTGGTTGCGTAACAAGCTGGAAATTGATATTGAGAAACAAAAAAAATTTAAAGGTTTTGATGAAGCTTTTAAAACCTGGAGAATTGCAATTGAAAAAAAACTTGGAATCTTTGTTTTTCAATTTCCAATGCCAGAAGGTGAATTAGATGGATTCACTTATGCTTTTAACAAACCACCTTATGCTATCATAATTAATAGTAATAGCAATAATTTGCCACAAAGAAAAATTTTTACACTATTTCATGAATTAGGACATATTTTAAAACATCAATCTGGAATATGCTTTACTGACCTATATCGCGAAAACCAATTAGAATTAGAATACGAATGTAATGATTTTGCCGGGAGATTTTTAGTGCCTGATAATTATGTTTATCCGATTGATTCCAAAGAAGAATTAGTTAAACTTTCTAAAACGTACCATGTAAGTAGAGAAGTTTATTTAAGGAGAAGTTACGAGAATGGACTTATATCCAAAATAGAATTCTTTAATTACTTAAAAGCAATAAAGGAAACAACTAAAATACCAAAAAAGAAAAAAGAGGGATTTGCAATAAATCCTGCGATTACCAGTAAAAGTCAGCGAGGAGAAACATTTTACAACCTTGTTGTTGATGCAGCATACAATAACAGAATAGACTTTTCTACTGCTACTGATATATTAAATCTTAAAATCAACCATATATTAAATGAATGAAATAACAAAAATATATTGTGTTGATTCAAGTGCATTTTTTCATTTGCATTATATCCATAAATTGATTTCTATAAATAGTGTTTGGAGTGAGCTTGATAAACTGTTTGAAGAAGGGAAAATAATTTCTCATGAATACGTTTTTGACGAATTTTATTCCGAATCAAGTAAACGTGATTTTATTCAAAAATGGATTGAGAATAAAAAGAAATATTTCCTTCCTCTTACTGATAGACAGTTTGATATTGTTAATGGTATTTTAGAAAAGTTTCCAGATTTAATTGACCCAGAAAAAGAAAAGAACCAAGCAGATCCATGGTTAATTGCTTTAGCATTAGAATTAATGAAAGATACATCATTATTTGGCAAGAAAGATATAATCGTTGTAAGTCAAGAAAAGATTACTTCCCCCAAAAGAATTCCAGCAGCTTGCAAACATTTTAATGTTAATCATATGAATCTTGAAGAATTTTTTAAAGATAATGGTTGGACTTTTGGTTTAAAGAACGAAGGTGACTAAAAGGCAGAAAACCCCTGCTCATCCCGATTTAAACGTAGGACCACAGGGTAAGCAAATCCGGATGGAAATAATACATAGATTCCAGCCTGCCACGGAATCTCATAAGTAAGGCTGGCAAGTGTAATCCGCTTCCCTGATTGTTTCAGACCCTCCGCTTGAACACTACTCCTTAAAGTTTGCCACTTTAATAGAAACTGACACATCCAAACCTCTGTTTTAAAAAAAATGTTATTTTTACCACTTCTTAATAAAACATCATCTTTATGTTTTTCAAATATAAAACTCTCATCTTTAAGATATATCGAAATTATTAAGATCAAATTTTATGATAAAAAAGGTACTTATTGCCAACAGGGGTGAAATAGCTATTCGTGTTATGAGGACTTGCAGAGAAATGGGAATCACATCGGTAGCCGTTTACTCTGATGCCGACCGTAACTCAATGCATGTTCGATATGCCGATGAGGCTTACCATATCGGGCCTTCGCCATCAAATGAGAGTTATCTGCATATTGACAAGATTATTGATGCAGCCAAAAAATCCAAAGCAGACGCTATTCATCCCGGTTACGGATTTTTATCGGAAAATGCAGAATTCTCCGAGCGATGTAAAAAAGAAGAAATTATCTTTATTGGTCCTTCAGCCTTTTCTATTTCTACAATGGGCGATAAAATTACAGCCAGAAGAACCATTCTCAATGCAGGTGTCCCTGTTGTACCCGGAACAACCGACCCCATTAAATCCAACGACGATGCTATTGAAGTTATTAAAGAAATAGGTTTACCCGTTATGATTAAGGCTACTGCAGGCGGAGGTGGCAAGGGAATGCGATTAGTACAAAATGAAAAGGACATTTTACCTTTATTAAGAGCTGCTAAATCCGAAGCAAAAGCTGCCTTTGGTAATGATATCGTATATGTTGAAAAATACATTTCTTCTCCTCATCATATTGAATTCCAGATATTGGCTGACCGGCATGGTAATGTTATTCACCTGTTTGAAAGAGAATGTTCGGTTCAAAGACGTCATCAGAAGGTCATTGAAGAAACTCCAAGCCCGCTAATGAATCCCGCAATTCGTGAAGAAATGGGCAAACATGCTATTGCTGTTGCCAGGGCAGCTAAGTACGAAGGCGCCGGAACTATTGAGTTTATTGTTGATGATAATCTGAATTATTATTTCCTTGAAATGAATACCCGCCTGCAGGTTGAACACCCAATTACCGAACGTGTTGTTGGAATTGATTTGGTGAAAGAACAGATAAATATCGCAAATGGCAAAAAACTTACATACACACAAGATGAACTTTCGCAAAACGGTCATGCTATTGAATGTCGTATTTATGCCGAAGACCCTGATAATAATTTTATGCCAAGCCCAGGACTCATCCAGCATATTACAGAGCCATTAGGTTTTGGCGTTCGCCACGACGGTTATATATATGAAGGCTATGAGATACCTCTTTATTACGACCCGTTGATATCTAAGCTCATCGTCTGGGGCAAAACAAGGCAGGAAACAATCGAACGGATGAAAAGAGCATTATATGCTTATAAAATAACCGGGATTAAAACCACTATCAAATTTCTTGAGCGTATTATGAATGCGCCCGATTTTGTTAATGGAAATTATAATACACACTTTATTGAAAAGAACAAAAAATTCCTTGAAGAAGAAGATAAAAATGATGGCGATGGCAAGGCAATGGCAATAATAGCTGCATTTATCGATTATACTAACAGGCTTGAGCAGGCTCATCAAAAAATTCCTCCCAGACAGAAAATTAGCAACTGGAAATCAAGTGGCAGGAAAAAAAGTATGCTTAGATTATAAATATAACTTTATTTAAAATGGCTTTAGAAGTTAATATTGACGGAAAATCAGTTAGTGTAGAATTGCTTAGTAAAGAGGGAAATAATCATCAGATAGCTATCAACGGAAATATATATGAAGTTGACCTTGTTATGGTAGAAAAAGGGGTTTATTCAATTCTTTATAAGAACAAATCTTATAATCTTGAACTTATCCGTGGAAAAGTTCCGAAAACTTATACAATTAATACATTATACAATTCGTATGATGTTGACATAATGGATGCAGAAGCCAAATACTTAAACAATCGCAAGCATGATGATATTGATGATGAAGCTGTTATTTCATCACCTATGCCAGGGAAAATTGTTAAAATAATGGTAAAAGCAGGCGATAAAGTAAAAGCCGGTGATACTGTAATAATCGTTTCGGCTATGAAAATGGAAAGTGAATACAAAGTCAAAAAAGACAGGATTATTAAAGATGTTCTAATTAAAAATGGTGATACAATTGATGGCAATCAGCCCTTGATCAGTTTAGAATAAAAACAAGAAAAATAAAACATTATGTCATTAAAAGATAAGTTCAATCAGTTTGAAGAGAGAAATAAGATTGCCGAAGCAGGTGGAGGAAAAGAAAGAATTGACAGACAACATAAAGCCGGAAGGAAAACTGCCCGTGAAAGAATTAAGGATTTACTCGATCCCGAAACTTTTGTCGAGATGGATAAATTCGTTACACATCGTGCACACGACTTCGGGATAGATAAAAATAAAATTTTAGGTGATGGTGTAGTTGCCGGATATGGTAAAATAGACGGGAGATTAGTTTACGTTTTTGCCCAGGATTTTACAGTGTTCGGAGGTACGCTTAGCCGTGCCAATTCGGATAAGATAATAAAAATAATGGACATGGCGCTTAAAATGGGAGCGCCTGTAATTGGTTTAAATGATTCGGGTGGCGCCCGGATTCAGGAAGGCGTGGAAAGTCTTGCAGGATATGCCGACATCTTTTATAGAAATACAATTGTTTCCGGCGTAATACCCCAAATTTCAGCAGTACTGGGTCCTTGTGCCGGCGGCGCTGTTTATTCTCCTGCAATAACCGACTTTATACTAATGGTAAAAAACACCAGTTATATGTTTGTAACGGGTCCTGATGTTATTAAGACCGTTACCCATGAAGAAGTTACAAAAAATGAACTTGGCGGCGCTATGACACACAACTCAAAAAGCGGCGTCGCTCATTTTGTTGCGGAAAATGACGAACAGGCAATGATGATGCTTCGGGAATTGCTAAGTTTTATTCCATCAAATAATCTGGAAGACCCCCCCATAAAGCCTTGTACTGATGACATCCACAGGGAGGATGAAAAACTTCAGACACTTATACCTGAGGATCCTAATAAGCCTTATGATATTAAAGATATCATAACAACAGTAGTGGATGAACATAATTTCTTCGAGGTAATGCCTTATTATGCTTTAAATATAATTATCGGTTTTGCAAGATTTGGCGGAAGACCGGTTGGGATTGTCGCTAATCAGCCTGCTTATCTTGCAGGTGTTCTCGATATAAATTCTTCTATCAAAGCTGCAAGATTTGTCAGGTTCTGCGATGCATTTAATATCCCATTAATAACTTTTGTCGATGTTCCGGGATTCCTGCCCGGAACAGCACAGGAATTTGGCGGAATTATTAAGCACGGCGCTAAATTACTTTATGCATTTGCCGAAGCAACTGTTCCGAAAATCACAATAATTACAAGGAAAGGATATGGAGGCGCTTATGATGTGATGTCGAGCAAACATATTGGAGCAGATGTAAATTTTGCTTACCCCACAGCCGAAATAGCAGTTATGGGTCCTGAAGGCGCAGTTAATATTATTTTCAGAGATAAACTTGATGAGAAGGAAAAGAAACAGGCTGTTGATGACTATAAAAATACATTTGCCAGTCCTTATAAGGCAGCAGCATTAGGTTATGTTGATGAAATTATTTATCCGAAACAAACAAGGTATAAGATAATTCAGGCATTAGAGATGACACAAAACAAGACAAAATCAAATCCGCCTAAAAAGCATGGAAATATTCCTTTGTAATTAAACTTTTGTTGTTTTTTCGTTTTGGTATAATTCTTTATTAAGAAGTTCTTTCTCCTCATTAACTTGTTCAATAGTATTGTTAATAACACTATTAACTTTATCGACCAAGCCGGGCACTTCATCGTTATTTATATTATCCCTGGTATTTGTTTCCAGTCTTCTGATATCCAGCTTTAAATCATTAATAGAGAAAATATCAATTGAGGATTTTAGTTTATGGGCTAATTTACTTACACCATTAAGATCGTTCTTCTGGTAACATTTATTCAGTTCATTTAAACTTTCGGGTGTAGCCTGAAGAAAAATCTTGACCATTTGATAGATAGCTTTTTTATCCCCACCAAGCATCTCGTTCAGGTTGGTAAGATCAAACAATTTTTTTGAATCCATTGACATAATATTTTTCAGTTAAGTTTATGTTTCGATTGATTAATTTATTATAGTGCTTTTATTTGCTTTACTTAGGTATCAATATTTATACCATATATCCAATTGCCTGTAATTAAAGGATTTAAAACATAGTGACAAAATTACATTTTCTCTATTTTAAAAAAGCAATTTAAAATTTGGAAAATTATATCATTTTTTATTGAGATGAAAATTAGAAATTGAAAGATATAAACAACAAAATGTTAATAAACTAAATCTCATTGTTTTTCAGCATACGGTAAATGGTTGATTTTCCTATATCCAGTTTTTTCGCCACAACCATCACATTATTATTATATTTTTGTAAATAAAACTTAACAATTTTCTTTACATATCCCTGAAGAGAATCTTCTTCTAACAGGAAATCACTCTTCGCATTAATTGAGTTAAATGTAATATGATCTTCTTCAAGTGAATCGGAATTGGTTAAAACACAGGCTAATTCCATTACAGCCTTTAATTCCCTTACATTACCCGGGTAAGGATATTTTATAAGTTTTTCCTGGGCATTGGCAGATATCTCAAGTTTATTCATTTTATTATCCTTGCAAAAATCATCTACAAAATGTTTAGCAAGGATAAGGATATCATTTCCACGATAACGTAAAGGTGGAATTTCAATTGGTAAACCCAATAAGCGGTAATATAAATCTTCTCTGAAATTACCCTCTTGCACCTCCTTAGCTAGGTTTTTATTAGTGGCAACAATAATCCTTGCATCAAATTTGATCGGCTTATTTCCACCGACACGGTTAAGTTCTCTTTCTTGTATAACACGTAAAAGTTTTGCCTGCATATTTATATCCATTTCGCCAATTTCATCCAGGAAAATTGTTCCCTTATTAGCGACTTCAAATTTGCCAATTTTACGTGTATTTGCTCCTGTAAATGCACCTTTCTCATAACCAAAAAGTTCACTCTCAATTAATTCACTCGGTATAGCTGCTACATTTATCGGCACAAATGAATATCTTGATCTCTGTGAATTATAATGAATTGCTTTTGCCACTATTTCTTTACCGGTTCCTGTTTCTCCATAAAGAGAAATGGTTATGTTAGACCGTGTCGCCTTTTCTATAAGTTTATATATCTGCTGTATTGCAGCGCTGTTACCTTTTATTATCTTTTTAAATTCATATTTTTTCCCAATCTCCTCTTTCAAAACATTTATCTCTTCTTTTAATTCTAACCGCTCTTTAATATTCTTCAACGTATTCCAAAGTCTGTCTTTAGTATCTTCGTCCTTTACAAAATAATCATAAGCGCCATCTTTTAAAAGCTTAACCGCCGTAGAAATATCTTCTTGTCCTGATACTATAACAATTGGAGTTTCAGGATTAAATTCTTTAACTTTTTTGATTACTTCAAATCCTGACATATCCGGAAGCGAGTAGTCTAATGAAATTAAAGAAGGTCCCTTGTAAAGATTTTTCAGACATTCAGCGCCTGTTTCAAAAATATATACCTCATTATCAGGATTCAGTGATAAATGATATTTTAACATCTCGCCATATAAGCGATCATCCTCTACAATAAATATTTTAAACGGATTCATAATTAGCGCTTTATTTATTGAATTTCAAATTTACAACTTTTTTTTATTCCCAATTTGAGAAATATTTTTTATTATTTAATTTTTTTCCAAATAATAAGTAATGTAATATTTTTTTGGTTTGATATATATCTACATATTAACTAATTACACCAACAACTCAAATAAAGCCAGCGGGATTTAAGGATATTACGTAAAATCGTAAGTATTTGTTTCAAATTATTAATTTTGCAGGAAAATGGTTTATTTAATCTACGTTTGATGTTAAAATATTTCTTTTCTACTCTCAGGTTTATTGGTACGATTATTCTATTATTCATAATTTTATTAATTTTAATTGTTGTTATCCAATACATCACTTGCCCTGTTTACCGGTTTCAAGCAAGAGAAACATTTTCCGGTACCGAATTCTACAATCCTTATCAAAACATTGACAGCGCTCTATGGCGAAAAGCAAATTTCCAGGTTCAATCGTATGCCTGGGCAGGTATTACCGCCGGAAGGGGGAATACCAATGAGGAAATCTTTAAGGTTTATAATAATTTGGGATACGATATAATAGCCACTTCTGATTATCAAAAAATTAACAGGTACAGAAGCGATGATTCCTCATATATCCCGGTTTATGAACACGGATATGGTATAAAGAAAAATCACCAGGTGCTTGTTGGTTCAAAAAGAGTACTTTGGAGAGATTATCCGTTATTCCAAAGCCTTCATAACAAACAACATATTTTGAATTTATTAAGGAAAGATAATGAATTGATTTACATTGCCCATCCTAAGCTCAGAAATGGTTATCAACCTGAAGATATGAAATATCTTGCAAATTATGACGGGATTGAGGTACTGAACAACTTTTGTATTTCTCTCGAACACTGGGATGCTGCCTTGTCTTCAGGTAATTACATTACCATTCTTGGAAACGACGACGCCCATGATGTTTCCAATCCTAACGAAATCGGGCATCATTGCACATTTATTAATTCACCTTCCGCCCATAAACAGGATATCGTAAAAAATTTAAAAGCAGGCAGGGCATTTGGTGCAAGAATATTCAGACACTCGGGTGAAACTTTTGAAGATAAAATAAACAGAACCAAAATCCTTCCTGTAATCAGTCTTGTTGAAATAAGAAGAGATACTCTGTATATCAGGTTCGATTCAATAGCAAAAGAAATTAGGTTTATCGGTCAGTATGGCAAATTACTGAAGAAATCAGGACGAACTAATGAAGCTCTTTATAAAATCAGGGAAGAAGATACGTATATACGGACAGAAATCGAATTTCCTGACCAATCGGTTTATTATCTGAACCCTGTTTGCCGGTATAACGGAATCAGCTTACAAAAAGCACCTGTTCCGAAAATAAATGTATATAGTACAAATGTTTTAAGAATTATTGGATTTGCCACTTTAATTTTTATTATCCTTTATTATTTTCTTCTCAGGAAACGTGTTAAACAAAGGAATATAAAAAAAAGCAATGCCTGAAAAAAAAATATATAAAGTACTGGTATTATTAATCGGCATCTCTGCAATTGTCAGGGCTTTTTTTGCATGGGCACTTGAGTTTGGGAATGATGAGGTTTATTACTGGACTTATGCGCTCTATCCCGACCTGAGCCATTTTGATCATCCTCCAATGGTGGGCTTTGTAATCCAGCTATTTTCACTCGATCTTTTGTTTAATAATGAACTATTTATTCGTTTAGGCTCAGTTATTTTAGGCTCGGTAAATACCTGGATTATTTTTCTTATCGGTAAAAAAATTAAAGATTCTTTAACAGGTTTGTACGCCGCATTTCTTTATACATCATCAATCTATTGTTTTGTAATAGCAGGTATTTTTATCCTTCCCGACACACCTCAACTATTTTTCTGGTTGTTAAGCCTGTATTTTATTACAGGTTCATTACTGAATAGAGAATATACTACAAAATCTAAGCTTAACCTTGTTTTGACCGGGCTTTTTTTAGGTTTCGGAATGCTTTCGAAATACACAACAGTATTTCTCTGGTTCGGGATTATATCGTATATTCTTATCTGCGACAGGAAATGGCTCCGGACAAAATCTCTTTATTTATCGGCGTTTTTAACACTAATGGTTTTTTCTCCGGTTATCTGGTGGAATATTCAAAATGATTTCATAAGTATTACTTTTCAGGGTGAGCGTGTGGATGTTTTTGGTTCGAGACTGAGGTTCGACTTTTTCCTTCTTGAAATCATCGGTGAGTTTTTATATAATAATCCTGTTAATGTTATAATTATTATTCTTTCATTGTTTGGAGTTTATAAGAAACGAATCTTTCTTGCGGAGACTGATCTGCGGTTTTTACTTTTTTCGAGCCTGCCACTGATTATAATCTTTATCGTATTTTCCTTTTTCAGGAGGACATTACCACACTGGACAGCACCCGGATATACTACATTATTGCTAATTGCCGCAGCCTTTTTAAGAGAAAAGAGTCTCAGGAAAAAAAATCAAAAATTAATACCGCATGAAATAAAGGCAGCTATCTATCTTTTATCCTTTATTTTAATTATCGGATTCATCCAGGTAAATTTCGGAATAATTAATTTCTATGACCCGCAGAAAACCGATCCTACTGAACTTGGGGAAAAGGATGTTTCATTAGATATTTTTGGATGGAGGCAGATTGGAGATGGGTTTTCTGAAATTTTGAAAAAGGATATTAAAGAAAACAAAATCGGTAAAGAGCCGGCAATAATTACATACCGTTGGTTTCCGGCTGCCAACCTCGATTATTATGCAGCCAGGCAGAATTTTATCAAAGTTTTAGCTATAGGACCTTTGTATCAAATACATAAATACTATTGGATTAATCAAAAAAGAGGAGGTTTCCGTTTAGGAATGGACGCTTATTATATTACTACCAGCCGTGATTTTATGCACCCCGACAGTGTTTACAGCCATTACTTCGAATCCATTGAGACAGTTGATACTATAAGAATAATGAGGGGAAATACACATGTAATGAATGCCTTTGTTTACAGGATGAAGGATTTGAAAATAGTCCCTAAGTGTTCAATTAATTAAAGGCAACTCTATAAAAACTAACTAATAATTTAAAATATCAAATCATTTTATAAATTAATGAATTAATATTCATACCGGCTCCTACCGATACAAATGCCGCATATTCTCCTTTTTTTAATGAGTGATTATTAAGCTTCCCTTTAAATAGCAGATCAGCTAATGTTGGAACAGTGGCTACGGAGCTGTTTCCAAGACACGAAATGGTCATAGGCATAACTTCAAACATTGTCTTTGTTTTTCCATATAATCTGAACAAACGATTTAACATTTCCACATCCATTTTTTCGTTTGCCTGGTGTATAAGCACTTTTTTAATATTACTAAGCGTCAGTCCTGCTTTATCAAGACTGTCCTTAACTACCTGCGGAACAGTTGAGATGGCATATTCATATAATTTGCGTCCATTCATCTTAAGAAATAAATCATTAGGTTTGAAATTTTTATTATTTGATCCGCCCATCCACATTAATTTTGAATGATTAAGAGCATCGGACCTTGTTACATGTGATAAAATTCCAACAGGTTTTTTACTTTTATATGCTTCAAGAATTGTTGCCCCTGCACCATCGGAATAAATCATGCTATCTCTGTCGTAAGGATCGGATACCCTTGATAAAGTTTCTGCACCAATTATAAGTGCTCTCTTTGCATCGCCCGATTTAATATAATAATTAGCCGATATTATTCCCTGCAACCATCCTGGGCATCCGAAAGGAATATCAAAAGCAACTACATAAGGATTCTCAATGCCGAGCTTACGTTTTACTCTTGCCGAAATACTTGGCACCAAATCCTGTACTTTATTTTCCGGTTTCACATCACCAAAGTTATGAGCAACAATAATATAATCAAGACTTTCTTTATCTATTTTCGATGATTCGAGGGCATTTTTTGCTGCAAAAAAAGCTATATCGGAAAGGACAAGGTCATCTGTAACATATTTTCTTTCTTTAATACCGGTAATTTTTTCAAACTTTTTAATTATCTCTTC
>Ga0255365_10186_pt1 | contig 15540 bp, 11 predicted proteins | sample ANMaggSeSYBR01J3_FD_182089 | JGI IMG/M metagenome (GOLD analysis project Ga0255365, IMG submission 182089) | Sediment cell enrichment communities from methane seep in Santa Monica Basin, California, United Staets - ANME aggregate JGI... | ecosystem: Environmental > Aquatic > Marine > Cold seeps >... | reverse complement strand
TATAAATACTAATCTAATCGGATCATTTTTAATAATTCTATATGATAGGATGTAATTCGATGTTCACTCCCCTGAGTTACTTCTGAATAAAGAAATGAGGGTATACTATATATATTCTTTCTGCTTATTTTTAAAGGATATCTGCCATAGCGATCCTTTTAGCACGGACCGTTATCGGAACCTCTGCAAGCAAAAAACAATTATGTATTTTTTTACCCTGTTTCTTACGTGTGTAACGAACCTCTCCGCCGTAAAGGAGATGGTCATTCAGGATATCTTCAAATTGAATCCTCTCCTCCGGTTTTAGTTCAATAACACTGATCCCGTCAAGGAACCAATTATAGACTTTAAGGAGGAATACTTCTCGGACCCGTTTGAAATTTTCAGGATCATATTCTGATGCCTTGTCCAGATATATGGTCCTTTTCAGTTCAGGTGCCCATCCTGCAATCTTTTCTTCCATCTCTATGAACTGTATCGGTATCTCTTCCCCGGTTTCAGGTCGTGGACGGTAATTTGCAAGACGGGACCTTTTATCTTTCAGGCAGATCACCTTCGGAAACTGTAGTAATTCCGATTGCGTTGTTCAATCGTTTTTTTGAGCCTGTAACCCATGAAAACTCCTACCAGGACTCCACTAAGGTGGGCTGTGTGGGCCACCATATCGTTTGCATTCAACAACATAAAGTCAAGAAGCACGAACAGTACGAGTGCATATTTTATTTTCATCGGAATGAAATATACATATACTTCCATCTCAGGTGCTAGTATTGTTAGTGCTGCAAAGACTCCCATGATCGCGCCGCTAGCTCCTACGATCGGGTAACCGGCTGTACTGGTTATGGAATATCCAAGTGCTGCAACTATTCCTGATATAAAGTAAACATATATGAAAAGGTCTTTTCCTATGCGTTTTTCAAGTTCCCTGCCAAAGAAGAACAAAACCAGCATATTGAAGAACAGGTGTCCGAAACTGGCATGGAGGAACATGTGTGTGATAAGTGTCCATGGTCTTGCGAGCATCAGGCCCGGAATTAACTGGAACGCCGCTGCGTAGCCCGGTATGGCTTCCAGAAAGAATGAAATGATGCAAATGAAGATAATAGCCATTGAAGGGCTTGTCTTTATTGATGAACGTGTTTTGCGGGCGGCTTGTGATGCAGCACCTTTTGCTGCGGTCTTTGCCGCTTCTTTCATCATGTTCTTTACGAGTTCATTCATATTAGTATCGGATGTTTGCCCTGAGCTTCCGTGGCCACTGCGGTAATTATTATCAGAATATTCCTTATATTGTCCATTATCCCTGTCAAGTCCTGTACATGCATGTCTTTCAGGAAGTCGGTGGTCGGAACAGTATGTCTTTCCACAAAAGCGGCAGGTGAACATTGTAGATTCCTGTTTGCCACATATCCAGCATTTATTGTCCAAGTTATCCTCCCAAACACTATATTGGAGTGTATTCATTAAGTTAATATCTGCTATCTGATAAAATGATTTCCAACAATTATTTACTGATGCTTCTATAATGCTATACTTCTACATTCCAATATTTCTATAATCGGATCATGCTCATGGATTTATACCCAACATGAAATTATTTGTTCCTTCTATTTGTTTAACGGCGTAAACAAACCAAATAATTTGTCTGGTATAATCATGACAAATAGCCAAAATGTTTATATATTGGTTTTGCATATTACATCCAACAGTCCAAAGACTGCCATATGATTATAATGTTTTATTCAATTCGTAATGTCTCGGTAAATAGCTTAATATTACAGTCTAAATATGAGAAGTTCGATTCAGGAGGCCATAAAAATATGAGTGAGCTAACTACAGGTAAATTTTCAATGGCTATCAGCGACCTTGAAAATGTTCAGCTCACTATCAATAACATTGTAGGTGCTATTGAAAAAGAAGCAGATGAAATTGATGTTGAGATGGGGCCAACGGTCAAGCCCGGAGTTTCATCACTAAGAGATTGGGATCATAATATCCTTGACAGATACAATCCGGTCTATACTCCAATGTGTGACCAGTGTTGTTACTGTACCTTTGGACCATGTGACCTTAGCGGTAACAAAGAGGGTGCATGTGGTATCAACCTGGAAGGTCATAATGCACGTGAGTTCATGCTACGTGTGATCACAGGAGCAGCAGCGCATTCAGGACATGGAAGACATCTTCTTCACCATTTGATCGGCCTGTATGGTAAAGATCATCCCCTCGATGTTGGTGCTACTAATATCATAGCTCCAAATGTCCAGCTTGTCACAGGTGTCAGTCCGAAGACACTTGGCGATCTTGATTCTGTTCTCAGCTATGTAGAAGAACAGATCACACAGTTGCTTGCAGCTGTCCATGTGGGCCAGGAAGGAGCAGCAATTGACTTTGAGTCGAAAGCACTTCATGGCGGTATGATCGATCATGTTGGTATGGAGATCTCAGATATTGCACAGATATCCTGTCTCGACTTCCCTAAATCAGATGAAGAGGCACCCCTTGCAGACATTGGTATGGGATGTCTGGATTCTTCAAAGCCTACTCTGATAGTCATCGGGCACAATGTTGCAGCAGTCACTGATATCATCGATTATATGGAAGACAAGGGTCTTAACGATAAGATCGAGCTTGGTGGGCTTTGCTGTACCGCTCTTGATATGACCCGTTACAAGACCGGCGACAGAACCCTTCCAAGAGCAAAGGTCGTTGGTACCCTTGCAAAAGAACTTAAGACCATCCGATCAGGTATCCCTGATGTTATCATTGTCGATGAACAGTGTATAAGGGCCGATGTCCTCAAAGAGGCAAGTAAGCTCATGATACCGGTCATCACGACCAACGATAAGGTCATGTATGGACTTAAGGACCGTTCCAATGATAGTATTGAGGACATCCTCGAAGACCTTACAACCGGAAAGGAAAAAGGCGCTTTGATGTTCGATTACGAGAAGCTTGGAGAACTTGCACCTCGTCTTACCATGATGATGTCCGAGATCAGGAAGCAGAAGGGCATCAAGAGACTTCCAACGGATGAAGAGCTCAAGGAGCTTGCAGACAGTTGTGTTCACTGTCTTAAATGTGAAGTTGCATGTCCTAATAGCCTGCCTATCAGCGAGGCAATGACCGCTCTGAGCGAAGGTGACCTCTCGAATTTCGAGCTGCTACATGACAAATGTATCGCATGTGGTCGTTGCGAATATGCATGTCCAAAGGATATCGATATCGTCAATGTTATCGAAAAGTCCTCACAGCGTGTTATAAGCGAAGAAGTTGGGAAGGTTCGTGTCGGTAGGGGGCCTATCAGTGACCCAGAGATCAGGGAAGAAGGTGTCAACCTCGTTCTCGGAACAACTCCGGGTATTGTTGCACTGGTCGGATGTTCTAACTATCCGGATGGTACGAAAGACCTTTTCACGATCGCAGATGAGATGCTCAGAAGGAGTTACATTGTTGTGGTCTCAGGTTGTTCTGCAATGGACCTTGGTATGTACAAGGGCGAAGACGGAATGACCCTTTATGAGAAGTATCCTTCAAGGTTCAAGAGTGGAGGCCTGCTCAACACAGGGTCATGTGTCTCTAACGCACATATTACAGGTGCGGTGATCAAGGTCGCATCCATCTTTGCACAGAAGAACATCTCCGGAAACTACGAAGAGATCGCAGACTACACACTCAATCGTGTTGGTGCTGTTGGTGTTGCATGGGGTGCATATTCCCAGAAGGCAGCATCCATCGGAACAGGCTGCTCAAGGCTTGGTATTCCAGTCATTCTCGGTCCGCATGGCTCAAAGTACCGCAGGGCACTTATTGCAAAGCCATATGAGGAAGAGAAGTGGAAGGTTTACGATGCAAGAAATGGCAGTGAGATGCAGATCCCTGCAGCTCCAGACTATCTGCTCACAACTGCAGAGACAGTTGAGGAAATGATGCCTATGCTTGCAAAGAGCTGTATCCGTCCAAGTGACAACAACATGGGCAGGATGATCAAGCTGACGCATTACATAGAGCTCAGCCAGAAATATCTTGGCATCATGCCAGAGGACTGGCACAAGTTCGTTAGGACAGAAACCGATCTTCCTCTTGCAAAGCGTGAGAAACTGCTTAAGATACTGGAGAAGGAGCATGGTTGGGAGATCGACTGGAAGAGAAAGAAGATCCTTTCAGGACCAGCAATGAAATCCGATGTTTCAGCACAGCCAACAAATCTCAAGAGACTTTGTAAGGAGGCTTAATCATGGTTGACGTTATTAAGAATACTCAGATACACTGCACATACGGTTGCAAGAGCTCAAAGGCAGTGCAGCCAGATGTTGCCGGAAAGATGATATCAAAGGCAAAGCGTCCTTTGTTCATCGTGGGATCACAGATACTCAAGGATGAAGAATTGTTGAAGCGTTCCATCGAGATCGCAAAGAAAGCAGATCTGCCGGTAGCTGCTACCGGTCACTCTATGAGTGGTCTTGTCGATCAGGGCATTAATGCAAAATACATAAATGTCCATGCATTGGCAACCTATCTTTGCGATCCTAACTGGACCGGTCTTGATGGTAATGGCCAGTATGATACTATTGTCGTACTGGGGCATTTTAAATACTATATCGACCAGGTACTTTCCGGCCTGAAAAGCTTTTCAAAAATTAAGTCGATAGCAATCGAAAGAGAGTATATACAGAACGCTACTATGTCCTTTGGGAACATAACTCCTGCTGTACATATTGAAGCGCTGGATGAACTGATCGAGAACTTATGATTTGATACATTATCACGAATACTTAGATTATATTACGGAGGACAAAATATGGCAGACGAATATCCTTTCGAGATCTCACCGATGTTCGAAGGGGAGAGGATTAGGAAAGACGGCATGCACGTTGAGCTCTCAGGACCGAAATCTAAAGGTTATGAGCTTGTAAGAGCTACTCCAATGGACGAGATCGAGGACGGTAAGTTCACACTTATCGGTCCCGATCTTTCTGAAATGGAAGAAGGTTCAAGACATCCATTCGCAATGATCTACAAGATCGCAGGAGAACTTGTGGAAGAGGATCTTGAGTCAATTGTAGAACGTAGGAACCACGATTTCCAGAACTACATCCAGGGTTTAATGCATTTGAACCAGCGCTATGATGTATGGATCCGTGTAAGCAAGGATGCTGTGGCAAAAGGTCTTACTTCCTTTGAGCCAATCGCCCAGGCCGTTATGATGCTGTTCAAGAACGAGCTTCCATTCATAGAGAAGGTCGAAGCTGTCTACATAACAGATCTCGCTGAGATCGAGAAAGAGATGGACAATGTAAAGGCCATCTACAAGTCAAGGGATGACAGGACACGTGACCTCCATGACGAGGATGTTGACACCTTCTACGGATGTACCCTCTGTCAGTCATTTGCTCCTTCTAACGTTTGTGTAATAACCCCCGACAGGATATCACTCTGTGGTGCTATCAACTGGTTCGATGGTCGTGCAGCTGCAAAGGTAGATCCTGAAGGCCCACAGTTCGCTATTCCTAAAGGTGATACGATCGATACAGTAGCTGGTGAGTATTCCGGTGTTAACGATCTTGCAAAATCACTTTCAAGCGGTGAATATGATCGCATCAATCTTCACTCTTTCTTTGATTACCCACACACATCATGTGGCTGTTTCGAGGTAGTAGGTTTCTACATACCGGAAGTCGATGGTATTGGATGGGTTGACAGGGATTATGCAGGCGTTGCACCGAACGGTCTTCCATTCTCTACAATGGCAGGTCAGACTGGTGGCGGAAAGCAGGTAGTTGGTTTCCTTGGTATTGGTATCAATTATTTCAGATCTCCAAAGTTCATCCAGTCCGATGGTGGCTGGGACCGTGTCGTATGGATGCCAAAGCATCTGAAAGACCGGGTATTGGCTGATATTCCAGCTGATATCGCAGAAAAGGTTGCAACCGAAGAAGATGCTGCAGACCTTGATTCTCTCAAGAACTTCCTTACCGAGAAGGACCATCCTATTGTTCAGAGATGGGAAGTGGAAGCTGAGGAAGAGCCTGAAGCTGAAGAGGAAGTCCAGGAGACACCAGCGTTTGCGGCACCTCCAATGATGCAGGGAATGCCAATGCAGGGTATGCCAATGATGATGCCAACTTCATCCGATACTGGTGGCATTAAGATCATTCTCAAGAATGCAAAAGTAAGCATTGAGAAAGTGATCATCCAGAAAAAGGAGTAAGCGAGGTTTTCTGTGACAAAAGTTATCGCAATAACAGGTAAGGGTGGAACCGGGAAGACTGCTATAACCACTCTTCTCATCCGCCATCTTACAAAAACTAACAAGGTCGTCCTTGCCATTGATGCCGACCCGGATACAAATCTGCCGGAGACGCTTGGATGCGAGGTAGCGAAGACTGTCGGTGACATGAAACAGTTCATGCAGGACGAGAGGGACAATCTCCCTCCTGACATCAACAAGGAATCCATTTTAGAATCCAAGATATATGAAATTCTGGAAGAGATGCCAAAGTACGACCTTATTGTAATGGGTCGTCCGGAAGGATCCGGTTGCTACTGCTATGTGAACAATCTGCTTCGTGGGATCCTGGATAGGTTTGTCAAGAACTACGATGTAGTCATCATTGACACTGAAGCCGGACTTGAGCACTTTAGCCGTAAGATGATCCGTGACGTCGATGACCTTATTGTAGTTACAGACGGTTCAAGACGCGGATTGCGCACAGCAGAACGTATAAGGGACCTTACTGAAGAACTCGATACCAATGTCAAGAACATAGTTGTTGTTGCGAACAAGGTCACAGATACAAATAGGACTGAGATCGAAAGAACAGCAGATGAACTGAACCTTGAACTTATTGGAACGGTTCCTGTTGACAGCGTTATTGCGGAAAGGGACCTTAAAGGGATTCCTCTTTTCGACCTTCCTGATGATTCTGTAGCTGTTCAGGAAGTTGACAAAATAGCAAAGAAACTCGGTCTGTAATTACTGTCATTATTTCACAAAGTAAAATGGTGAATTCATATGTCAAACAAGATGAAATTATCAGGTCTTACTGATATTCTTAAAGACCTCGATGTCCAGTCACTCGAAGGAGTGACAATTGAAGGTGACATCGAGCTCGATATTTCCGGAGGCGGCGGATTAAATCCTGCAATGGCCTACGCACTTGGGCACGAAGCTGCTCAGATATCAATGCATGTTGCTAATATTGCACGAATGTTAGGATACCCCGTTGACCAACTTTTCGCAGCATCAATGGGCGGAGTTCCACAGCAGGCACCTGTTGCAGGTGCATCTAGGATACCAGAACTCCTTCCTGCAAAGTTCGATGTCTCAAAGATGAGCGAGTGGGCAACACCTATTCAGGAAGTTACCCTTGGTGCAACATCAGCAGATGGTGGTTCCCGTAAGAACACTGTCACTCTCGGTGGAGAAAATGCACTCCCATATTACTTTGATGCAGAAATGCCACACCGTAATTATGTTACAATGGATGTTTTTGACATGCCAATAAGTATGGCAAAATCCGTCAAAGAGAACTATGGTGATGTCATCAATGATCCAGCTGACTGGGCAAAGAAGGTTGTAAAGGACTTCAATGCAGATATGGTAACTATACACCTGATCTCAACTGATCCTCTTATTGACGATACTCCAGCAAGGGAAGCTGCAAAGGTCGTAGAGGATGTTCTTCAGGCAGTAAAAGTACCTATTGTAATTGGTGGTTCAGGTAATCCAAAGAAAGATCCTGAAGTTCTCGAAAAGGCGGCCGAAGTTGCAGAAGGAGAACGTGTTCTCTTAGCATCTGCAAGTCTGAACCTTGATTATGAAAGAGTTGCAAAAGCTGCTACTGACCACGGTCATGCAGTACTTTCATGGACTCAGCTTGAGATCAATGCACAAAAGGAACTTAACAGAAAGCTCATGAAACAGTGTAATGTCCCAAGGGATAGCATTGTCATGGACCCGACCACAGCAGCGCTTGGTTATGGTCTTGATTACGCATACACTAATATGGAACGTATTCGACTTGCAGGTCTTATGGGCGATGATGAACTTACATTCCCAATGTCCTCCGGTACGACCAATGCATGGGGTGCACGTGAGTCATGGATGAAGGAATCTCCACTTAAACAGGATTCCGACTGGGGTCCACGTGAGTACAGAGGTCCTATCTGGGAGATAGTCACAGGTCTGACCCTCTCACTTGCAGGTAACGATATGTTCATGATGATGCACCCAACATCAGTTCAGGTGCTCAAGGAAATAACACAAACACTCTATGGCTCAATTGAGGCTGAAGAGATCGATATCACTAAGTGGATCGGAGCGGAGGTGTGATAAATGAAAATAAACAGCCCCCTCGAAGCATACAAGTTCCTTCCTGGAACTAACTGTGGTGAATGTGGTGAAACATCCTGTATGGCATTTGCTTCCCACCTTATCGACAGATCACTACAGGCAACTGATTGTATCCCTCTTATTGAGGAAAAAAAATACAAGAAGAAATATGATGAACTTGTAACTCTCCTTGCTCCTGAGATAAGGGAAGTTGTCATCGGTGTCGGAGATAACGCTATCAGTATCGGAGGAGACGATGTATTGCACCGTCATAAGCTTACTTTCTTCAACAAGACAGCTCTTGCCTATGATGTCTGGGACACCATGGAAGAGGCTGACCTTGTCGAGAGAGTGAACAAGATACAGGACTTCAAGAAGTTTTATGTCGGTGATTACCTCACCCTTGACATGATTGCTGTCCGCAGTGTATCAAATGACCCTGAAAAGTTCGCAGCGACCGTAAAGAAGGTAATGGAGACCACTGACTTCCCAATGGTACTCTGCTCTTTCGAACCTGCTGTACTGAGGGCAGGACTTGAGGTCGCAGCTGAAAAGAGACCACTCCTTTATGCAGCGAACAAGGATAACTGGCAGGAAGTCGCAGCTCTGGCACAGGAGTTCAATGTCCCTGTAACTGTCTTTGCACCAAATGACCTTGATCTTCTCAAGTCAATGGCAAAGACCTTCGCAGATAATGGCATTGAAGATGTTGTACTCGATCCGGGAACATTCCCGACAGGAAAAGGCCTTAAGACGACCCTCAACAATTTCCTGAAGATCAGAAGAGCAGGCATCAATGGTGACCGTGATATCGCATTCCCGATCATGGCAGTTCCGTTCACAGCTTGGATGGCACATGATGACGAGGTAAGCGCATCATACTGGGAAACCGTTGTAGCTTCTATATTCACTGTCAAGTACGGTGATATCATGATAATGCACAGCATCGAGCCTTACGCACTGATGCCACAGTTGCATATACGTGATACTATGTACACTGACCCAAGGAAGCCTGTTACGGTCGATCCTGCAGTCTATGAGATAGGTTCACCAACAGCAGATTCACCATTGCTTGTGACCACCAACTTCGCACTCACATATTACACAGTTGAGAGTGACCTTTCATCTAATGGTGTGGACTGTTACCTCACAGCTATCGACACTGATGGTATCGGTGTAGAGGCTGCTGTGGCAGGAGGACAGCTCACAGCCGCAAAGATCAAGAAAGGACTTGATGATGCAGGCTTTGACATGGGCAAGCTTACTCACAAGGTCATTGTGCTTCCAGGACTTGCAGCACGTCTGCAGGGCGATGTGGAAGACGAGACCGGTGCAGGAGTAATGATCGGTCCGGCAGATTCAGGCAGGTTGCCTGGCTGGATGGAACAGAACTGGCCACCACAGAAATAATTAGATCTATATCCTCCGTGTCATCCGTGACACGGAAATCTTTTTTTATTTCACCATTGTTCCCCTAGCTATGGCTAAGAACAGATCGAAGAATAAGGACGCTTTAAAAATGAAAAGGCTCCTGAAGAGCAATAACCTCGTTCTGGTCATTGGTATCCTTTTAATCCTCTCAGGTCTTTTCGGGATACTGTTTAACCAGGACGATAAGTGGTCAGTTACTGAAGATGGCTTGCTTTCGTATCCAGAACGTGATGATATCCAATATTCAGTTATTGATGTCGATGACTCTAATTCGAACTACACTGTCAGTACAATCGAATATACGAGCAGGAGCAGAACCGTTCCTTCACTTTTGACAATTCCAAGAACGACAACCGATTCTCAGATTCCGGCTATAGTGGTCCTGCCGGGCGCTGGTGTCACAAAAGAGAACGAATATGGTCTTTCGGTAATACTCGCTGACATGGGCTATGCTTCGATCATCATTGACCAGAGGGATCTTGGGGCAATTGACCTTGAGTCGGATGTTGAAATGTTCAAAACAGGAGTTGAACCGGTTCAGTATCTAATGATCTATGATGCCCTGAAAGCTTCTGATGTACTGGGTGTCCAGCCGGAGATAGATGCATCAAAGGTGGCAATGCTGGGTTCAAGCAATGGAGGCAGACCTGCCATTATCACAACAGCACTTGATGATTCCCTTTCCGGAGTTGTTGTTATAAGCACCTGTGGATACGATTCTTCTGCAATCGATCCTGCTCAGATCACAGACAAATTAGCTTACAAATTCTTCAGGTCCATAGACCCTGACAATTATCTTGTGGAGGTATCGCCCCGTCCTTTTGTGATGCTGCATTCGATCAATGACAGTGTGATTCCCTATGATTCTGCACAGATCACATTTGAAAAAGCAGAAGACCCAAAGTCATTTGCAGCCATTGATAGCACGACTCACGGCTATACTGGTCTGATGCATCCATATCTTGAAGAAGGACTTGAACTGATATTCGAATAAAAAAAGAATTTGGCATCCATTTAGGGATGCCATGTTGGTCTTATTTTCAGAACCCTCGTCTGCGGAATCCATATAATATGATTCCCACTGCAAGGAATACAATGGCTGTTCCCAGCATATCAGCTCCTGAGAATCCGCTTGAGGACGATTCAGTATCAATATTTTTCTCTTTTACCATCTCGTAACCTTCAACATAATTATCATCTTCTGATTGCTTTGCAGTTGGATCATTTGCCATATCAGAACCGACACCTCCATCCATTGAATGTGTCTGGTTTCCGGTGCTTGTGTCCACAATCTTCGCTTCAGTTTTCGTTCCACTTCCTGATTTTGATCTTTTTTCAGTTACTTCGGAAAGGGCAGTCGTTTTTGTAGCAGCATCAACAACATCCGTATATCCTGTAACGGAAGCAAGTCCGCTAACATACTCATGCAAAAGTGGATTTCCACAGGTGTGATGACAGCATGAAACACCATTTTCAACAACTGACTCCTGATACTTTTGAGCAAGTGTTTTCAGAACTTCATCCGGTGCATCCCAATATCCTTTGCGAATAGCTTCAAGCATTCTTGCTTCCATTGATTGCTTTGCCCAGCTGTTCTCAGATTGGAACCATTCATCCATTCCAAGTTCATACTTATCATTTTCGTAAATATTATAGAACTCGTTCCACATATCATCATTTATTTCATCTGGCAGCATTACATTAAGGCCCCAGAAATCTTCCAGCATCCGATCAATTTCACTGGCTCCGACATATCCATGATTCATCATACCTTCGATCCAAGTTGGATTCCAGTACGTTGAACGCAGGTCCCTTGAAAGGAAAGCGCCAAGTGTTTCCGTCATTGCCTGAGCCGAATCTTTCAGGTTCACAATGAACATATCCGGAGTATCACCGGACACATTCCTTACTGCCATTCCAAAACCTCCGAAGAACTCGTAGGTATGGTCAAATACCACACTGCTACTTCCACGACCGGAATTACCACTTCTGCTGAACAACACAGCATCAGTATCTGCAAGTGCCTGTTTGAAGACCTCTGTATCCTTGAAGGCCCATATCTTATCACCATATGCATAGCTCATAGAATTGATGTATAGGTTCGCAAGTTTTTCCTCCTCTGTCCAGGTACCACTTGCATCAACCGAATTGGTCAGGCCACCGATACCCCAACTTCCATCATCCGGTCCAAACAACCTGCACATTGAAAGCCCTCTGGCTTCAGATTCACCGTAATTTCCAGTCTCCATCAGAGCATCATATATTGTATCTGAATGGTCTTTCACGTAATTTGGATGATCACCGCTTTCAGCATCTGCTGCAAGTCTTACTGCTCTGTCCATAAGCTGAACCTGCCACTTCCAGTTATCACGGTATACACCTGTCATAGTAACCAGAACATCGATCCTGGGTCTTCCAAGTTCATCTTCAGGAATGAGCTTTACTCCCTCGACCTTACCGGATGAACTGTAATCAGGTTCCACGCCCAAAAGGTACATGATCTCAGCTTCCATGACTCCTTTATGTCTCATGGATTCAGAAGACCAAAGCACAAATCCTACCTTTTCAGGATATTGTCCATCATGAGCTTCCTTCCATTCATCCAGGAATTCATCAACAAGTTGCTTTCCTACTTCCCATGATTCTTTTGTAGGGACAATATTCGGGTTGAATGCGTAGAAGTTCTTTCCTGTAGGTAATACTTCATCAGGACTTCTTGTAGGATCGTCACCTAATGCCGGTGGAATGTATTTACCATTAAGTGCATCTATCATACCATTTATCTCAGCATCTTTACACTCCTTTAATGCATTAGAATAGTCCAATGCAGCATAGAGATCGTTAGCAACAGTTAATTGAGCACCATTAAGGCGTGTTATAATTATAACACTACATCCATCTTCTGTGATCGATGTTCCATTAAGTATTGTTGTACCAGAAACTTCACCAAGTAATGATCTAAGCATTTGAGCATTAGCATTGTCTTTTTCCATTTCTAGTTTGACATACTCTGATCCATTATTTGATATCTCTACATTCTTATCATCAAAATACCAGCTTCCACTGATCGTACTTTGATAGATAGATGATATCACATATTCACCATCAGGTATATCTGAAAAAGTATAGTTTGCATCAGTGCTAGTTACATACATATCTATGGCTTTTCCATCCTTTTGTAATACAACTTTTGAATTTGATCTGGCTTTAAGGGAACCATCCATTCCCGGATAACAGGTTTGTCCACTTATCACTCCAGTCCCAATTCCAATTGTTGGCACATCATTAAGCATGTTAAGAACATATTCGAGTTCAATATTAGATTTTCCACTTATATTCTTTGAAAGTGCGATACTAATATTATCAACAGTTTCTCCATTTACGATAGTCGTATGATCTTTTCCTGTGATCCATCCATCTGAAACTTCTTTGAACGCATAGACTGTATATTTTCCATCTTTCACAAATTCAGCATCATAAGATCCTGAGGTGTTGGAAAGAACAGTAGTGTAATACTGTCCAAATGTGTAGTCTATATTAAATTGATCGATAACAACTTCCATTGGTTCAGTTCCATTGATCAACACCTCTGTCAAGAGTTCATCCAGAACATTAGGGGAATGAGCAGGGCTCAACATATCAGGATCTTCACAGAGACCGGTTGCATTAACATGCTTTTTAAAGTCATTTCCGAGCATTGACTTGACCATTGCAGTAAGTCCTTGCTCACTCATGTCTTCGCCAAGTATGTGAAGTCCGTAAGGCATGTATGAAGATGCTATCTCATGCAGATAATCATGAACAGGTCCATGTAATACGAAATTCTCGAACGTTTCATTTTCCATTGCAAAAAGATCATCTGATGAATTTCCAAGTTCATGTTCAAGATCAAGATCCTCGTAATAGTTAATTATGGATCTTCTGTATTCCTGCTTTAGAGAACCTTCTGCTTCTTCATAATTATGCATTGCATCGTGAAGCTGTGTTAAGTTTCCGTACAATCCGGAATTAATTACCGGTGCAGTAAGATGGTCCACCATTACTGCATTACCTCTTCTCTTTGCGGTAATACCTTCGCCGACCCCACCAACATCATATAGGTAAACTACTGGCATGTCCTGTATAAGAAGGGCTGGCCAGCATTCTTTTACAGATAGTCCTACTCCTTTACCTTGTAGCCATTCCTCTGAACCGTGTCTTCCAAAATGGACAACTGCATCTGTATCAAAACCACCTTCATTTTGTTCTTTGTTCAACCAAAGATAGAATGCAATGTAATTGTGTGATGGTGGAACTGACTGGTCGTGATAGAGCATTGTATCGTTGATCGTAAGACCTCTTGGAGGTTGTGGTGCAATGAGCACGTTTCCAACTTCGATCTTCGGGAATACAAAGTATTTACCTGATTCGTTCTCGTAGACCATACCCTTCCCAGGAGCTTCACCCCATGTGTCAATTACACTCTGGCGTGCAGCAGGTTCTATATCTTCGAACCATTCAAGATATGTTTCCACAGGTAAAAGTTCAACATCATAGTTCTCGACCATGTAGTTTAATTCACCAGGAGCCCAAACTCCGACATTTCTGCCCTGTTGAAGTACGAGTTCAATAAATTCTGACCGATTGATGTCTTTTTCGTCCAGATCATAGCCGTCCCCTTTCATTGCAGTCAGCATGTTAGGTATGCTTGGTGCGACATCAAGATTTGCAGCTACCATAGCACCCTGTTTACCATGGTTGTAATAAATTATGGCAACTCTCTTGTCTTTGTTCTTGATGTGTTGAAGATCGATCCAGCCAACTGTACGGTCTACCATCCATTTCATTTGATAATCGATCGGTTGGAAAGTCCAGGCTTCCATATCTTCATCATATTCTTTTCCTCCGATTACAATGGACTCAATCTCACCACCGATCTCCATGATAGGGATCTGATATTGGAATCTTCCATCTTGGCCACTTACAGAATTCTCCCATTCTTCGATAGTGCCCTGATATTGGATACCATTAATCACAGGTACTCCCATTTCCTGAAGTGCTTCGTTCTGCCATACGAAAGAGGACATACTTGAAACACCCATTCCAACATCAATGAATGCATCAGCTTTCCATTCTTTATCTACTTTGAAGTAGAGTTCAGCATCATCCAGCTCGTAAATGACGGCTGGGCGGAATGTTGGTAGGGTCGGCGAAGGTATTACCGCAAAGAGAAGAGGTAATGCAGGAATGTTGGTATTACATTAATTCCTCTTGATTCAAGTTCATTGATGAGTGCTTCGGTAACGCCGTCACACAGATCACCATCATGTCCCTCAAAGAAAGTTATGCCGACAGTATAGTTTTCAGGATTATAAACATGGTGTTTTCCATCATTATCTGAATACCATTCAAGATATGAAGTAAGATCATTGAATATTTCATAACCTGCATCGGGGTGAACAATACCATTGGTTGGTGTTATCGATGGTTCTTCTATCCTGATGGTCCCTGCGTAGTCCGAGAAAGGAGATGAGAGATCAACTACTGATAGATATGTTATCAAACGAATGATGTTATTGTCATATTGTTCCATCCAGTAATCTTCAAGATATGGATGTTCTGTATGGTTGATGTATTCAATATTGCTGAGTTCGTCAAGGTCAAAGTTCTGGTCATATACGAATGTTCCCGGTTTGGTCTCATTGATCATTCCCCAGATCTGAGGTTTGAGGTTTGCACCTAAGAAACTCATTCCACCTTTCCAGCTAACGAAAACAACATTGTATTGTTCCATG
>Ga0255365_10196_pt1 | contig 15555 bp, 15 predicted proteins | sample ANMaggSeSYBR01J3_FD_182089 | JGI IMG/M metagenome (GOLD analysis project Ga0255365, IMG submission 182089) | Sediment cell enrichment communities from methane seep in Santa Monica Basin, California, United Staets - ANME aggregate JGI... | ecosystem: Environmental > Aquatic > Marine > Cold seeps >... | reverse complement strand
ACTTATTACTCCCCAGCCTGCATTATAGAGACCCACAATTTCAACACCACCGTTGTTACTGATATAAGCATTTAGTATATACCTTGACAGGGAGGCAATTAATCCTGCAATGGTCATGGATACCCCCAGCTTCACCATACCCAGTCCTGAGGTAATGGTCTCCCTGAAATTCATCTGCACAGGTTCTATCTTTACCTTTCTTACGAAATACCAGGAGAGTAGCAGCGCGGTGACCCCGGAAACAACCATAGCCGGCACAATGCCCTCAATTCCATACAAGTAATACAGTGGTATGGAGGTTAGCAAACCCAGGGCTGAACCAATTACACTGGCTTTTGCCAGAGCCCTCAATCTCCGGGTCCCCTGCAATACCGAAGTTTGTGCATGACTGATCGAACCCAGTAGGATGGTAGTGGCAAGCCAGATAAAGGCCCATGTATATTCCTTGTTGCCGAAGGACCACTGGCTCAGAAGAGGAGCAAGTGAGATAGTAACAATAGCACCCAGCATTCCGGTAATCCAGGCCCACCTGCGAAGGATCACAATGGCCCTGGCCAGAGCGGATGGATTTTCGGTACCATCAGCGGCTGAAATATCCCGTACTGCACTGATGTAAATTCCCAGGCCGGTAATGGAGACAATCAATTCCAAGGGGGCATTTAAAAGCCCTATAATACCCACCCCGACTGTGCCCAGTAGTATTGCTACAAATTTTACCTGGACAATACCAATCAGGATATTAAAAACCTGGACCCCTCCAAAAAGTGAGGTTGCTTTAAATATCTGTCGATACGAAGATCGTTGCTCTGTCATTCCTGGTACTTCACAGAATCATTCCGTGTAATGATTAATTGTTTCTACTATCTGCCTTATTTCGTCACTGCTCATTACCGGGCTAACTGGTAGACTTAATACTGTGCTATGAATATGCTCTGTAACAGGAAGATCTAATTCGCTCCATCCCTTGTAGGCATGTTGCCTGTGGGGTGGTATGGGATAATGAATCAGGGTCTGAATGCCCTGGTCATTCAGGTACTGCTGTAATTGGTCACGCCGGGGGTGACGGATCACAAAAAGGTGCCAGACATGGTTAAGGGATTGAACTGCTGAAGCCTGGATTACGGGTAAGGTAATATCCGGGTGGATAATATGATCCAGATAGTACTGTACCATTTCCCGTCTCCGTTGGTTATCCATATCCAAACGGGGAAGTTTTACCCGGAGTGCAGCTGCCTGCATTTCATCCAGTCTGGAATTTAATCCCTGGTAATCATGTACATATTTCTTCGCGGAGCCATAGTTTGCAAGGGCCCTTACCATCTCTGCCAGTTTATCATTATTGGTGGTCACTGCACCTCCGTCGCCCAGGGCTCCCAGATTCTTACCCGGGTAAAAACTATGACCGGAGGCATCCCCAAGAGAACCGGTCCGTTTGAATAATTTAGCCCCTGATCCAGGAAGCATTGCCCCCACGGCCTGGGCATTATCCTCAATTATAAGCAATCCGTATTTCTTTGCGATGGCCTCCAGCTCTTTCGGCCAGTGGGCCTGACCATATAGATGTACCACCATAATCGCCTTTGTGCGTGGTGTGATCTGCTCCTCAATATGGGAGACATCCAGGTTATAGCTATCCAACCGGGGTTCCACCAGAACCGGTTTCAGCCTGTTATCAGATATGGCCAGCATCGAAGCAATAAATGTATTGGCAGGGACAATGATCTCATCACCCTCCTCCATAAGACCCAGTTCCATATATGCCTTGAGGATTAAGCGAAGAGCATCCAGTCCATTTGCTGTTCCAATACAATGCTTTGTGCCAATAAACTCCCTGTATTCTTTTTCAAATGCATCTACCTCATCACCCAAAAGATACCAGCCGCGTTTTACAACCCGCTCTACCGCTTTTGAAAGCTCAGGTTCAAAACTCTCAGTTATCTTTTTTATATCCAGGAACTTAATCATTCACCAAGTAGTATTTCTTTTTCAGCCTCTGTAAAAGATCTGATCAATCTGGCCGGATTACCCCCGATAATAGAGAAGGCAGGGAATGAACTGTTCACAAAACTATTTGCAGCTACTACAACATATTCACCCAGGTTTACATTGGGCATGATGATCACATTGGCCCCAATCCAACAATGGTTTTCAATATGCACGGAACCCTTTTCTATTGGGAAGATCTTTTGCATTGCTTCAGACGCATTTGGACCTGAATCGACCATGATATTAACGTTTTGCGCTATACTCACGTTCTTCCCGATGATCAATCTGGCCGCGAATCCATTTAAGATAGTGTTCATCCCAACATAGGAGTGCGCTCCTATCTCCAATTGATTTTCAGGTCCCCCGTAAATACTGCAGCGCTTGGCTATTTTAACACCATCTTCGATCTTCACATTGTTTATGGAGGAAGAGGGATCTATCTCAACATCCTTGCCCAAATTTATGTTTGCAAACTTCATCGCGCGGATTGTTTCAAAAATGATCTCATCACTTCAGTTAAATAATTCATATCATGCTCACCCAAGGCCTGATGCACCGGTATAAAGAATGCTTCTTCCCCGTAGAATACACTGCATTGAACACCATGAGCATAAAAGTACTTCTTCAATTCAGACAAATCAATATTCATCCCATCGGTTCTGAACATAAAAACTGCTGGCACAATACCTTGTTTCAATTGAAACCTCTCTTTAAAACCCAGTGAGGCAAATTTGTCTCTTAAGTACCTGTAGTTAGAGATTCTATCCCGGATGATTTTTTCCCTTACACCAATCTGGGACGAAAGCACATTCTTAATGTGTCTTAGCTCCTTCTCACTAATCTGATCATTCTCTTCCAGTCTGCCCTGACCATTGGAAAGCAGAAGCCCCCCAATCTGCAGTGGAAACATCTTGGGAAAGCTGTACACCACAAAATCCCCTACATCTCCAATACTTTTGTCAACGTCCTCTGAAAAAAAGGAGCCCGCACAATCCTCGATGATGGGCAGCTTATACTCTTTCAATTTCTGAATATCAGGATAAGGATAGCCAAACTCATGGTTTACGAAAATCGCCTTTGTCTGGGGAAGCATTTCCCGTGACCACTTGCAATACTTCTCAATGGTACTGGTAACACAACCACTGATATAGAAGTTCCCCGAAGTGGTTAAAATGGTGACCACATCGTCCTTCTGCAGGTTTAAAGAATCCAGGGCGATATCAATGGCCTGGCGCCCGTTTACGGTATATACATACTCCTTTGCTGCAAATCGCTCCTGGAAATAGGCATCAATCAGATCACTTTCCGGCAGCAGATGATTTCTGGACAGATCCCCTGTGGTAAAAGGGCCAATTCTGTATGTGGGAAGACTGTACTGATCAGGGTTTATAACGAACATATGCTTTGTGGGGGAGAGTTTATTTTGAAATATCCGGATTACTCCAGGAGAAACTGTATCTCAGGGAGGAGGTCCCGTTATGTGATTCCTTGAAGCGTAAAAGCCCGTCGTTGGGAATTCCTTCTTCGCATGAAATACCCAGATCAATGTAGTTGAATCCAAGCTCTTTATAATAGTTCCATAGATTGAATGTCAGAAAATCCATGGCCCTCAATGGCCGTCCGGTTTCATTGTCACCCCAGAACAGGGCATAAACGATATCCGGATGGCTGCGGTAAAAGATTCCTGAAGCTGCAATCTCATGATCGGCAGAGGAGACTTTAAAAAAGTCTGTTGGCCATAAGGCGCTGGAATTCAACACATCTTCAAAGCTCATATAAATGGGTCGGCCAAACCTGGCCCTGTTCTGGCTTATGAGCTCATAGACCTCCCTTTTCTCTTCCAGTTCCTTAACCACCTCGAAAATAAGACCATTCCGGAGCGCCTGTTTGTAGTATTCCCTGCTGTTTCTGTGAGAGAACGCTCCCTGGAACTTATCCAGGGGTATCCAGCTTGTTACATCGGGGATCGGGGACTGGTATCCGGATCGGAGAAGCGCAGATACACATTTAGCGTTGAAGGAAGAATGGTAAAGATCGGGGGGAAGTGTTAGTTCGATGCCCTTTAAACCCTCCGCCAGGATATAGTCCTTTAGGTCGGATACAAAGGAATCCACATCACTTGCATAAATATTTTCATTCTTAAAATGAAATCCGCCAAAGGGTGCTGAAAAGGGAGATAAAATCACTCCCTCTTTGATCCCAGCAACAAATCCCATCCCAGGTTTATCCTTATTTTCAACCAGGCGGACAATCCGTTCAACCTTCCCTTGATTAAGCTCAGTAAATGGTCCGGAAATAAAGGGGTTTGGATCGGAGGGGAAAAATCTTGTATATCTCTTTAAATCAATCTCTATCAACATCTGGGACATTTTTGAAGATCCGGAATTGGGAGTAGTCACGAATGTAATCTTCTTCTTTGTACTTGTCTGAAGCCAGTACCAAACAGATGGCTCCGGATGAAAAGTTCACAATTTCCCTCCAGATTCCCGGAACCACCAGCAAACCAAAATAGGGCCTGTTGAGCTGAATAATCTTCCTATTCCTGCCATCGTCAATGATCACGTCAAATGATCCGCTGGCTGCAACAATCAGCTGGTGAAGTTCCTTATGTGCATGACCGCCCCGTTCTGATCCTCCCGGAACATCGTAGAGATAATACACTCTTTTCACATCAAAAGCATGTGACATTCCATTCTGAAAAACGGTGATATTCCCTGCCGGGTTATGGTTCTTTTCCATTTCAACCACATTGCAGTTATGAATATCTGATATAAGTTCTCTCATTGTGCCATTTGAAGCTTAAACGCTTCAAAATCATATAAATAATCTTCCTGAGAATAGTCTGTTGAAGCAATAATAAGCGCCAGAGAGTTTGTGGAGAAATTCTCAAGAGTTCTCCACATCATCTTTGGAACCAGAACGCCATAGTAAGATCTGTTCAGTGAATAGTGATACTCCTTTTGGCCATCATGAAGTAAGAGATCGAAACTTCCCGACAGGGCAACGATCATCTCATGGGTCTCTTTGAAGGCATGTCCGCCTCGCTTCTCGCCACCAGGCACATCATAGATCCAGTACACCCTTCTGACCTTAAATGGCAAGTGACTTTCTTCCTCGATAAAGGAAAGGTTTCCCCGACGGTCCAGAAACTTGGGTAGTTTGATCAATTCAGGTTCCAAAACTCAGCAACTTAGGCTATTTGGTCTTTTTCTGCCGATAGTCATACTTATACTTATAGGCATAGCGATAGCTGCTTCCAAGCGCTTTCACATCGTTCACAAGTAAACTCAGATTACCTATCCCGTTAAACTGAACCTCAGCCAGGGTCGCGCTGAGCACATTCTTCTTTGTATAGTCATGACGTACCATCATCAACACCGAATCGGCAAGGGATGCTGCAAGGTAGATATCAGATACCACACCAATGGGAGGGCTGTCTACTATGATATAGTCATATTGTTCCTTGAACTGCATAAACATTTCCCTGACCTTTTCCGAACTGGCAAGTTCGCCAGGGTTGGGAGGAACGGGTCCTGATGAGATTATAGACAGATTTTCGAAAGGGGATTCCTGAATGACCTCATTCAATTTTTTCTTCCCTATGAGATAATCGGTTAGGCCGATCTCATTGTTCAGGTCAAAACTTTTGGCCAGCATGGGGCGCCTGAGGTCCAAACCAATCAACAGTGTTTTCTTACCTGCCAGGCTGTAGGCAGAGGCCATGTTGATGGCGGCAAAGGTTTTTCCTTCACCCGGTACAGAAGAAGTGAGTACAATTATAGGACATTTGATGTCCCGCGTAAAGAAATCCATCCGCGTTCTCAAACTCCGGAAGGATTCAGAGATCCTGGAATCAGGTTCATTCAGTACCACCGTATTGTAGCTCAACCTGCTGTGCGGGAAGTGAGCAACTGCGGGAAGCTGAGTGATAAGCTTCAAATCTTCCTCACAGGTAATTTTATTGTTTATTACCTCTTTAAGAATGATGAATACGGTTGGAATTCCAAGGGAAAATGCAAAAGCAAAAGCAAATACCAGCTGGGCGATAGGCGATACCGGACCCTCTGCCCTTGCCGGATCCACCAGCTCATTGTCAGGTGTATTGGAGGCACTTTGAATCTGGGACTCGGCCCGACGTTCCAACAGGAAGGTGTAGAGGGTATTGTTCAAATTAAATTTCCTCTCAAATCCCAGCAGCTGGCGTTCCTTTATGGGCAATCCCTTGGCCTCTGCATTGATTCGGTTGATCTGTTCATTGGTTTTATCAAGGGCCATTTGATTGGCCAGCTTGATGCCCTGCAAGGTTTCTCTAATGCTGTTCTTTGTATTCCTGATGCGCATTTCCAGCTGTCCCTGCAGCGGATTTCGCTCCCCGGCTACATTGCTGAAGTATTCCGCCTGCAATCCGGCCAGCTCCTGCATCAGGTTCACAAGCAGGGGATCAATGATCCCCATGGAGGCAGGTGAAATGGGTGCCTTATCATTATCATCCTGTACAAGGTATCCTTCCAGGTAATTGTAGTAGGTCCTTTCCAGGGTCAGTCTAGCCTCTTCATTTTCCAGCATAACTGTCTGGTCGAGGATTTGCTGGGCCTGGGCCGAAACATCCATTATCATATTAGTGGAGCGGAAATTCATGAGATTTCTCTCGGTAACTTTCAGAGAATCCTGCACATCGCCAAGCTGGGCATTAATAAACTCTGTAATCCGCAAGGCTTCCTGATTCTTCTTGTCCAGGTTGTTATTGATATAAACCTCGGTAAGCTTATCCAGGAAGATCACATCTTTGATCCTGTTGGGCCCCACCAGGGAGAGACTGATAATACTTCCATCCCTGGTGGCAGCGTCCACCATCAGCCTGTTCATGTATAGCTCGGTCAACCTGACTTTGTCATAAAACCTGATATAGATCTTCCCGCCTGCCATATAGATATCTTCCAGCTCAGGCTGCGGGTGTATGGTAAAAGAACCACCGTCTACCTCTATTCTCTGACCGAAGGTAAAGAGAGAATCCAGATAGTACCTTGAATGTCGTGAAGTTTTCATATGAAATTTTTCCTCCTCGATGTTGTACTGAAATATGAACTCCGAATCATAAGGAGGTCCATCTTCCCCGGGTTCAACACGTATGGGACTCATGGGGTAAAAGGAGGCCTGGCTCCGATATCCTTTCCTGTACACATCTATCTCAAAAGGCAGTTCCTCCACCGCTTTACGAATCATGGAATAAGACCTTACGATCAATAGCTGATTGTCGAGGTTCTGAACCCCGGGCCTGAGGGCAAATCCCTGAAGCATATCTTCCTGTGCCCCCGCAGTAGTCCCTTCCTCTCCAATTAAAATAGTTGTATCCACATAGTAGGTGGGGATTTTATACTTCAGGTAAAAATAGGCGCCCCCGATGGATAAAAGAATACCAAACAGGTAGAAATACCAGTTCTTTAACATCATCATCAAGATCTTACGAATATTGATCATGTGCGAAATACCGATGGGTTGATTCTTCACCGGTTCGTTTATCTCTTGGTTCATTTGATTTGTCATTCTGGATTAATCTGGATTAATATAGCTTTCAAGTAAAATAAAGGTGGTTATCCCTGTGAAAACCAGCGTCCACGGAAATGCAGCTATGGCAAAGAACTTTCCTTTCATGGGTGCCACATAAACCACATCGTTTGGTAGGATATAATAGTACTCCGAATCGATAATCTTCTTGTCGGTGATATCAAAGGTCTTGGTAATGGTACCTTCCGAAGATTGCCTGATGACACTTACGCTGTACCGGTTACCATAAGTATCTACATCACCTGCCAGGGCAAGGGCCTTGTAAATGTTTAAGCGCTCTTTATAAATCGGGTATACTCCGGGCGTCCTCACCTCTCCAAGCACTGTTACGCTGTTATTAACAAGCTTCACGGTCACGGTAGCATCATTCACATAATCTCTCAGCTCAGCTTCAATTTGCACCTTGGCCTCTGAAATGGTTTGTCCCACCACAAAGAGCGAACCAATATAGGGAAGCGATACCGTTCCATCTATTTCAACCACGTAGGAATAGATTTGAGCCGTTGCTGCATCGAAGCCCATGTTACCAGCCTCTCCCATGGCATTAAACATGGCCGAGATCCGTGGGTCGGGTGTGGCAACATTCAGATAAATGTTGTCATTTGGCTGGATCAGGTAATCCTCCGGGGGAACGTATTCACCAGAATACTCGCTATCTTTATACTCCTGCAGGTAGGCAGTCTTCTTGGTGGTTACACATCCATTCAACAAAAACACTCCCAGTAAGATAATTGTCAGCTTTTTAACAGGAAGTTGCTTTTGCCATGAATTCAAATAAGTCATAGTTTTTAGATTGATAGTGATGGGTTAATCTTTTGATTCTTAGAGCAGGGGGTTTAGTCTTACTTTTTATCCGGGTACAGCTTCGCCTCCTCAGTCCCAGGACTGAACAGGTATTATTACTTTTTCCTGTGACCCATACAAGAAACTTAAACGTAAAAATATAAAGATATGTTTCAGGAACTGACCCCCATCAATCCTATTTGACAAATAGTGTTTATCGACATACTGGACCCATTCCATCAGAATAAAAATCATTTGTCATTTTGTTAGACAATTTTCAAAGTTTCATATGCAATTTCTCCCATTCCGTCAAAAAAATAAACAATTAGAGCTTAAGCTATACCCCGCGAATGAAATTAATCTCCTTTGAGATATTCCTGAAGATAGGGCATCAGATCGAAAATATGAAGTTTTTGAGAATTATATATACCTGTGGATCGAAGACTGGAATATTCATTGGAGATATAATATTTTAATCCATCATCTGTAGCAATCCCTTCCACCTGGTGAAAAAGAATTGAAAGGTTAAACCAACGCTTGTTCCCTGAAAAGAAATGATGATCCGGATAGTCGTAGAGGACATAAATAAAGGGTTGTACCAAACCGCTGTAGCCACAGAGCGCCAGCAGACCTTCCTCTTCCATGTAGGTCGCCCCAGTCACCAGTCCCCCGATAGCAAAAGTGCCTCTCTTTTCTGCCACGTGTTCACCCGGCTCCTTGGGGAGAGCATAGACCGTGGTATTTGCGCTGATCCACTGCTTGGTAAACAGATAGATGCTATCTGAAGTGACCACAAATGCTTCACAGTCAAACTCTGTGCGATTGGGGTCTGCCGGGCTGAAATCGAGCTGATCGCTGTAGGAAAACCAGATGGTGTCTATGGAGGGTTTCTTTGCCTTTAATGATTCTTTCTTAACCCGCAGAATATGGAGATCCTTCCTGTTACCCGATCCGTTATTTCCAAAATCTCCCAGATAAATGTACCCTTCGTCCTGAGCAATTTCCTCCCAATCATAATTTTCCACCTTCCACAGAATATGTGTCTTCTTTACTAAGGCGGTGGCAGTATCAATCCCGTAGATCCTGGTATCAGAATTATCGTTGTGGGTCCAGAGGTAGCCATCCCACAGAATAAGCCCGGAGGTTTCTTCCAATTCCACACTTAATTCAAAGGTAAGACTTGGAGAAAGATAGACCGTATCATAGGTGCAGCTTCCATCGTTTGAAGTGGCTGAAGGATCGTAATTCTGGGCCTGGGGATCGTTACAACCCGGATTCTGACTGTTGCAGGATACCGGAACAGCCAGCACAAACCAAAGGATCAGAGCATATCTAATATTTACAGACAGCATAAGTTAACAGTAGTTGATTTACTAAATGTAAAGAAATATCACGGCAATTCAATGTACTTCTTCATTCCATCGGTATACCAGACCTGATAGGCCCCATATTCATCACCAAAAATAAAGTAGGCGTCAACTCCTTTCTGTCCTTCCACAAATATCTTGCCCTTTTCCAATCCCATTACCATACAGGAGGTGGCATAAGCATCGGCAGTCATGCACTCATCGCAGAGGATGGTTACACTGAGCAGGTTCGAAGCTTTCGGGTAGCCGGATACGGGATCGATGGAGTGGGTGATCTTCACCCCGTCTTTCTCATAAAATTTCCTGTAGTTGCCAGAAGTGGCCAGGGAGCGGTTGTGCATGCTGATAATCACCTGCAACTGCTGACCAGGAACCATGTTCCCGTATTCGGGACGATCCACTCCTATCCTCCAGAAATTTCCTTTCTCATTCATTCCGTGAGTCCGGATCTCCCCTCCGATCTCCACCATATAGTTCCTGCATCCCAACTCATCAAGGTAGCCTGCGACCACATCCACCGCGTAGCCCTGGGCAATGGCATTCACATTAAGCTGCACACCCGGATGGCTCTTTGTAAGCCTTACGCCCCTAAGACTAACCTTCTCCATACCAACATATTGCAAGAGGCTGTCGATCATGGCACTGTCCGGATTCTGTTGCTGACCAGAGCCGAATCCCCAGGCGTTGATTACGGGGCCCAGGCTTATATCAAAAGCTCCCCCGGTAACCTGGTACACCCTCCCGGACTCCCTGAATACGGTCCGGAACAGGGAATCAGTTTTACCACCCAGATCGTTCCTGTTAATGGCACTGATAATACTGGTGCTATCGTATGAAGAGAGGGAGGCATCGAAACGCCTTAATATGGAATCAATTTGTTCCGTCAGATCCGTTTCTGTAGGATGCTGATAGGTAATATGATAGGTAGTCCCCTGGGTAAATCCCTGGAGGGAATAGTACTCCCCCTTGAAACCCGGGTCACAGGAGCTAATCCAGACCACCAGTAAAAGGAGTAATATGCTATGCTGTTTCATGCTTCTGAGATTTCAGACGGCAAGATACAAAACGGCAGTCATATTCACCATATGGGCTCGAAACACGAACTCTTATAGATGAACCTTGGAGTTGCTCTAGGAGCACGCTAGACTTAAAAGTTCCTTGATCTGGAGGGACTCTTTTCAGGCAAAACGGAAAGTCACGAGGTTGTGACTTACTTACAATGATGTGACTTATAAGTATTTTACCCGAACTTAAGCATGAGCTGTAACACCTTTATATACTGATATATACAAATTACCATTTAACGGAGGCTGATATATAAGAACTCACCATGTTGTGACTAAGTCACAGGGGTGTGACTTCCTGAAATCGCCAAACAGGACTACTCCGTTATTTCCAACAGAACTCTCCCAAAAGTAAAAGGCCGCCCCAATCAGGACAGCCTTCCTCGTTTATATTCTTAATAATATTCCCCTGTGTATTTAAGAGGAGCCTTTGCCAGCCGAAGGCTGGGAGCAGCGACGGTTTAAATACACAGCGGGATATTGCTTATCCAAAGTCGTCAAAGTCAATCATCTCGTCCGGCACCCCGATATCATAGAGCAGGTTCGATACTGCGCTGTTCATCATGGGCGGTCCGCACATGTAATACTCAATCTCCTCCGGCTCCTCATGATAGCGCAGGTAGTTGTCGTAGAGTACCTGGTGAATGAAGCCGACGGGACCTTCCCACTTGTCTTCCTCGGCGGGTTCAGACAGCGCTATATTGAAGGTAAAGTTGGGGAAATCCTTTTCGATATCCCTGAATTGGTCCTCATAAAAGACCTCTCGTTTAGAGCGTGCTCCATACCAGTAACTAACCTTTCGCCCGGTCTTCAGGGTATGGAAGAGATGGAAGATGTGTGAGCGCATGGGAGCCATTCCGGCACCACCACCCACATAGATCATCTCATTTTTGGTGTCCTTGATAAAGAACTCTCCATAGGGTCCGGATACCGTTACCTTATCGCCCGGCTTGCGGGAAAAGATATAGGAGGAACAGATTCCCGGATTCACATGCTTGAAGCGGCCGTGGCTCACATCCCATGGGGGAGTGGCTATCCGGATGTTCAGCATCACAATGTTTCCTTCAGCAGGATGGTTGGCCATGGAGTAGGCACGGTAGGTCTCCTCGGGGTTCTTCATCTTCAGATCCCACATATTGAACTTGTCCCACTCATCGCGGTACTCATCTTCCACATCAACATCGGTTTTGAAATCAACCTCCAGTTTTGGAACATCGATCTGGATATAACCACCCGATTTAAAGTTGAGCTTCTCCCCTTCGGGCAGACGCACCACAAATTCCTTTATAAAGGTGGCCACGTTTTCGTTGGAAACTACCTCGCACTCCCATTTCTTGATTCCCATCACCTCTTCGGGGATCTGAATGGTCATATCTTCGCGGAGCTTCACCTGGCAGCCCAGTCTCCACTGCTGCTGCTGTTCCTTTCGGGTAAAGAAACCTGTTTCGGTGGGAAGTATGGATCCCCCACCTTCAAGCACCTGGCACTTACACATGCCACAGGTTCCACCTCCACCACAGGCTGAGGGTAGAAAAATATCATTGGCAGACAGGGTATTCAGCACGGTTGATCCCGGCGAAACAGTAAACTCCTTGTCATTAACCTTTAGCTGCACATCGCCCTGCGGGGTCAGTTTGAACCTGGCATAGAGCAGCATGGCCACCAGCAACAGGATCACAAACAGGAAAACTGCAACGCTGATCAGTACGATCGTAAGTGTTGACGTGAGAAATATCATAGTCCTTATAATTTAATACCCATAAAACTCATAAACGCGATCCCCATCAGGCCCGTAATAATAAAGGTGATGCCCAGTCCACGCAGCGGTGCGGGGACATTGGAATACTGGATCTTTTCACGGATGGCTGCAATGCCCACAATGGCCAGGAACCAGCCCACTCCTGAGCCAAGCCCGAATACCGTGGCTTCGGCAATATTGGCATACTCACGCTCCTGCATAAAGAGCGAACCACCCAGGATGGCACAGTTCACAGCAATAAGTGGCAGGAATATTCCCAGTGAAGTATATAAGGTGGGAGCAAACTTCTCGATAATCATTTCCACCAGCTGCACCATAGAGGCGATTACGGCGATGAACATGATAAATGAGAGGAAGCTCAGGTCCACATCAGCCAGCGAAGGGCTGATCCAGGTAAGGGCTCCATCCTTCAGGATAAACTTCTCCAGAAGGAAGTCGATGGGAACGGTAAATCCAAGGACAAAGATTACAGCGATCCCCAGTCCCGTTGAAGTCTTAACCGTTTTGGATACGGCCAGATAGGAACACATGCCCAGGAAATAGGCAAAGATCATGTTATCGATGAAGATGGACCTGACAAATATGTTGACTAAATTTTCCATGGATGCTAATTTCTAATGTTCAAACAAAATTATTTAGTCCTCTATAAGGTCTTTATTGCGAGCGCGCTGCACCCAGATGATAATACCCACTACCACCAGAGCCATGGGGGGAAGGATCATCATCCCGTTGTTCACATAGCCGGCTTCGTAAAAGGCCTGAGGAATCACCTGCATATCCAGTAAAGTACCCGAACCGAATAGCTCCCTGAAGAAGGCCACCAGGATCAGGATAAAACCATAACCGGCTGCATTACCCAGTCCATCCAGAAAAGCCGGCCAGGGCTTGTTGGCCAGGGCAAAGGCCTCCAGACGACCCATGATAATACAGTTGGTAATAATCAGACCCACAAATACCGAAAGCTGCTTACTCACATCATAGGCATAGGCCTTCAGTACCTGGTCCACCAGGATTACCATGGTGGCGATTACCACCAGCTGAACAATGATCCGGATACGTGGTGGTACCATTTTCCTCAACAGGGAGATCGCCACATTGGAGACCGCCATGACCACCACGACCGACAGGGCCAGCACAATGGAGGGCTTCAGTTTCACAGTCACCGCCAGTGCGGAACAGATCCCCAGCACCTGAATGGTGATCGGGTTACTCTTCCCCAGGGGTTCGCTCAGAAGCTTCAGGTTCTTGGGCGAAAACAAAGGTTCCTTTTCAGTACTCATATCTTAGTTATTTGCTAGTTCTTTAAAATGGGCTACATAGCCTGTCATGCAGTCGATGATCATCTCTTCCAATGCCTTGGAGGTAATAGTTCCCCCTGCAATGGCATCTACCTGGTGCATGCTGGAGGGATCGGCCCCGCCCTTCACCACCTCAACGCCTACAAATTCACCCGCCTCGTTGAAGATTGTTTTCCCGGCAAAAGGCTCCTGGAACCAGTCCTGATTGATATCCGAACCCAGTCCGGGAGTTTCCCCCTTGTGGTCAAATACAGCACCGGAGATGGTATTCAGATCCTCCTCCAGGGCAACATATCCCCAGATGGGTCCCCAGAGTCCCTTGCCCCGAACGGGTATCACATATTTTTTGGGTCCGCCGTTCTCCGAATAGATAAAGACTGGGTAGTTCCGTTCCTCACGTGGCAAACGGATCTCTGCAGTTAAACCCAACATAACTTCAAAAGCATCTTCTTGCTCCATTAAGTTGCCATCAAAATCAACCACGTAGGATTCCGTAATATACTTTGCAAACTCCTCGTTGATGTAGGTGTTCTTGTCCTCTGCCTCAGCTGCATCTTCAGCCTTGCCCACCGAGCGAAGAACGTCCTGTTTCTTTTCGATCTGAACGTTCATTTCCTGGAGTGGCTTCAACTGTGTGGCAACGAATGAAAGCAGCACTGCCACAATCGTTACCATGATCAGCGAAAAGACAAAAATGTATGTATTGCTAAAACTTCTCATGTCGTTTCGTCTAATTAGTTTGCTATTACTTTAGCTCTTTTCAATCTCTTCTTGATATTGGCTTCAATGATATAATGGTCAATCAAAGGAGCGAAGACATTCATCAGCAGGATGGCCATCATCACACCCTCCGGATAGGCAGGATTGAGCACCCTGATCAGGATGGCCAGGAAGCCAATTAGAAAGCCATAGATCCATTTGCCTTTTTCGGTTTGTGCAGCCGTCACCGGGTCGGTGGCCATAAAGACTGCTCCAAAAGCAAAACCTCCCAGCAGCAGATGCTCCCAGAAAGGAAGAGCCATAAATTCGTTTACCGCAAAGAGATTCAGAAGAACCCCCATGACAGCGCCTCCGGCAAATACCGAAAAGATCACCTTCCAGCTGCCCACCCCTGTAAGGATCAGGATCGCTGCCCCGATCAGAATGGCCAGTGTGGAAGTCTCCCCGATGGATCCGGGGATGGTCCCCAGGAACATATCCATGGAGGTATATGCCTCGCCCAGTCCATTTAAGAAAGTTGAGCTATTCCCGGCTGCCTGGCCCAGGATAGTCGCACCTGAGTAGCCGTCCACGATACCTGCACCATCGCCAAGTCCCGCAATCCAGACCTTATCGCCAGACATATGACTGGGATAGGCAAAAAACAGAAAGGCCCTGGCCACCAGTGCCGGATTCAAAATATTCATGCCGGTTCCCCCGAATACCTCTTTCCCGATCACCACGGCAAAGACAGTTGCAACAGCCACCATCCAGAGGGGTGTGTCAACAGGCATAATGAGAGGGATCAGCATCCCGGAAACGAAGTAGCCTTCTGCCACCTCCTCGTTGCGCATCTGTGCAAAGGCTATCTCAATTCCCAGACCTACTATATAGGAAACAAGGAAGATGGGAAGCACCTTCAGGAATCCAAACCAGATCATCTGCCAGAATCCTGTGGTCTCTCCAATGGCCTGGAAATGATGAAAACCGGTATTCCAGATTCCAAACAAGAGAGCAGGCACCATGGCTATCAT
>Ga0255365_10195_pt1 | contig 15567 bp, 12 predicted proteins | sample ANMaggSeSYBR01J3_FD_182089 | JGI IMG/M metagenome (GOLD analysis project Ga0255365, IMG submission 182089) | Sediment cell enrichment communities from methane seep in Santa Monica Basin, California, United Staets - ANME aggregate JGI... | ecosystem: Environmental > Aquatic > Marine > Cold seeps >... | reverse complement strand
CACAAATGGTATGGGGTGGAGGTACACCTTATGGAGACAATCTGTTTGTTACTGATGTTCATGCTAATAATAACAGAGGTAGGGTTATGTTAATCACCCCACAGGGCATTCCAGCGGTTTTTTGTACCCCCGATAATCAGCCTACCGCGATAGGGATTGATCGGCTTGGTGGATATGGAGGGTATATGTACTGCGGTACCGGTGGGAAAGATCACATTGATAGCATTTCCAGCATTGGAGCCGTACAACACTTCAGCGATTTCCCTTACAATATGGGCGGCAGTCCTATGGATATTGAGTTTGATCCTGGTGTCGATTATGGCGGCTTGATGTATGTGGCTGATTATTCAGGCAATAATTCGCAATGGGCGGGTATATTCAGCCTGGACGTCAACGGCGATCCAATTTCTTTTGCCTCGGACATAGTGAACGCGGCCGGGCTGGAATTTGATGTCGTTGGCCTTTTCAATAATGAGATGTTAATCAGGGGAAGGCTTTCGGGTGATATATATGACTCGATTTACATGGCCGACTCCGCCGGGCAGATAACACCATTGGCACAGGGAAGCTGGGGTCATATTTTCTCTATGACTATGGGTTCTGATGGGGCACTCTATGTGGCCGAATATGACAACGGCTCGTCCGTTATCACCCGGATTGTTCCGGAGCCGGCCTCACTTGCTTTATTGGTCCTTGGTACGGTACGCTTACTTCGCAGGCGGAAAAGTACCTGCTGAGCGAAACCGGAAATATCGATAGACAAGGCACACGGCGACAGAAAAAGTCGCCGTGTGCTTTTTTTTATACGCATTGCGTACCTTTCTGTACGCGGTGTGAATCTGTGTCTGATATTTTTCTTAATTTTCGTAAATTAGCGTCTTTGTGGCTGACGTTCACTTTTTTTATATGGAAAACCTCCCCATTTCCACTAAATCTGTTTATAATAGGGTCTATGAAGATTCTCATGCTCAATTATGAGTTTCCACCGGTAGGCGGCGGAGCAGGGCCGGTTACGCTTGAACTGTGCCGACAGTTGGTCAAATTCGGCCATCATGTCGATGTAGTTACTATGGCTTATGACAACCTGCCTGACTTCGAGTGTCTCGATGGAGTGAATATATATCGCACACCGGCCCTGCGTAAAAAGCCCGATATCTGCCATACGCACGAGATGGCTACCTATCTGCCCGGGGCACTGCCCAAAGTCCTGCAATTGGCTCGGCAGGTGCGATACGATGTTATCCACTGCCATTTTATTTTCCCCACTGAGCCGTTGGCTTTGCTTGTCTCCAAAATTGCCGGCATTCCATTTCTGGTAACCTGCCACGGCAGTGATGTACCCGGCTATAATCCGGACCGCTTCGGCCTTTCGCACAAACTCCTGATGCCGGGGTGGCGGTTTCTTATCCGGCGAACTCCGCTGATAATCTCGCCCAGCGAATCGCTGAAATGTCTGATCAATAAACAGGCGCCCTATGCGAATGTGAAGGTAATACCAAACGGATTTAATACCGATATGTTCGAGCCTGCCGCTAAAGAGAAAAGCATTCTGTTATGCAGTCGCCTTCTGCCCCGCAAGGGATTTCAATACGCCATCGAGGCGATTAAACAGTTAACTTCTGGCTGGACGGTGAATGTTGTCGGCGACGGGCCGTTCCTGCCGGAGTTGAAACGTATTGCCGAGGGCTCTGAAACTCCGATAAATTTCCTCGGCTGGCTTGATCGAGGCGACCGGCGTTTCAGACGGTTGTTTGAGACCGGCTCGATCTTTATCTTTCCTTCTGAGGCCGAGAATTTCCCTACCGTCCTGCTCGAAGCGATGGCTGCCGGCATGGCTATTATTACAAGCACTGCCGGCGGCTGCCCGGAAGTGGTCGGCAAGGCCGCCCTGCTCGTCGAGCCACGTGATACCGGGGCTATCCGCCGACAACTGGAAAAATTGATCGAGTCCGAAGACCTGCGCCAGAAACTATCCCACGCTGCATGCCGACGCACTGAAATATTTGGTTGGCCGACGGTAACACGAAAATACCTCGATCAATATCAAAACGTGATCGACAATTGGGAATCAATATAAGTGGGTTCAGATATAAACTCCAAAACTATTAAGGTTTGCTTCGTTGCTCCAAAGGCGTATCCACTGTTTAATCAGCAGGTGGAGAGTGTTTTTGGCGGCGCGGAGGTGGACCTCTATTACCTTGCTACCGAACTCGCACGGGATAAAATTTTTCAGGTCAGCCTTATTGTTGCCGATTACGGACAGGCTGCGATGGAAACCGTTGAGAATGTTACGATTATCAAGAGTCTGAATTTCCGAAAAAACGCCCTGACCTGCGCACGGCGAATCTGGCAAGCCCTTCGCCGGGCTGACGCCGATATATACCTGATGAAGACCGCTTCACTCGGTGTGCCCCTGGTGGACTGGTTTTGCCGTCGAAATAAACGAGTTTTTATATATCGTACTGCTCATCAGCACGAATGCGACGGAACATACTTGAAACATCATTATTTTTCTGGGAGGGCGTTTGCCCGCGCCTTGCGTCGGGCCGGATTAGTTATTGCACAAAATCAAACTGATCAAGTCAACCTGCGGCGAACCATAAGAATTTCTTCACAGATTATTTCTAATGGCCATCGATTACCTGATTTGTCTGCATGCAGGCGTGATTATATTCTGTGGGTTGGCCGAACCGCTGATTTCAAGAAACCGGAATTATTTATTAAGCTGGCACGGGAATTTCCGGATGAAAAATTTGTGATGATCTGTCAGCGGGCCACTGGTGATGATAATTACAATAGCTTATGTCGGCAGGCCAAAGAGGTGGGCAATCTTGAGTTTCATCAGCGCGTGCCGTTCAATGAAATTGACGGTTATTTCCAGCGGGCCAAAATACTGGTCAACACCAGCGATTCGGAAGGGTTCCCCAACACCTTTATTCAGGCTTGCAAGTGGGCCACGGCTGTTGTCTCGCTTGGCGTCAACCCGGACGGTTTCCTAAATAAATATTCCTGTGGTATAAGTTGCGACGGCCGGTTCACCCGGATGCGCGAGGCAGTCAAACACCTATTGGCCGAGGATCGCTATTTGGAACCGGGGCGAAACGGACGTAAATATGTGGAAGACCATCACGATATAAAAAAGATAATCGAGCAATATAAAACCATCTTTGCCCGATTTGCCCGCGAGCCATAAAATGACTATAAGAGTTTTGCATATTATCGGCAGTCTTAAACTGGGCGGCGCTCAGGTTTCGGTCAAATATTTAACTGAAAACGCCGACTGCGGAAAAATTGAGTCCTTCGTCTATCCGCTCAGGAGCCGGGACATCGACATACCGATACGAGGTAATGTAATAAAATTGCCTTACCGCAATTACGATCCTCGCAAATTCCTGACCATTTTGCGTCTGTGCAAAAAGTATCACATCGACATTATCCATGCCCATCTGGAAAAACCGATCCTCGGTAGTCTGCTGGCAGGTTATTTCCGCAAAGTGCGCGTTATTGTTCATGAGCATGGCCCTGTTTTTCGCAAAGGCATAAAGGCATCGATATACAGGTTTCTTTTACGGCTGCTGCATCACCGCGCGTCGCTCATCGTCGCGAATTCACATGCTACCGCTGATTGCCTAATCGATAAAATAAAAGTAAATCCCAGTCGGATCAGGGTAATATACAATGCTGTGGATTTAGAGGTCTTTACGCCCGGCCAGCAGGCACGGCAGCGTATCCGAAACCAATTGGCAATCGAGCCGCGGGACATAGTTATTGGTTTTGTCGGGCGTCTTCACCCTGTTAAAGGGCCGGACCTGTTGATTGAGGCTATGTCATTGCTGTTGAAAAAGTCTCCCCGTTACTTATTGATTATGCTGGGCGAGGGACCTCAACGTTGTTTTCTTGAGGCCCTGGCGGAGCGATTGGGTATTACAGATCGCGTCAGATTTCTCGGCTTTCACGAAAATGTTTCCGAGGTTATGAATGTCTTCGACATCGGCGTCATTCCGTCCCGACAGGAGTCGTTCGGTATTGTGGCTCTGGAATATATGAGCATGAAAATTCCATTGGTCTGTTCGGCAGTGGACGGCCTGGCGGAACTCGTATCTGACGAAGAAACCGCACTGGTACCTGCTGATAACACCCCGAAAGAAATTGCCCGCAGTATCGAAAGACTTGCCGATAATCGTGAGTTGTGCGACCAGTTAGCGGAGGCTGCCTCACATTATTGTGAGAATTTCTCTGTCCCAAAGCACATCGAGGCTATCGAAAATATATATGTCGAACTGCTGAACAACAATGAATATGATTAACCTAAAAGACTGCCGAACTCCCTACTCTTCACTCTCTACCTCTCACAGGCCGCGGCACCACGCGTCGTCGCAGGTTCAGTATCCTTACGATTCTGGAAATAAGATGTAATAATGTTGCCGTAACCCGTGGGAAACAGGTCAGTATTGTTATCATTGATTTGTAACCTGGGTGGAACAAACCCTGAAAACGCTCTGGTATCTTTTTAATGTCCGGTGCCAATGTATGATTGAAGAGACAACTGCGTATGAGTCGGCGCAGATAGGAAGCGGCGCAAGGCCGAAATTTATCCTGCCTGTTGCAATTTTCCGCCAGCTTGAGGTTTTGATCAACCAACTCACAGACAATCTCCACTTTCTCGCGTGTTGGCCCACAATTGGACCCGATGTCGGATTTGTGAAGGTGATAAACCGCTATGGGTTGCGGGATGTAACCGACTTGCGGACAGCGCATCGCCAATCGAAACCACATATCGGTATCCTCGGCGTTTGGCAGACCGTCTCGAAACAGCCCGGCCTCTTTCAGCGCATCACGTCTTACAATCATTGTACCTGTCCATCCACACACCTCTGCAGTAAAGGCATCGAAGTAATCGTCGAAGTAATCCCTGCCCTTAACCAACTTACGTGCCTTGTCAGGGTCGAAATGGGGAGCCCGGCGCTGCTCATCGCATAAACAGCGGTCGTAATTAGCCATAGTCCACTTTAAGTTCGGATTCCGTTGTAACAGGTCGATTTGTAACTTCAGATAATTTGGCAGCCATTCGTCGTCGCTGTCGAGAAACGCGATCCACGCACATTGCGCCGCTTTAATACCCGTGTTTCTTGCCGCGCTCACGCCGGCGTTATCATGATATATATATCTGACCTGGCTGCCGTATTTTTTTATCTGTTCCGCAGAGTCGTCAGTCGAACCGTCATCAACCACAATAATCTCATCCGCCCGCCTTGTTTGCGCCAGAACACTCTCGATAGCACGCGAAATAAACGCACCGGCGTTATATGCCGGGATAACCACACTTATCTGAAATGGTTCAGAATTGCTCAATTTTTTTTGATGCCTTTCCAGCCATACTAATCAGGCCGCCGTATTATCTGCCGTCTTAATCTCAAAAACCTGACCACTCGCGATATCGCGTGACAGCACCCGGCGGTGAACCGTGGAAATACAATCAGAGATCGCGCCAGAACTCTGAAGTCCGGCTTCATCAGGTACCCGAACCGTTCCAGAAGTTTCTGTATCCCCGCCGCGTTGTTCTCGAAGAGCATACCGCGTATCCACGATGTTACCAGGTACGAGGCCAATGATTCGAATTGTTCCGACTGATGATGGTCGGCTGCCGATTTAAGATGCTGTTCCAGCAGATCAATATGTATCTGCAGATTTTCATGTGAGAACTCTTCCGTCAGAGTTCCCTTTCTGTCCATGTGATAAACAGCCAGCGGCTCAGCAACATACCCTACTTTTGGCCAGCGAAAAGTAATCCGCCACCACATATCCACATCCTCCGCGTAATTTCGATCTTCTCGAAAAAGACCGACTTCCTCGAAGACCTCTCGCCGTATTAGAACAGTGTCGGAACAAGCGATGGCTTTGTGTTGGCAGGCCGGAAAATAATTATCAAAATATTCTTTTTCGTCTAAAATTGCCCTGGCCCGGTCAGGCTCTATGCGAGGACCCCTGCGATTATCGTTACACAAACAGCAAAAATAATTACTGTTGGACCACATCAAATCCTTGTTTCGTTGCAGTAGTTCGAGTTGCTTCTCCAGATATTCACTCAGCCATTCGTCGTCACCGTCGAGAAAGGCTATCCATTCGTAGCGGGCCGCCTTGATACCGGTATTCCGTGCGGCTCCGGGTCCGGAGTTTTCCTGATGAATATAGCGAACCTGCTCGCCGAACTTTTTTATTTCCTCGGCCGTACCGTCCGTCGAGCCGTCATCCACTACGATAATCTCGTCCACCGGCCGCGTCTGCGCCAACACGCTTTTTATCGCCCGACCGATATACCCCTCGATATTATATGCGGGTATCACCACACTGACTCGAATTGATGGCTCCTTATTCATCGTCCTTTGTTTTTTTGGTTCCTTTTCTTCTTTGCTTTCTTCGCTACCTTCTGTTCAGTCTCTTCTCTTCTGTTTTTACCCGTTTTTTTCTCCGTGGTTAAACTTTTCAGGTACTTGCTCAAATCGGCAGCCGAAGCAGACGATTTATCCGTCTCAGCACCGGCATAGCCGACAACGTGGCCCGCGGCGATACTGTCAGCAACCACAGGATCACCCGATAAAAAAACGGCAATATACTCTCGAAACGGACAATTATATCTCGAACTCCGAAAATCCGCTCGTCGAAAATGTACTTATGTATCCAGTATCGCAGCACATGCTCCGCGCAAGGCCGAAACTCTTTCTCGCGTCCGTATTGTTCAGCGAGTTTCAGGTGTCGCTCAATCAAATCGCCGAGAATATCCGGCCGGCAAAATCTCTTGGTAATACTATCGGCTATCTGCATATGATAGATTGCCAGCGGCTCGACATTATATCCGATAATCGGATGCCTGTAAGCTATCCGCCACCACATATCCAGATCATTCGCCCCCAACTGCCCCACACGAAATAGCCCCGCCTCCTCCAAAACACTTCGCCTGACCACTATTGTGTCGGTACAGCCCCAATCTCCATTTCTAAAGGCTTGGAAATATTCCTGAAAATATTCCTTTCCCTCTAAAAGTCGCAATCCCCGATTGGGGTCGAGCTTGTTCTGTCGCCGTTTCTCTTGACAAAAACACATAATGAAATTCCCGGCTGTCCAGACCAACTCCTCGTTGCGTTCCAGAATCCCCATTTGCCTTTCCAGGTTCTCTTCTAACCATTCATCGTCCCCGTCAAGAAATGCGACCCATTCGTATTTTGCCGTTTTTATGCCGGTATTCCTCGCCGCGCTGGCACCGGCATTTTCCTGATATATATATCGAACAGCCAAACCGTACTTTTTTGCTATTTCCCCCGTACCGTCCGTCGAACCGTCATCGACCACAATAATCTCATCCGCCGGCCTCGTCTGCGCCAAAACACTCTCAATTGCCCTGCCGATACAACCCTCCAGGTTATACGCCGGGATAACCACACTAACCCGATAGCTTCGTTCGTTATTGAGTGTATGTTTCATGTTTCAAACAATTCCCTGCTTAACTTTTAATCTTATTCACTCAAACCGACCGATTTGTCCCCCCTGCGAAGGCAATGGGCAGGGGTCCATTATTACGCTTTGTCACCCCTGCGAAGGCAGGGGTCCACTATTGACGCTGGTATTTACATTTTGGGCATTTGTGGATTCCTGCCTACGCAGGAATGACATAATTCAGTATATCGTTAATAAGATTTAAAGTAAATAAGGCTGCGGTATCGATTGCCGCAGCCTTTATATAAGTTCCAAATTATTTTCTTTGACGATTTTTCAACAATAATGTTTTGATCGTTATTAAATCCAGGGCGCCGTCCAGAGCCAGTTACCGCTCATTTCGGCAAAATCCCATATATCGACCCTTCCGTCCTGATTTATATCGCACGGATTGGGCCACGGCCTCTCAGATTTACTTGCCTGCCCCGTACCCCCGTAGGCCCCTATATTCACTTTGCCTCCGTTGGGATTCGGTTCATCCATCGGATTTGTCGTCGGATCGCCCCCGTCTATACAGGGGCTGGTCTCATCGTCAACTACCCATTGACCCTCATAATAATATGATACAAAAACTCCCTGCCCTGATTCCTGTTTTTCAAAATAAAAATATTCTTCATTTGAAGATACCCAGCAATTAGATACATTCATTTCTGAATAACCGGGTATTTCAATCAACTGTTCGTTTCCGAAAGTATCGTTTAACGAAGAACGCGTCGCCTTGAAAGTATTGAGTCCCGAATATCCATCCCTGTTTTGTGCGGTAAAATACAAAGTAAGTCCGTCAGCTAACAGGTAAGGGCTTGTCTCGTTGTTGCTCGTATTCACCTCATCAATAGGCCTGATATTTCCGAACGGCTCATTTTTTGAAGGCCGGGTTGCCAGCCACAAATCAATTGCTCCCGCTGATCCGGGCCGGTTACCACAATGCCAGACAATCGTCAATTCATCCGCCGTCAGCGCCGGCTGTGTACCTCGACCGCCGTCGATGTGCAGTTCATCGAAGATATGCGTCGGCGTCCAGGCATCACCCACGTCGGCCCGCTGGGCCATCTTGATCTTGTTACTCTCTGTAAGGGTCTCTCTGTAATATAGCCGCAGACCGTCTTGCGATATCCACGGAGAGATAACACCATAACCGGCGGGACTAAGCTCCGTAAGCACCCTTTCGGAGGTGAACGGCCCTTCAGGCGTCGCCCGGCATGCCTCTACGATACAGTATTGCTCCAGAGCGGGAATATACCGGTCAAAATAGATTGTCAATCCGTCCGAACTCAAACAAGGCGAAGCCGCCGCGTTGCCTTCACCATCGTTCAGTTCGCTTAGCTGAGTAGGCTCTAACCAGTGGCCGAACTCAGCCGGTAGATACCGTCCCATCCGCGAGCGCAAATGATAATCTCCTTGTTCCGCATCAGCGAACAGTGGATTCAGGCATATATTTCCTTCGCCCGAATCACCGTCCTGGATACAACTGTAACGGGCCTCGGCTCCGTCCAGGTCGTCTAAGCTGTTATCCCAGAAAATACAATTACTGACCTGTGGCGTTCCGCCCCCTATCACTTTCAACCCGCAGGTGGTATCAACCACTGTTACCTCGCTGATAACAGGCGAACCAACACCGCACATAATCCCCATTGTACCGTTTTTTATAACAAAATTCGTCAACACTGCCTCATCGGACAGCGTTACCACGGTAAATCCATCTTCGCCGTCGATTATTGCCGCGGCGCCGTCGCCTCTGACTGTAATCGCCTTGCCCAGAAAATCCACTGTTTCATGGTACACCCCCGGCGTAACCAGCACGGTATCGCCTTCCATCGCCGCCTGAATCCCTTCCTGGACGGTAGGGTAATCGCCTCCCGGCCCGACACGGATAATATCCGCCCCAGCCGATACGCAAACCAACGTAACCAACAATACCCTCATCAAGCCGGCAATAATGTGTTTTGCCATGACTATGTACCTCCTTGGTAGTTAGGAATAGTAAGAACAGAAATCCAGACAATTTCACTCTTGGAAGAAATTCACCTCCGGTAACACGATATGGCGCCATTATACCCTTCACCGCCGATAATATCAAGCCGTTTTTCAGCTTTTTTGCCAAATGGATATATGCGTCCAACATGGCTAAAGTAAATCCACTTTTCTGGACGATACAAATGTGTATCCCTTTTATGGGACTTGTATATTTTTGATGTAATCGCCAAAAGTCTGAAAAACGGTGCGAAAACCGACTATCTGCCTGTGTGGTAGCGTCGCCAACGCTCCAAAATCAAGTGAGCGAAATGCTTTTGACGCTGGCGTCATTTTTGGAATATTTCGCATATTTTCCTTATATCAGACGCGGGCAAGGCCGATAAAAAAGTAGGAACGCCGATAAAAATATCCTGTCAGCAATAATGTTGGGAGTGGAACTCCCCGCGGGTTGCGTATAAGCGCCCATTACCTCACTGCACCGCAGGAAGCCGGCAGTCGGGGGTAACACAGAAAGAATTAGCGCGGGGGATTCTTTCGAGGAATTTTCAATTGCAATCGATTCAAATAAAAATCATCCTTGTTACAGCCTCTTTATCACTGATAATCGGCTGTTCTAATTTCCGCAACAAGATCAACAAACACTTCGTCAAGGTTGACAAGCGACCAAATGACTTTGGTGTCATCAGTGACATTGGTCCTTCGTATCAGACAAATATGTATGGTCGTCTTGATGGCTGGGATCCGGTCGAGTTTAACGCCAAGCCGTTTTCATCATTGGAACAGCACAGTTTCTGCGAAGAGGGCGGCGATTACGACCCGGACATCAGTGCAGACGGTAAGTTGATTGTTTTCAGTTCCTTACGTCATGCGCCAAACCCGGACATCTACGTCAAACAAACCGCCGGCGCCACATCAACACGCCTGACCAGCGACCCTGCCAGTGAAATTCAGCCTTGTTTCTCTCCTGACGGCACCAGGGTCGCTTATGCCAGTAACCGTGCCGGAAACTGGGATGTATGGGTAATTCAGGTGGATGGCTCCAATTCCGTCAGAATGACTACCAGCGTCAGTAATGACATCCATCCTTCATGGTCGCCCGATGGAAAATACCTTGTTTATTGTTCTTACGGAACACGCTCGCGGCAGTGGGAGTTATGGGTGATCAATACCGACAATCCCAGCGCGAAAAAATGGATTGGTTATGGTATGTTTCCTGAGTGGAACCCAAACCCGAAAATCAATAAAATTGCCTTCCAGTTGGCTCGTTATCGCGGCAGCCAATGGTTCAGCGTCTGGACCATAGATATGGTGGACGGCGAAGCCAAATTCCCGACAGAAATTATTACCAATCTTAATTACGCTTGTATTTGTCCCAGTTGGTCCTTTGACGGCGGCAATCTCGTCTATAGTACGGTGAACCGCAGCAGTTATGAAAAAAATACCGAACCTGTTGTGCCTAACACCAGCGGCGAGGATATTTGGATTGTTAATCTAAACGGAAAAAACAACCATCGTCTTACCAGTAGCGATACCTCTGATTTTTCACCGACCTGGTCGCCGGATAACAGGGTATTTTTCTGTTCCAACAGAAAATATATCGACAATATTTGGTCGGCGAAGCCTTCTGAAGTTGATTTCACGCCCAGGCAGCAGCCTGTGCGGATGAGCAGCTCCCATCCGCAAAGTGGTGGTATCCGTGCCAATTAGTAAAGACCCACAGTCATGTCTGAAAAAAAAGTGAATAGTGAAAGTACGAGTAACCGTTGTGTTTGCCGGTTGGCTTTGTCGGCCCGTGTAGTCGTACTGATAATCGCCTTGGTCGTTGTCGGCTGCGGCAACAGCGTCGAACGAGTCTATCACAGCCCCTATCGGGCGGCTTTTATTATCGCGGTTGTGCCGTTTCTCAACCAGTCCGGCAGCGAAAATCTCGATGTTATGGCTGTTACCGACGAGTTTTATACCGAATTGCAGCAGGTAACAGGTGATTTGCAGGTGATACCGGTCAATCGTGTTCTAACGGCCCTGACTAAATTGGGACTGAGAAATGTTTCCAATCCTGATGAGATAATGCTGTTAGCCGGGCAGCTCGGTGCGGACGCGATAATAGTGGGAACGGTAACACGTTATGACCCATATCAGCCGCCCAGGATGGGAATGGCGCTGCAGTTGTACCACAGGGAAAAAATTGATGAGGAAAGAAGTGTTCACAACATTGATCCTGGTAATATCGCTCGCAGGGGCAAAGCTTTCGAAATGCCGGGCGGCATACCTATACGACCTGAGGCAATGGTAGTCAGAATCTTCGACGCCGACCGAAAAGAGGTAATCGCGCGTATAAAAAAATATACCCACCGTCGTCAGGCGGACACAACACCTTCAGGGTGGAAAAAATTCCTGACCAGCCGGAATTATCTGCGTTTTGTCTGCTATGAGATGATCGGAGAATTGTTGGCCCAGGAACAAAAACGATTGGACCGGATGGCGGTAGTTCTTGATGACCCTCGACGAGGGCCGGGAGAAAGATAATGTCGCAAACACAAATGAAAGAGCTTTCATTGCTGAAAGAGCGGGAGAATTTCCTGTTCCGGTACGAATCTGGCCATGAGGAAGAGTTACTGGACTCTTTTGTGGAAATGGCCAACGACCGGGACAACAAATTCGACTGGTTTGACGCCGCGGTGTTGAGTTTCCAGTTGAGTAAGCAGCTCGTTGAGGAAGCCGACCAACTGCTTTGTCCTCGGGGGCATTCGGTACAAACTGGTTCCGTGTTTCCCGAAGCCGATGTATATACCGATCCTGAATAAAAATACTAATAGCCGGTAATCCGGTAGGGTGGGGCTTTTTGACCCACGTGTTAGCTGAGTACGAGCTATGCGACAAAATTTCACACCCGACGAACGCGTGTATTTTGCCTGATTGACCCCTCAGGCAGTCACAGTGGAACGCGAACAACAACAATGAACAACGACAATGAATGACGTAATAATTATCCCGTGTGGCCGGGATTTTCACATTCGCCGAGGGAAGGCTTGACAATGCAAGAATATCCGATAGTTCGAGAATTTCTGGAATACCTCAATTACGAGAGACATTTTTCGGTACATACCGTTAAATGTTATAGTGCTGACTTAATTCAGTTTGCTGGATATATTTCACAGCAGGAGTCTTCTTCCGAAGCAGGCTTTGGCAAAACCGATGCCGACGAAACGCCGATACCCGAAAACCAGTCCGGCGGTATTGTTGCCGCTGCCGTGGCTGTCGATACCGATACCAGGATGATTCAGTCCGATGTTACGGTGATTCGGGGTTACCTCGCTTTTCTGAACGAACAAAATTATTCCAAAGCCACCACGGCGAGAAAGTTGGCCACACTCCGTAGTTTTTATAAGTTCCTGGTCCGCCGCGGCCGTATCGGCAGCAGTCCGGTTACTTCGATTCGTACGCCAAAGCAGGAAAAACGCCTGCCCCGCTGCCTTGACACGGAACAGATAGTCAAATTGCTCGACTGCCCTGATACCAATACTATGCTCGGAGCTCGCGACCGGGCCATAATCGAGACCCTTTACAGCAGTGGACTACGGGTGAGCGAATTGGTGGGACTTAATTTAAGCGATGTTGATTTTCTTGGCGAAGTCCTTCATATACGCGGAAAAGGCAAAAAAGAACGCCTCTCGCCCATCGGTTCTTCGGCCCTCCAGTCGATCCAGCGATACCTTACCTTCCGCGACTCGGACCGACGCAAGGATACCTTCGACCAGCAGGCCTTGTTCATCAACAAACACGGCCAAAGGCTCAGTACCCGGTCTGTTCGGCGCAAACTCGATAAATACCTTTTGCAGGCCGGACTCGACTCCAGAATCAGCCCTCATACTCTTCGCCACAGCTTCGCTACTCACATGCTCAATAACGGCGCCGACCTGCGGGTCGTTCAGGAATTGCTTGGCCATCAGTCGCTGAGTACAACTCAGATATATACGCATTTGACAACTGACAGAATGAAAAAAGAATATGATAATGCTCACCCGCGTATGGGGCTTGAAAACACGCAAAACCCGGCAACTGAGCAGCCGCCTTTGCCGCCCCCTACAAAACCGTTTGGTTATTAACCAGACTGTATAAACTTAACCCGCGAAGTATTTGACCAGCCCCCGCTGTTAAAAGCGGGGGTTTTTTTATATGTAGTAACGTTTTAGCCAACCGCCTGGGTGGCACCTTTCTGTATTTCAGAGAGGTGCTCTTTAACCGATTTTATTTAAAGTGGGAGGCACACTCCGTGTGGCAATCTTCAGTCGATCATTATCTATTCTATATTTTATATTCTTCTCTTTCTTTTTTTCGTGTATTTCGTGGTTCACTCTTCTCTTTTTCTTATCACTCACCACTCACAACTTACAACTTTCTTTTTTCTATGCCTTTTCTTAATCAGTGCAATCGGTGTAATCCGTGGTTAAATTTCTGTATTCTCTTTTCTTCTTTTCGTGTCTTTGTGCCTTCGTGGCAACAATTATTTTTATGCCTTTTGCTTCTTAGTCCCGATATATCGGGGTGCTTTTTTGTGGCTACTATCTCTTTCTTCCGTTTTTGCCTGGTATGAAAAAGGGTGAGAGACGGGATTCGAACCCGCGACCCCCAGGACCACAACCTGGTGCTCTAACCAGCTGAGCTACTCCCACCATGCATGGGTATATGAGTGTAGAAGTGTAAGGAAAAAAGGCTAAAGAGTCAAGTTTTATCTTCCCCTCGTCCACCCTTATCCTCATTTTCCGCAATAGTCGATAGTCCGTGCGATTTGGCTGCGTAGTTCTTTTCGAGGCACAATCATATCGACAAAGCCGTGTTCGAGTAGGAACTCTGCCCGTTGAAACCCAGCCGGCAGTTCTACTTTAATTGTATGCCATATTGTCCGTGGCCCCGCGAAGCAGATCAGTGCCCCCGGCTCAGCCAGAATCACATCACCTAACATAGCAAAGCTGGCGGTTACGCCTCCGCTTGTCGGGTCTGTCAGGACGGAGATAAAAAGTCCCCCTGCTTCGTGCAGTCGGGCGATTGCGGCGCTGGTCTTGGCCATTTGAGCAAGGCTTAGCGCTCCTTCCTGCATCCGGGCACCGCCGGAACAGCTTACGATTACCAGCGGCAGTTGTAGTTCTGTCGCCAGTTCGGTTGCCGTCGCAATTTTTTCGCCAACTACCGAGCCCATCGACCCCATCATAAAATTCGGGTCCAGTGCCGCCAGAATAAGCGGACGACCTTTGACAAAGCCTTTACCTATTACCACAGCGTCGGCCAGCCCGGTTTTTTTTTGCATTTTCGCCAAACGCTGTTTATAGCCCTGACTATCGGTAAATTTCAGTGCATCTACCGGAAAACAATTGGCCATCTGTTCTTCGAAACTGTCCTGGTCACATAATTGCTTGATTCGCTGATAAGCCCCGATACGGAAATGATGCTGGCATTCGGGACAGACCCCAAGATTCTCTTCGACGGTACGTGCAAAGATCATATCCTCGCAACCGGGGCATCGTTGCCAAAGACCTTCCGGTACGTCGCGTTTCTTTTTCAGGGAATAACCGTCCCAGGATGTGCTGCCGTTGCTACTCATGCAGTGTGTGTCCTCGTCCCTTCGGAATGTGTATTTTCATCGGGCACTGCCGGTGGCTCGAACATCTCTTCATTACGCAGATTATAAGTCTGCAACGGCTTTGGATTTTCGGCGAAATGCCAGAACTTATCCAGACTGTCATGATTTAATATACATTCGATCAGGGCAGCCGCGATAGGCGCGGCAACAATAACAACTGTGTTATCTTTATTTTTTTTAGAGATTTTTTGCAGTGCCTCGCATATCCGCTCGCCTGCTGTAACAATACTTTCGCCTTGTGGCGGACATATACTTGCCGGGTCGCTGTGCCACTGACGATAGGCTCGGCCGTATCGTTTTTTTATGTCTTTAATCTTCAGTCCCTGCCACAAACCGCAGTCAAGCTCGCGCAGGTTGGGGGCCTCTTTTGTTTTTATTGAATGAAGTTCACTCAGGTATTCAGCCGTGGGACCCGCCGATTCATTACCGCTGTTGTAAATTACTTCTACGTCCTCTTGATGCAG
>Ga0255365_10194_pt1 | contig 15598 bp, 11 predicted proteins | sample ANMaggSeSYBR01J3_FD_182089 | JGI IMG/M metagenome (GOLD analysis project Ga0255365, IMG submission 182089) | Sediment cell enrichment communities from methane seep in Santa Monica Basin, California, United Staets - ANME aggregate JGI... | ecosystem: Environmental > Aquatic > Marine > Cold seeps >... | reverse complement strand
GTTGAAAATGTGATGATGGAAATTGGCTTTTGAGAAGTTTGAGGGAGTACAAATTAAAACTATGAATTGTGGAGGGAAAATATGAAATTTAAAAAAATGGCGCAGCATTTATTGCTTTCTCTTTTTGTATTATTTACAGTTACATCTTGTGCGGGAATTATCAGCTCTCTAAAAGAAACTGGTTCTGCTGCTCTTGAAGATCCCAGTGTAGAAAAACAGCTTAATAGAATTTCGCTTGGCATCAATATCATAAAAACAAATCACGATATTTTGTATAACATGCCAGTCTCTTCAGACGCTGAATGGGTTGACAAGATTGTTGCGGAAATAACAGATGAAACAAAAAAAAGAATTGAAGGACAACTTAAAGAAGACCCTTACTATGCGACAGTGGCATTTACAGATAGAATAAAACAACAAAGGCAAAATAAAAGTGGCATAAATAATTTATTTGGCGAGATTTCTCCATTGACCTATCAGTTTTACAATCGTATGAATGCGCTTTATACTGACATTGATATTCATAATAACATTCCAGATATTTATCAAGCCCCAACCTGCATTGATGAATACAAGCAATTTAAAGATGTGAAACTTATAGAAGTTGAAGCCCAAAAGGGAACGCGTTATCCCAATGTAGAAGAGGCTGTAATTGCTTTGACTCCAGATCCTGATACGCTTAAAGATGCAAGAAGCGAGTGGAATGAAAAAATGGTCGTAGTGGCCGAATTGAAACAGACTACAAGTGAACTTGAAGCCTTTATTGATGATGATAACAATGTTGGCCATTCAGAATTAGAAGAAAAAAAAGAGGAACTTGCCGTAAAAAAGGTGGAACTTGAGAATGCTGAAAAGAGCGCAGACGAACAAGAATCAATTTATTCTGAACTTTTAAAAGAAGCTGTAGTTGTGCTTGAGAGTGAATACGATCCGGAAAGGGTGCCTTTAGCAAAAAAACTGGATAAACTTTTAGAAGCAGTAGATACAGGGGCTGTACAAGCAGGCGTTCTGTTTACAACCGCTATTGCAAAAATGACATCTTCTATTGAACAGATAGAGTTCGAGCTAAAAGTATTTGAAGATGTTAAACTGGCAAGTTGGTTTCATGGAAATGATACAATTATCCAACAGATGAATTACAGGCAGGACAGAATAGTAAAAAATGCAATTTATGCCATCCCGAATATCACTATAGGTTCATATTATGCAGTTAAGCAATCTCTGATAGCTGGCAAATATCAAAAAATTGTTGAAGTTATTTTAGACGCTTATGAAGCGGAGCAGAAACAGAGTTAAACTCAACTTCACTGTAGGAGCGGCTTTCCGGCTGCAATGGTCGAGGCTGGAAAGCCGTTCCTACAAAGCTGATAAGTTGAGCCTTTCAACAGCTTGCCCGATATGGTGTCGAGTACTGTAACAAAAGAAAGGGTTAAGAATGTATAATAAAAAAAAACTTGTAGTAACGTTTTTCTTGGCATTGTTACAAGTTAGTTGTATCGGTCCAACAAATCCCAAACACACTGTAATCTATTCAACTCCTGATTGGTATTCAACTACTACAACTAACAGTTCGGTATATTATTATGGAACAGGAGAAGGGGATACAAAAGAAGAGGCGCAAAATTCTGCGCTCAGTCAAATTGCTTCACAAATTTCTGTAACTATTAAATCAACATTTAATTCTCAACAGAACCTATCTATTGCGCATGGCAATGAAACTTATAGCAGTGAGATTAAAAAAAAGGTCGAATCCACTGTAAAAGCCATAAGATTTAGTAATTTTGAAACCACGGAAATCGATTTAATCAATGGTAGGTATTATCTTCTTGTTCGTGTAGATCGAGATGCTCTTTATAATTCTAAGTTAAAAAAACTAAAATTACTGGATAACGAGATTAAAACAATGTGGAAACGGTACCAGATGTTATCATTTTTTGAAAAACTCACTTTAGCTAAAAAGCTAAATCAAAAAATTGAAGACGTAAGAGTGATGTTTCCAATATTGTCGGCAATTAATAGCAAATTTAATGAAACACCATATAGTAAAAACTATACTCGCTATCAAGAAGCTATTAAGAATATTAAAAATGAGGTAATCGTTTGTCTTAAAGAAACAAACGCAAAAGAAGTAGTACGTGTCATTGAAACACATCTTGCTCAGTTCAACATAATAAATATTATTGATTGTAAAAAAGAAATTTCTAAAGAACAATCAGACAATTTAATTATTATTAACATAAAACGAGACGCAGTAGAATATAAATTTAAAAGTGCGAGCAGTAAGATGGCAAACGTAAAAGCTGCAAAAATAACCCTCACATTGACAACGGTATCACACAATAACGAAATTATAGCTAAAAATATTTTGTATCTAAAAAATTTTTCAAAAAAAAGTTATCAAGATGCAGTTGAAAAAACAAATCAATTAGATAAAATTATTCAAAAAAATGGTATATTAAAAATACTTACTGGTGATAACAAACCAAGGGGAATAGGGGACGCGGAATAGGCCGCAATTCTCATTATGGAATTTAACAATATTTTTTAATTATTCCGAACAGTTGATAGCCTGGCAATTTTTTGCAAGCTCTATTCGCGTTTCAAAAAATACAGAAAATTCGCAAAAACAAGAGAAAAACCGACTTGCTTAAATTTAATTAAAACTCACAACCTTTTGAAATTCCATTAAATATTCCATAATGAGAATTGCTGCGGAATAGGGGACGGGCTTGACTAATTGGACATATTATTACCTCGTTCCCACGCTCCAGCGCAATGTCATTCGGAGTTTTTTAAACTTGACCTTTTTGCTTTTAATGAAGCACTTGATAAAAATAAAGAATTAAACAGCAAAGTTCGGGACTATGTGAGACAAAATTCTGAAAAACTTCACAAACAGCTCGAATTAATGGAACAGAAAGAATGAGAAGTCATCGGCTGGTAATATTTTTTGTCATGTTTTTTATATTTTCTGCAGCCTGTTCCTTATTTGCTCAAATGGATGATATGGAGAAGGGATTCTTCGAAGAAGTGGCAAAAATGGAGGAGGATTATAAGCAATTCGAAAAACAGGCTTTTGAAGAATTCCAGCGAGAAGTAAAAGCCATGTGGGAGGACTTTGTTGTCTCTACAAAAAAGGATTGGGTTGAATATTCCGAAGATAAGACCGGCAGAAGCCGTGTAGATTTTGAGGCAGGTGAAGTCTTAGTGGAAGTTGTAATACCAAAGGTAGAGGTTGATCGGGATCCGGACAGTTTAGATAAAAAACTTACAGAGGAAATTGAACGCCTCATCGTTGATAAAGGAAAAAACCGTGATTATGATTTGCCGCCAAAACCTGCAAAAGAAAAAAAGATTCCCCCTTCACCTCTTCTGACCTCGCCCGTGCTTGCCGGGCAATTAAAGGACAAAAAAGGCAACCCTGTTACAGAAAAAAACAAAAAAGAGTTTGCAAAGGAAATTGTAAAGACAAAACCTGTAATCAAGAAAGATGTGAAGACTGATAAAGGAGATATGGTCAGAGTGCAGGTTAAATTTTTGCTTGTACCTGATCATATTCGGATTCGCGCAGAAAGATATCTCGATAATGTCCGCCAACAGGCTGAAAGATTTTCTATCTCTGTTCCGCTTGCCTTTGCCGTTATTCATACTGAGTCATATTTCAATCCAAAGGCAACAAGCCATGTGCCCGCCTACGGGCTAATGCAGCTTGTGCCTAAATCCGGTGGCTGGGATGCTTACAAATATGTTTATGGCCACGGCAAGGAGCTTTCTTCTGATTATCTTTATGATTCAGATAATAATATAGAACTGGGCTGCGCTTACCTTGGACTTATAAAAAATCGCTATTTCAGGAAGATCCAAAATGCGGACAATGCTCTATATTGTGCAATTGCTTCATATAATACAGGGGCAGGGAACCTCAGCAGGGCACTCTGTGGAAAGAAACAGATAGGTTGCGCCGTTGATAGGGTTAATACCATGAAACCTGACGAGCTTTATGTTTATCTTAGAAAAAATCTACATCATCAGGAGACACGGGATTATTTAAAAAGAGTTTCCGAACGTATGAAGCTCTATAAAGAGTGGGAATAGGGTTTATCCCAACCGCGAATATTGTAATAATCCTTCAGCATAGCCTTGAGTTCTTTTTCTTTAATGCTGTGACCTGTTTTGAGCATTTTTTTATACAAGCGTTGCGGAAGGTTGTCATCTTCCGGCTTTAGACCTTCGCGTATATTAAATTTGCGAACTATGTTTGAAATTTCTGCCGCACTTTTTTTAAGATAAGTTTTATCTCCATTCAGACCCGTCGTTGCGTTAATTATTTGACCTATCCTTTTCCAGGGATACAGGTCTCTGTAAAATCTGCATAAAATCAGGGCATCAAACAGAGTTAGGCGATCTTCAAAGTCAACAAGGAGCTTAGCCTTTCCTTGTATAATTTCAGGATCGATCAATCCGGTTAGTTCCGGATTATGAAAGGTTGCCCTTAAGTGACATGCGCCTCTGTCAGAAGTTGCAAATGCAAGTCCGCAGCCTTTTAGAACTCTTGGATCATAACCGGGCAGCTCTAATCCCTTCACATGAACAGCGATGTCTTCCATGTCCCATTCTTTTGCAGCATATATGATTCCTCTTGCAAGGATATCACCTATGTCTTTTCTTTCAGCGATTTTTTCTAAAAGATCGGCTATTGCATCTACATTCCCATAGTCTATTTCAAAATCTATTTTTTTATTTCTTGCAGCCTCGATTGTAAATCCGCAGAGATTACCGGCCGTAATTGTATCCATTCCCATTCTGTCGCAGATATCATTTAAATAGGCGATTTCTTCAATACTGTCTATCATGCATATGCCGCCAAAGGCATAAATAGTTTCATATTCCGGCCCCTCCAGCTTAAGCCCTGCGTGACGGCCGTCTAGGACAGTAGTCCTTCTACCGCATGCTATAAAGCATTTTGGGCAGGCATGAGGTTCAACTCTGCATTGCTTATGAAGAGCTTCAGCGCTGATGTTCGGCCATTTGTCATAGAATCCTTCAGACCAGTATTTTGTAGGAAAGGCTTTGGCCTTATTCATTATCTTGACCATACTTGGAGTTCCCCAGGATTTGTAGGTACGAACAGAAGGGCTGTCCTTTGCTTCTAAGGCTATTTGTTTTGAAAGCTTTATTACTTTTTTTTTGTCAAACAGAGACCTCCTTTTATCGCCTTTAAATACAATTGCCTTGAGCTTTTTTGAACCCATGACTGTTCCAACTCCTGTCCTTCCTGCAGAACGCCAGTAGTTGTTTTGAATGACCGCAAATCGGACAAGATTCTCCGCTGCCGGGCCGATTACTATGGAGCCGCATTTATCTTTATCCTGAGCCTTGTGCCCGAATCGTTTGTTTACTGTGTCTTCAGTTTCAAATGTGTCCAGACCCCAGATATCGCTGGCGTCATGAAAAACAGCTCCTTTGGGATGAATTTCAAGAACAGAGGGCCTGTCATTTTTTCCTGTTATAACTATGGCGTCAAAACCTGTTGAATCTATAGCTTCCGGGACTTTACCTCCGGCGTAGGACTCAGAGTAGAATCCTGTCTGGGGCGATTTGGTAAAAACTCCATACCTGCATGACCCCCATATAATGCTGCCTGTAACAGGTCCGGTTGCAAAAATCAGGCAGTTGGCAGAGGAAAGAGGATCTACGCCCTCAGGGTTCAGCTTATATAAAAAATATGAAGCCAGACCCTTTCCTCCCAGGTATTTAATGAAGATTTCATCCTTTATAGGGACAATACTATATTTTTTATTTGTAAGATCAATTTTCAGCAGTCTGCCGTAAAAACCGTCCATCATAATTTCCCGTCTTCAGTTGAATAATCTATAAATTAATCGTATTATCAGAAATTTGAAAACTCAAAAGTAACTTGTTGACAATTAGAGGTGGCGGGCACTTAAATTTAAAACGGCTGACTGTTTGAGCGTATTAGGAACGTGGACGAAATAACTTCCCCAACTATAAATCACAGCTTCAGGCCGCCTTTGTCCGGTCTCAAAGCACAAAAATATTGAAATAGCTCGCTATTCCTTCAACTTTTGTGATCTGAGATCGAACAAATTCGACCCAAATCTGTGCGCCTACTTGAGGAAGTTAATTCGTCCACGTTCCTTAGTGAGCATTAAGAAAAAAGAGGTGCTTTTGTATATTCTTGTTAAAAGGATAAACTCAAGTCATAAAGCTCGATTTTTCTGAGTGATATTAATACTCTTTTTTCTTTAAGCTCACTTATGCGCGAGTTTCAGACGTTCTTAAATTTAAATGCCCGCTGCCTCATGTTAATCTCATAATTGAGTTTTCAAATTTCTGATTATGAAAAGCAAAAAGACTCCGCCTTATTACACAATGGCTGTTATTAAGTAAAGTATTCAATATTGAATTTGAAAAATTTAAAAACTCCGTTCGCGAGAAATACTGGCCAGGATTTTTCCAATTAACGAGCATTCAAGACCAAAAGGAAGATAGCCCGCATAACCAAGAACAGGCATTTCGAACACTTGAAATCGTTGAACAAATGGAACGTTGTATATCCATTTTGCCAAGCTGAAGTAGTTCCACCCCGGAGATTGAGAAAATCGTATATTTTTTTCAAATCATTTGCATAGGTTTTGCAAAAAAGGATATTTATCTTATATTTGTCAATATGTGTTAAAAGGGTGATCATTATGCCGCAATTAGCCATTTATATCGATGATAAGTTATTAAGGAAATTGAATAAAGCCATAAAGGTTTGAGGGAAATCGCGGTCTATCTGCAAAATTGAGGTTAACGAGATATAGATCAAGTTTTAAGTATCATAAACATTAATTTGGCGTGACCGTCCTTATCGTGGAGCAAAAAGTGTGTGAGGTGCTTGAAGTTTGCCATCATGTTTATTCGATAAAGCTGGGCAAAATTGCTTATTCCGGAAAGCCGGAAATTATCAAGAACGACAAGGATAAGCTGAGGGAGTTGTTTTTATGAAAGCAGCAAAAGATTATATTGTTTTTTCTCTGGATGTATCTTCTTTAAAGGAAGCAAAGCAATATATTGCGCTTCTTTCAGAATATGTTGGTATGTTCAAGGTAGGGCTTGAGCTGTTTATAAGCTCCGGGCCTGAAATTATTAAGATTATAAAGACTTCAGGAAAAGCTAAAATCTTTCTGGATCTTAAACTCCATGATATTCCTGCGACTGTTTCACGTGCAATGGCAAGCATTGCTGATTTAGGTGTTGATTTTGCGACTGTTCATTGTGGAGAAAATGAAGAAATGCTGGAAGCCGCTGTTGCTGGAAGCCGCGGGAAAGTAGGTGTGGTTGGTGTTACTGTTTTAACAAGCGTATCAGGAGAAGATATTGATGCTGCCGGCTTTCGTTCTGAATTTTCTTCAGATATATCCCTGCTGGTAATGAAAAGAGCGCAGATGGCTATGAAGGCTGGATGTGTGGGAGTCGTATGCTCTGGTCTTGAAGTAAAAATGATAAAGGAAAATTTTGGTACAGGTTTTGTTGCATTAACGCCAGGCATACGACCATTTTGGAAAGGGATGAACAAAGATGATCAGCAGCGTATAACTACTCCGGCCCAGGCAATTGAGAATGGATCAGATTATTTGATAATCGGCAGGCCCATCAGGGATGCAAAAAATCCTAAAGAAGCAGCCATTTATATTGCAGGGGAGATCAAGGCAATTATTTAGAGTTTCTTGCACGTAAGATATATCATTCGTAACCGTTTACGGCTTGAAACTTGAACGCTTACTATCATTCTTTATCCAATCCAAAATCTGAGTGAAGGACACGAACCGCCAGTTCCGCATACTTTTCTTCAATTACACAGGATATCCTGATTTCTGAAGTGCTTATCAGTCTAATATTAATATTTTCACGGGCAAGAGTAGAGAACATTTTTGCTGCAACTCCGGAGTGGCTCTTCATGCCAACACCTGTAACAGATATCTTTGCGATATTTTCGGCTGACAACACCTCTTCTGCTTTAATTTTTTTGGCTATTTTTTTTGATATTTCAAGTGCTCTATTGAAATCAGTTTTTGTAACTGTGAAGGTAAGATCGGTCAAACCTCCTGCCCTGGTATTTTGAATTATCATGTCAACAAGAATGCCTGACTCGGCAAGGGGAGAAAAAATTTTTGCTGCAATACCCGGCTGATCGGGAACTTTTTTCAGGGTTATACCTGCTTCATTTTTATTACAGGTTATGCCTGATACTACAAGATGTTCCATACCAGAATCTTCATTAACAACCATAGTTCCCTCCTCCTCACTGAAAGATGATCTAACATGCACTGGGATATTATATTTTTTTGCAAATTCAACCGAACGAATCTGCAGAACCTTGGCTCCAAGGCTCGACATTTCCAGCGTTTCATCATAGGATATTTTATCAAGTTTTCTTGCTTTCTTGCAAATATTTGGATCCGCAGTATAAATTCCGTCAACATCAGTATAAATTTCACATAGATCAGCCTTTATTGCTGTGGCTATTGCTACAGCAGATGTATCTGAGCCTCCGCGTCCAAGAGTCGTGATGTTTCCATCAGGGTCGCAACCCTGAAATCCGGCAACAACCACTATGTTGTTTTTTTCAATAAGTTCTTTTATACGGCTGGCTCCTATATCAACAATACGCGCACTACCAAAATTGCGGTTTGTTAAAACTTCTGCCTGATGTCCCAGCAATGATTCTGCATGGTAGTTCATCGATTTTAATGTTATGGCAAGAAGGGCTGCGGTGGTTTGCTCTCCTGTAGCAAGCAGAACATCAAGCTCACGCTTTTCGGGAAAGTCGGTAATCCGGCAGGCCATATCGAGAAGACCGTCTGTGATGCCGGCCATAGCCGAAAGGACTACAACTACATTATTTCCCTTGTCAAAGGTTTTTGCAACTCGTTTTGCGACATAGCGTATTCGCTCGAGATCAGCTACAGAAGTGCCCCCATATTTTTGAACAATTAATCCCATGTTTTCTCCCTATCAGATTTTCCCCTCTAAGTCCATGCGCAGTCATGCTAATTTTTCGTGATTCATTATTCAATATATCTATATGAATTGCCAAATATTCCGGAAGAAAATTTTTCGGAAGTTTATCTGCCCATTCGATAGCTACGATTCCGTCACTGCGGAGTATTTCGTAAAGGCCGATATCATCAAAATCAGCATAATTTTCTATGCGATAAAGGTCAACATGAAACAAATGATATCTACCGGGATATTCGTTTATCAAAGTGTAGGTTGGGCTTGTTATGTAATAATTATCAGGGACATCAAGACCTTTAGCCAACCCTTGAACAAATGTAGTTTTTCCGCTTCCAAGATCACCGGTTAAGGCTAAAACGGTTCCTGAATCAAGGTATTTTCCTGTTTTTTCCCCAAGAGCCCGGGTTTCTTCAAGAGAATTGGTTATTATTTGGACTTGTTTGTTAATCATTAATAAAATGCTGTATCCGCCCTGGTATGGCGTTCATAACTTCCGTTGCCAGAAAACCAAAGGGACCTATATTTTTTTGCAGCGTATCAGCGGCAGCTCCGTGTAAATAAACGCCCGCATGAGTGGCTGATTCAGGAGAATAACCCTGTGCAACAAAGCCTGCAATAATTCCGGTCAGCACATCCCCCATGCCGCCGGAAGCCATTCCCGGATTGCCGGTGGGGTTGATTAAGACTTTTCCATCAGGGTGGGCAATTACAGTTCTTGCTCCTTTAAGAACAACATGAACTTTAAATTTTTTTGCAAAATTCCTGGCGCAATTTATCCGATCATTCTGAATAAAGCTTACAGGTCTGCCTATTAATCTTGACATTTCTCCAGGATGCGGGGTCAATATAACCGGTTGCTTCAAGTTTTTTAGTATATTGATGTTATCAATAAGGTTATTTAAACCGTCCGCATCAATTACAATCGGCAGACCGCATTCCTGAATAATCCGAATAACAAGATTTTTAGTGCCGGAAGCGGTTCCAAGTCCCGGCCCAACAGCAAGGCACTTTTTGCCGGCAATCAGATCCATAATTTCGTTAAATGACGATTCATCAAGTATGTCGCCTTCGGCTTCAGGAAGAGGACACGTCATTACTTCAAGAACCTGACTTTCTAAAACAGGGTTTAAACTTTTTGGTATTCCGAGAGTTACAAGTCCTGCGCCTGAACGCATTGCAGATATCGCCGTCATAGCTGCTGCGCCGGTTTTGCCGGTCGAACCTGCTATAATCAAGAGATGGCCCGCATTGCCTTTATGGGCTTCAGGTGATCTTTTTTGCAGCGCAGCCCTGACCAGCTCGGATGTAAGAAGGAATTGTCCTGGCTCCACACTTTTGGCAATATAGTTAGGTATGCCAATATCTACTATTTCGAGATTTCCGGTATAAGTTGCTCCGGGAAAGATTAAATGACCTGTTTTGGCAAATGCAAAGGTCGCTGTTGTATGTGCCTGGATGCAAATGCCGCAAGGCCGCCCTGTGTCTGCATTAAGCCCGGAGGGTATATCTACTGCAAAAACAGGTTTCTTTAAGCTGTTAATAAACTCGATAATTTTTCGGAAATATCCTTTGACATCTGATTTTAGTCCGGTTCCAAGTATGGCATCAATCCATATATCCTGATGAAGCATAGAAGTTTTGTGCTTTGAAAAGGATTTTTGGTCCGGCATTTCTATTACGGAAATATCGAGCGGGGCTAAAATATTTAAGTTTTCAGCAGCATCCCCTTTAACCACAGTTTTTTCGGCAAGGAGATATACGGTCACGCTCACGCCTTTTTGAGAAAGATATCTGGCCATTACAAAACCGTCCCCGCCGTTATTCCCGCGTCCGGCTACAATGCCGACCTTTTTGTTAATAAGACCTTTAAATTGTCTTAATAGTATTCGTGTTGCACCCAGGCCGGCATTTTCCATAAGGACTCTGCCTGGAAGACCATATGATTCAATGGTCTGTCTATCCATTTCCTGCATTTCACCAGCAGTTACAAGATACATGTTATGCTCCATCAAAGCTCTTTAATAAGCGCCGACATTTCTTTGACAGCTCTTTCCATTCCAACAAGCACAGCTCTTGAGACTATGCTGTGGCCTATGCTGAATTCATCAATTTCATACAGGCCGTTGAAAGCCTTTATGGTATTGTAACATATCCCATGACCGGCATTTATTTTTAGCTTCAGTTTGTGGGATAGTTTAACAGCATCAACAATTTTGTCAAAAGCCTGATCCCTTTTTTGGGGTGTTGTTGCGTCACAAAAAGTTCCTGTATGAATTTCAACAGTTGAGGCATTTATCTTATACGCGAATTTGATTTGTTCAGGTGCCGGATCTATGAAAATACTTACAGGAATACCATTGTCCTGGAGTGAGCCAACGGTTTCAGCAATTGAGTTTTTGTGGACAAAAAGATCCAGTCCTCCTTCGGTTGTAAGTTCTTCCTTTTTTTCAGGTACGAGTGTTACAAGATCAGGCTTTATATCAAGAGCTATCCCAACCATTTCAGAAGTTGAAGCCATTTCCAGGATAAGTTTGGTCTGAACGACTTTTCGCAAAATCCTGACATCCCGATCCTGTATGTGGCGCCTGTCTTTCCTCAAATGAACAACAATTCCATCCGCTCCGGCCAGTTCAGCCAGCACAGCAGCCGCCACAGGTTCCGGGTAGCTGACCTTTCTGGCTTCTCTTAAAGTAGCAATGTGATCAACATTTACAGCTAATCCTGCCATTATTGAACCCTCCCTATTATGAAATTAGTAGGGGCGATCCTTGTGATCGCCCTGATTAGGGCGAATACAAAGATCGCCCTGATTAGGGCGATCACAAGGATCGCCCCTACTGTTATATTTTTTCTATCAACTTTATAAGTTCTTCACTCTTTTTTTCCATCTTAAGAGCTTCTTGCTCCGTTGTTTCATGATCATAACCAAACAGGTGAAGAATTCCGTGAATCAAAAGCTGTATAAAACGTTCTTCCACACTGATTCCAGCATTTACTCCTTCTTGATAAGCGGTTTCAACAGATATAACCACATCGCCCAACAATTGAGGCGAGATGTTTGCAAATTTGCCCTCCCGCATGGGGAAGGCTATGACATTGGTAGGGCAATATCGATTGAAATATTGTTTGTTTAGAGCCTCTATCAGGGGATCATTAACGATCAGGATGGAAAGTTCTCCATCAGGACAGTCCAAGGCGTTTAAGATGGCCTGAGCCTTTTTCTGCATCATTTCCGGAGAAATTTTGTGTTCTTTTTGCCTGTTGTCTATCAGGACTTTCATCTTTAACCTTTCCATTTTTAGAATAGGATTTTTCAGGATAATCTATGCGGTGGTGATGTATTCCGCTTAATATTCTATTAAAAGTTTTCGCTATCTTATGCAAATCTTTTAATGTTAATTCGCAATTGTTAATCTGTCCATCAGAAAAAACTTTGTTTATAAGGTTTTGTACAAGGCCTTGAATCCTTGATGGCGTAGGATTATCCAGAGTCCTTGAGGCAGCTTCAACAACATCTGCCAGCATGACAAGTCCGGCTTCCTTTGTCTGAGGTTTTGGGCCGGGGTATCTGAAATCATCGACTTTTACAGCATCTTCGCCTTTTTGTTTCTTTGCTTTTTCATAAAAGTAAGCGATCAGGTTTGTACCATGATGTTGCCTGATAGTGTCGATTATGACTTGGCCAAGTTTATTTTGTTTTGCCATCTCAACACCTTCTTTTACATGAGCAACTAATATATGTTTTGACATGGAAGGAGCGAGTTTATCGTGTTTGTTTCTGCCGTTTTTCTGGTTTTCGATAAAATACAAAGGTTTCTTTATTTTGCCGATATCGTGATAATAGCCGCAAGTTTTGGCAAGCAAAGGGTTTGCACCAATTTCAGCGGCAGCAGCTTCAACCATATTGCCTACAATAACGGAATGGTGATAGGTACCGGGAGCCTCTATCATTAGCCGGCGAAGAATCGGTCTTTCGAGATTTGCAAGTTCAAGAAGCGTGATATCTGTTGTATAGCCAAATGCTATTTCTATAAGAGGGGCAATACCTGTTGTAACGATTCCGGCTACGATACCACCCATAAAGGCAAAAGCCCAGACCTCCAGTATTTTAAAGTCTACAAAACCTGAAATATAAAAAGAGATCGCAGTTGAAAGCACTGCATTAAGCAATCCAAGCTTTAAGCCCGTTTTAATAAACACTTTACGTTCCGTGCAATTTTGGATCCAGTAAGCTGCCATTGCGCTGTTAAGCAGGAAATAGATAAAAATTTCAAATCTGTTTTGAAAAATTAGTGTTGTGCATGCAGCAGCCACCATAGCAAAGGGTATTGCTATATTGAAGCATAGCAACAAACATATGGTCATGGCACCAGAGGCAATTGGAATACTGAAAATAATTGATGAAGGAGAAATTCCAAAACTCGAATTTTGGTTCAGTACTTCGGATAATGGTGCGAATAGTCTGGCAAACAATAAAATGATTATAAGCATACAGGCCATAACCATTAAATTTTTATTATGATTGCGCGCAAATCGGCTGTTATGCTTAATGTGAAGGATGTAAGTTAAGATAAGCAGGCACAGTATTATCATTGCCGCACCAATACTTATTGCCAGAATACGTTCTTTTTTTGTTTGCGTCTGCAGATTTTTGAGCTTTAAAAGCTGAACTTTTGTAATTATTTCTCCTTCGCGGAGGAGCATTTCTCCTGTTTTTATTTTGTAAATAACCGGCTTGATTTCTGCAGCAGCTCTTTTTTTTCGTTCTTCGGTTTCATTTGTGTTTTGAGTTATATTTGGCTGTATTAGCTTTTGGACAAAATCTACAATAATGTTGACCAAATTGTAGTTCATGTCTTTGAGCATGGGCTGACCAACAATTCTTACCATTGTTTTCGCCTGGTCAAGACCATATAATGACTTAAGATCATAAACGACTTTTTCAGTCTTTGTTTCAACATCCCTTAATATTATTCCTTTATCTGATTCTTTAAGAAGAATATCTTTGTTAATAACAACTCCATTATTTATTATCTCTGTTAGAATTCTGGAAATAAGATCGGCGATATTGTTTGAAAATTTTTCTTCTATAAGAATTTTATATGCATCATCGCTTACCGTGATGCCGATTGCTTCCTCAAAGCTCTCTTTGAGCTGCCGGAGTTTTTCATTTAATGATAACGGTTTTATCTCTTTATTTGATGAAGCATTGCCTTGATTTTCTTTGTATGCTTCGAAAATATCAGCCATTTCAGCAAAAACTTGTTTTACATTCCGGCTAAGTTTTACGCTAAGAGACGCATTGTTATCGTAAACAGTTAAAACCTCTTCAGCAGCCTTTTTACGGTTTTCCTCTTCAGCTTCTTCATCTTCAATAAGAAAATATTTGGGTGCTTTAATATCTCTTTCAGCAACATCTCCTAACTTATAGGAATGTTTTGTTATTATAAGAGTCGGATAAAGGATAATGGTAAATATTATGGTGAAACCTATTAGAATGAACCATCTGATAGATTTGCTTGAGGCAAAAAAATTTTTAATTGCTTTATTCTTTTTTTCTATGTTCATAAGGGATTTATTGTGTTATTTTTTTACTTGCTTCCAGCTCTTCATACGCATTGATAATTTTCTGAACTAATTTATGCCTAACCACATCTGTTTTTGAGAAAAAAACAAACTCTATTCCATCTATTCCCTGTAAAATATTTTTTGTTTCTATGAGTCCGGAAGATTTACTAACCGGAAGATCTGTCTGGGTAATATCGCCGGTTATTACGGTCTTGGAGTTAAAGCCTATTCGGGTCAGGAACATCTTCATCTGTTCAGACGTTGTATTTTGTGCTTCATCTAAAATAATAAAAGCATCATTTAATGTTCTTCCACGCATAAAAGCAAGGGGTGCTACTTCTATAATTCCTTGATGCATGAGATTGGAAACCTTTTCAAAACGCATCATATCGTGAAGCGCATCATAAAGAGGTCTTAGATACGGATCAACCTTTTCCGTCAGGTCCCCGGGCAAAAAGCCCAGAGTCTCACCAGCCTCAACCGCCGGCCTCGTGAGAATTATTCGGTTTATCTGTTTTTTTGAAAGAGCTGAAACAGCCATAGCCATAGCCAAATATGTTTTGCCTGTTCCCGCAGGCCCTATTCCAAAAACCATATCATAATTGCGGATAGCATCAATATATTCTTTTTGAGAGCGATTTTTGGGTGTAATAAAGCGCTTTTTTGATGCAATGAACACTTTATCCAGAAAAATATCTTTAAGCTTGATATTATCATCAGAACAAAGAGCCCTTACCGCATAATCAATATCGCTGGGATAGACAGGAAGTTTTTCCTTTAAAAGGCCGTAAAGCTGATTTAGTATATTTTTGGCCAGGTTTGTTGCAATGCTGTCGCCCTGAATAATAACAGTGCTGCCTCTTGCGTGGATTGTAATGCCCACAGCTTCAGCAATTTTTTGAAGATTATGGTTATGTTCGCCGAAAAGCTGTTTTGTCAGATCTATATCTGAGAAAGTCAGTTTTATCTTCTTATTGATTGAGTTTTCATCCATAGGGCTTATAAC
>Ga0255365_10192_pt1 | contig 15630 bp, 14 predicted proteins | sample ANMaggSeSYBR01J3_FD_182089 | JGI IMG/M metagenome (GOLD analysis project Ga0255365, IMG submission 182089) | Sediment cell enrichment communities from methane seep in Santa Monica Basin, California, United Staets - ANME aggregate JGI... | ecosystem: Environmental > Aquatic > Marine > Cold seeps >... | reverse complement strand
CAACCTGTAACCGCACTGGCCCATTCCATCCTGAAAAATAATTTCGACGAATTTACCAACAAACATTATGATAAGATCATTCAGCGGCTCAATATTACCGAGGAAGACCTAAAAACTGCTCTGGAGGCTATCCTCAGGCTCAATCCAAAACCCGGTGGAGCCATTGGAGAATCACAGGGAAAATCCTTTCATCACATAGTTCCTGATTTTATCCTTGAGGAGAGTGAAAACGAGTTTCAACTCTACCTCAATTCAAATAACGTTCCCGAATTGAAGGTCAGCAAGACCTATTCGGAGATGTTTGCAACCTATAGTGCCAACAAGGCTTCTGCCAGCAAGGATGAAAAAGATGCCATCACATTTGTAAAGCAAAAGCTTGATTCGGCCAAATGGTTCATTGATGCCATCAGGCAGCGGCAGAATACCATGTTGCTTACCATGAATGCCATCCTTGATTATCAGAGGGAGTATTTCTATGAAGGGGATGAAGTGAGGATGCGTCCAATGATACTGAAGGATATAGCAGATATGACCAACCTGGATATATCCACCATTTCGAGGGTGGTAAACAGCAAGTATATTCAGACCCATTTTGGAATCTATCCCCTAAAGTATTTCTTTTCGGAAGGGATGCAAACAGAGAGCGGGGAGGAGGTCTCCACCAGGGAGATCAAAAAGATCCTGCAGGATTGCATTGACAATGAGGAAAAACGGAAACCACTGACGGATGACAGGCTCTCGGTCATTCTCAATGAAAAAGGTTACCAGATCGCCAGAAGAACAGTGGCCAAATACAGGGAACAGCTGGGATTGCCCGTAGCCAGACTGCGGAAGGAGCTATAAACAGTTGAAGATGAAGAAAGCGGCCCCTGTGATCTCAACCATATTTCACCCCCTGATCATGCCCACCCTGGGTCTGTTAATCTTATTGAATTCCGGAACCTATTTATCCCTCCTGGATCCCGCAGCAAAAAGAGCCATCCTGTTTGTGATGGCCCTTGGGACCCTTTTTTTTCCATTGATGATGGTTCCAATCCTCTATTACAGGAACCTGGTTACCAATTTGCGGGTTACAACCAAAGAGGAGCGTCTAATTCCCCAGTTGATCATCCTGATCCTCTATATCATCACTTTTATCTATTTTGCACGACTTCCGCTAAGCAGGGTGATCCATGCTTATGTTTTGTCGGTATCAGCTACCCTGTTTTTAGTACTTATGTTAAATTTAAGGTTCAAGGTCTGCCTCCATACAGCTGCATTGGGTGGTCTGACCGGCCTGATCATTGCCCTGATCTTTCTATATGAGACTCCATTGCAGGGAATACTGATGTTTGCTTTGCTGGCAGGTGGATTGACAGGAAGTGCAAGACTGGCAATGGGAGTGCAGCGATCAGGCGAGATTTATGTTGGGTATATGTTAGGTTTTGGAGTTGTATTGATCACCTTACTGGTTTATTAGCTTCTTTTTCATTCTCTTTTTCATTCTCATCAAGCATCACATTGAGCTTAATAAGCACCTCATTGTACACCTTGTCCAGTAGCTCGGGGTTTCGGCTGTATACTGACATGGTTGTGTCGAACATTATTTGTGTAATACCGTATTTATCCAGGATCGGACTCAACAGGTCAATGCTGTCTGTTTCATATCGACGGTGAAATTTTCGATCGTTGGTAACGCCATCCAACAGGTGAATATCCACCAGAACATCCACCAGTACCTCCTGAGGGATGAAATTCTTACCCGAGATCGTCTTTTTCTTACTACAGCCCGAAAAAGCAATTACAGAAACAATGATTAGAATAACAGGAACACGATAACCCATGGCCACTATTTGATAGCATTAAAACGATAACCAATCATAATTTCATGTGTCCCTGTATTATATTTTCTAAGGGCGGAGATTCCAATATCATAAGCGTATCCGAAAAAGAGCGTCTCCTCGTAACTGTATCCCAACAGGATTCCGATGGCTTCATTGTGACGGTAAGACACAGCACCCCATACCATCTTTTTCCACTCGGTTCTGGCAGTCACATCCAAACTCAACTCTTTGGGAGCTGTTCCTTTGATCATAATAGAGGGCTCCAATAGCCAATCCTGGTCGACCTGGAACCGGTATGCACCGATGAGGTTGATGTGGGTCTTTAATCGGTTCAATCCATTTTTGTTATCAAAGATCTTAATATTGTTGTTCAGGAGTTGGGCGGCTGAAAGTCCAACGTAGAAATCATCTGCGTAGAGGTAGGCTCCTATTCCTGCATCGGGGAGGTAGGATGTACTGACCATCTGGAGGATGGCTACATCGGAAACATCTCTTGGATTCAACTGAGTTCCGTCGATACGGAACTGCATCATGCTGGCAGAGATCCCCAAAGAAAGCCGGATATCACCGGATATCGCTAAGTTATACGCATAGGATCCGGTAATTCCGGTCCTGCTGGTGGGACCCGTCACATCATTGTACACATACCCTCCATACCCCATGTCCAGATTAGCATGAGGACCATAAAATGCAATTGAATTGGTCAGTGGAGGATCCATGAGCCCCACCCACTGAAACCTGTGATTGGTTCTGATCTGATAAAAATCATGCACCCCTGCAATGGCCGGATTGATCACGAAATCGTTAAACATATATTGGGTATAATGGGGCATTTGCTGTCCCTGAAGACCCGTCGAACCAGTCACGATGGCTAATAGAATAATGTATGTAACTCTTCTCATACTACCTGATTATAGTTACGTTCCCGGTAATGGGTTTCGCTCCACTGTACGGGATGATTACATAATAGTAGGTTCCAACGGGTGCATCTTTTCCACGTGCTGTTCCGTCCCACCTTCTTCCACCGTCATAACCCACTGAGGAGTAGAGCTGATCACCCCAACGGCTGTAAATTTCCACCAGCATATCCGGAAAGCGCTCAGAATTCTCAATTTCAAAATATTCATTGACCCCATCACCATTAGGAGAGAATACGTTGTAAACCTGCAGATCCTCAATTACTTCGATGAATACTGAATCTACCTCCTCACATCCAAACTCATTGGTTCCATATACAAAATAGATGACCGACTCAAACGGTGTGGCCAATGGATCTGGTGAGGTACTGTTATCCAGTCCAGTGGCGGGCTCCCATCTGTAGTCATAGAATGGTCCGCCTGTTGCTTCCAGTTGGGCAGAGGAGCCTGAAATAATAAAGGTATCTTCGGTGGCATCAATGCCCGTAAGCGGATAGAGCGTCACTGTGATGGAATCCCGATTGTAGCAATTATAAGGGCTGGTCTCCTCAGAGATTGTAAGCACAAAGGTGGTGGATTCGGTAATCCCGAGGGTAACCGGGTTTGCAACGGTTGTATCCGGAATGAAGGGAGAAGGATTCCAGGCAGGGATATGGCCTCCAAGACCGTTTAACTGAATGGATTCCCCATGGCAAATGGTGGTATCTTCACCGGCATAAGCATCCACAGTATCAATGCTGTTAACGACCATGGACTCGGTCAGGGTACAGTTATCCGTATCCCTTATTTCCAGAATATAGTTGCCAGCTACAATATTGTAGCGATCCTCTTCTGTACTGCCATCCGACCACAGGTAGGTGTAGGCTCCTGAACCTCCCGACACCGTAATTTCAATGGCTCCGGTTTCGCTAAAAGCATTACAATTTGCAGGGGAGATATTCTGGTTGAGAATAATTTCAGATGGTTCTGAGATGATGGCTACACTGGTGAATACCTTGCCCATTTCGTCAATGGCAACCAGATAATAAGTGCTGTTTCCCGGAAGGTTCTCAAACAGTGCAGTTGAAACAAAATTCATTCCACTGTCAATGGAATACTCCACCGATCCCTCTGCATCCTGCGGGACAAACTCGATGGTTCCGTCTGCTTCTCCAAAACAGCTTACATGGGTTATATTGACGATCACATCCAAGGGTGGAACGTCCAGAATATCCACCGTCTCTTTGTAAGTGCAGCTGTTCAGGTCCCTGATGATCACATGGTAGGTGTCGGCTTCCAGATCGGAATAGACCGTATCGGAGGTGAATGTCCCGGTATCTCCTTCAATGGTATATTGATAGGGTGGTGTTCCACCTGTGGTATTCGTGATTAGAATGGAACCAAGGTTTCCGTAGGTAGCATCTGTTTTAGTTATGGTGGCCATGACCGGGGCAGGTTCATTGATGTTGACAGGCACTGTAAGCAAGCAGCCGGCTTCATCCCTGAGGTAAATAGTGTAAGGGCCAGCAGTCAGGTTGTTGAAGACACCGGTGGGTTGGAAAGTAAGGCCATCCAGGGAATACTCCAGGTTGCCCGTTCCTCCGCTGCCAATGGCATCGATCGCACCGGTGGTGTCGCCTGAGCAGCCGGTTATATCAGTGGTGGTTACTGACAAGGCAAGCAGTGGTGGATCGGTCATTACATATGATCCTACATAGACCACACATAAATTCGCATCCCTTAAGTATATTTCATAGGTTGCCGGCGTTAGACCGGTAAAGAGGCTGTCGGGTGACCAGGTCCCCTGGTTATCAACGGAGTATTCGTAGGGGCGTACTCCTCCGGAAACATAGATACTGAGACTACCATCACCCGCTCCGTTGCAACTTATTTTGGTATTCTTCAGAGAATCGATCACAATGGGCGGAGGATCGACGATTGATAAGGGTGAGGAATCGACCGGACCACAACTTTCGGCATCGTCAACTGATACAGTATAGATACCTGGCATTAGCCCATTGAATACACCTGTTCCATTGGTTACGGCTCCTGGATTCAGGGTAAAATTCAGTGGAACAGTTCCACCCGAGGTTGTGATCTCAATGATGCCATCATTGGCGCCTGAACATGTGATTACAGTGACTATTTCTGTCAGTATGGTAATTGGTTGAGGTTCTGTAATGAAGAACACTGTATCCTGGGTACAATCGTTATCGTCTTTCAGGGTTACGGTATGGTTCCCTGCCAGAAGTCCGGTAAAGGTCCCACCCATGTAGGGCCCTCCATCAATTGAGTAGGTAATGGTTCCTGTTCCCCCCGAACCAGTCACTGTCACGGCCCCTGTGGCATCTCCAAAACATCCCGTAACACCGGTTATGGTCACATCGTCCACCACAATCTCCGGTGGATCAATGAGGGTTACCATATCGGGGTAAGTGACAAAACACCCATTGATATCTGCAATGGTCAGGGAGTAAATCTCAGCTGACAATCCAACGGGATCTTCATCTGTGGATTGTGTGACCCCTGAACTGTTGGTCCAGTCAAAAGAGAGTGGAGCCACGCCCCCGGTTACATCAATCTGGATCGATCCGTTGGCATCGCCGTTACAAAGCACATCCTGATGAGATACATATGAAGCATTAATAGGAGTAGGTTCTATAATGGTCTCCAGATCCGGGAAGCTAACCACACATCCGTTGCCGTCTGTAATAGTGAGGCTGTAACTGCCTGCTGCCAATCCGGCAATATCTTCCAATGTGGAATTGAAGCCTGAGGGTCCTGTCCAGGCAAATGTATAGGGCAGGGTTCCGCCGGTTACGGTAATATCAATGGTCCCATCGGTCAATCCGCCGCAGAAGATATCTGTTTTTACAGAGGATGCCAGGATCTCGGCCGGTTCCAGTATGGTGACAATATCTGCAAATGGTGTGGAACAGAGGTTTGCATCTGTAACTGTCACGCTGTACGCACCAGGTGCAAGTCCCGATACATCTTCGGTGAAGGCAGTAAATCCTCCGGGACCTGTCCAGGAAAATGTATAAGAGGGAGTTCCGCCGGATGGAGTAAGGTCGATTGATCCGTTATCGGCTCCAAAACAGTCAATATCCACCTGTGATGTTGTGGCAGTAATTGGTGGAGGCTCATTAAGGGTCTGTACAGGCATGATTTGCACACATCCAAGATTATCAGTTACAGTGAGTTGATAGTCCCCGGCAATCAGCCCGGAAATGTTCTTCAGGGGAGAGATGAAGCCAGAGGGGCCGGTCCAGCTGTATGAATAGCTGGGTTTTCCCCCGGAGATATTTGGATTAATTGAGCCATCAGAACTGCCATTGCATGTGATATCAGTGAGATTGAATGTGGCTGTGATGGGGGTATTTTCGGCAATGGTTGCCACATCGATGAAATCCTTCGAACATCCGTTTGCATCGGAGAGGGTAAGGCTGTAATCACCCGCTTCCAGGTTCGAAATATTCTCTGTGGTTGCGGTGAAATCATTGGGTCCGGTCCATGAGAAGGAGTAGACCGGAGTGCCACCCAAAGGAGTTATTTCGATGGCACCGGTGGCAGCCCCGTTACAATCCACATCGGTAATATTATCCAGGTTTATGGTCAGATCGGCAGGCTCACCTATGATCATCAGGTCATTGTAGGTCAGAATACAACCATTGCTATCTGTAATCACAAGGTTATAGGTGTCGGCTACAAGGTCGTTGGGATCTTCTGCTGCTGATGAGTAGCCGGATCCTACACCGGTCCAGCTGAAGCTGTAAGGAATGGTCCCTCCAATCACAGTAATACTGGCAGTGCCATCACTCCCTCCAAAACATAAGACATCAGTGGTTGCATCCAATGTGAAAATGAGGGGAGTTGGTTCGGTGATTGTAAATAGTGAGGAAAAAAGCTGGTTGCATCCATGAGAGTCGGTGATGGTGAGCGAGTAGTCATCGGCCGGCATGTTCACGGGATCTTCAGATGAAGATGTGTAGCCCGATGTGGCGCCGGTCCAGGCAAATGTATAGGGAGGAGTATTCCCACTGGGAGTGATACTGGCTGCGCCATCATTTCCACCTGAACAGGAGACATCGGTGGTGCCATCTAATATGATGCTAAAAGGTAAAGGTTCATCAATGGTGACAAGTGAAACAAAAGTTTTTGAGCAACCATTGGCATCCAAAAGAGTCAGGTCATAGGTATCAGCCACCAGATTAATGGGATCTTCGTCCGTTGAGGTAAGACCACTTGCCTGTCCTTCCCAGGAGTAGCTATATCCACCTGTTCCACCTGCTGCTGTAATCTGTGCAGTACCATCGCTTCCTCCGTTACAGATAACGTCGGTGAAGTTATCAAGGACCACTGAAAGATCCGGGGGCTGATTGATGGTGATGGGACCTGCATTGGAGGAACAGATGTTTCCGTCATAGACTGTAACAAAGTAATCACCGGCTTCAAGGTTTGTGATATCTTCAAGGCTGGAAGAAAATCCACCCGGTCCGGTCCAATCATAGGTATATCCACTTCCCGTTCCTGAAGGAATACCCCCGGAAGGCGTGATAGTAATAGAACCTGTATAGTTTCCAAAGCAAAGTACATCGGTAACATTATCCACTGCAATGGAAACAGGTGTGGGATTATTGATAGTCAGCACCGGAGTCACATCGGTGGAAGGACACCCATCTCTATCTTTCACAAGTACGGTATAATCTCCCTGGGAGAGAATTTGAAAGAAGCCGGTTTCATTGGATTGGTTGACCGGACCGGTAAGGTCGAAAACAAAATACCCTTCTTCTCCTATAGCAGTTACTGTAATAGTTCCGTCGTTGGCATTGTTGCATGTAATATCGGTGGTACCATATGAAGTGATTAAGATAGGATCGGGGCCGTCAATGGTGGCGAATGAAATTGCATCTGCAGTTTCGTCATCCTGATCGGAAACGATAATGATGTAATTGCTGAATTTATCATGTCCGGTGAAGGTATAAGTCTGAGCGGCGATGGGACCGACATTTTCTACCGGGACACCTGCTCTTACAAGCAAGTATTTATATAATCCATTCCCCCCGGTTATGGTAACGGTAATGGTGCCGTCTGATCCTCCTCCGCAGGTAACTGGTGTGGTTGTAATGTCTGTGATGGTTATATCCTCTGCCTTCAAAGATATCACTGATGTAAGAATGACTAAGATCGAAAAGATTGAATTCCTGAATATGTTCATTCGTAACTATCTCGTTATTTAACAGGTCTCATATAACTTATCAGCTGATATCTACAATACAGTCATACACTACAATTGGTTGCAGGCAGGACAATATTTGTTTTCAGATGGTTATAAAATTAGATGATCTACAGATAGGAGATGTACAAAGTTTTAAACAATACCCTCCTTTTCAAGGCTTTTTAGATATTTTTTGGAGAGCTGTTTTACCGGATACCTGGCAGCAATCCATCCAATGAGCAGGACAGTCACCCAGATCAGACATATGTCAACTATCACAATTTGAACCGGATAAGCGTCAATCACAAACGCACCGCTACCCGATAACTTGATCAATCCGAACTGTTGTTGGATCCAACTAATGAGAGTCCCCATGATCAGGCCAATCACACTGCCAATCACTGATATTAACCAGCCCTCAACCAGAAATATCCTTTCAATGAGCCTGTTGGTGGAACCTAAATTGCGGAGCGTTACGATGTCATTTTTCTTATCAATGATCAGCATGCTCAGTGAGCCAATGATGTTAAAAGAGGCAATGATAAGGATAAAGGTCAGGATCAGGAAAATGGCCCATTTCTCTGATTTCATGACCCGATAAAAAAGCTCATTCTGTTGTTGCCTGTTCTTTACATTGAAATCCCCACCCATAATTGCAATAATCTCTTCCTGGACCTTCTCTTCCGGAAATCGCTGATCCAGCTTGACTTCAAGGAAAGAGACTTCTTTTTCATAGGAGAGTAGTTCTCTGACAAATTCAATGGGAACGATGATGTACCGGGAGTCAAAATCCTGTTCAATGGAAAAAATACCAGATGGGTAGATAAAATCTCTTCGAATGGATTCCTCCGGCTGGGACATGTTGATTTGGGCTTTTCTGTCGATGGTATACACAAAAATCGGGTCCACAAAACTGAGCCCGATTCTGAGGCTGTAGGCAATTCCCCGTCCTACTACTGCATAAGGTCTGTTGCGATCCTTCAGTTTCATTTCACCATCATAGATCATTGAATCGAGTCCGGATACCTCTTCAAACGAATCATCCACACCTTTGATGGTAGCAATGTGTTGCTTATCACCATACAATAACAATACATTTTCCTCCATCACCTCCGATACAGCAGTTACTCCCGGAAGAGCAATGATGGCATCGGTAACGGATTCGCCAGGAACAAAGGTTTTACCTTCCACTGCAGAGATCTTAATATCCGGATCAAATGAATTGAAAAGCGATTTTACCACCTGATCGAAACCATTGAATACCGATAATACAATGACCAGTGCCATGGTCCCGGTGGCAACACCAAGTACCGAAATACCAGAAATGATATTAATGGCATTCTGGGATTTTTTACCCAGAAGATAACGTTTGGCTATATAGAAAGAGAGGTTCACTTTTTACACCTTACAATCAGTCCGGTCCCGGTTGGATGTTCCTTCCTGACATCAGCCAGGTTTAATATAAAGCAGATGGGGTAGACAACCAGGTAGTAAAAGGGTAAGATCAACATAAAGAGTTTGCTGGTATTGGCCAGCAGGATGGGATATTTCATGGAAAGCTTCCAGGAGATCTTTCCCGGCTTTCCATATGAATACCTTACATGAATGTTTGAAAAACCCGCCTCCCTGAGTTTCTCATCAATCTCATCCACTCCATACCCATCCCTCACATGTTCATCTATGAAGGAATCTTCATGTTCGTGGTGCACATCCGATCCTCCCTGGTCTGAAGGGGTCGAGATCAGCAGTACGCCTCCTGGTTTCAATCCTGTGTAAAATCTCTTAAAGACAGTTCGGTCATCTTCGATATGTTCCATGACGTCCACCGACAGGATCAGATCATATATTTCACTGACTTCAAGTGTGGTCAGGTCGGCATATTCGAAGGAGACCTTATCATGTTGTCCGATAGAAGAGAAAAATGAATTACAGTCATCCACCTGCTCCTGTTTGATATCCAGTCCGGTGATACGGGTATCGGAGAACTTTTTTGAAAGGTAAAATACATACTGACCGAATCCCGATCCTGCATCGGCAATATGTTTGGGATTAAATCCCTTTCTTTTAAGTATCCTTAATTCCCTGCGTATGTGCCATGAACGAAGCAACAGCAGATCCAGCAGTCGGTAAAATGTAATTCTGAGAAAAGGAGTACTGTTGAAGATATTGCCAAGGCTACGCTTGATTGGATCGTATTGCATGTTTAATCATTTAAGAGGTTGTCGATCCGGTCAATATAATCAAGCGAATCGTCCAGGTAAAACACAAATTCAGGAATGTGTCTTAACTGATTCTTCAACCTCTTGCCCATTTCACGCCGGATCAGGCCCGCTCTGTCCGTAATAGCTTGTAAGGCCTCTTCCAGCCCCTCACCCGGGAAAATGCTCAGGTAAACTTTGGTTACACCAAGATCAGGACTGATCCTAACTACAGTAACAGTTACCATCTTTCCACCAGTGAACTGTGAACCATTCTTTTGGAAATAATCGCCAAGCTCTTTTTGCAATAGCCTGGATACTTTATGCTGGCGGGTAGTTGTCATCGTGGCAAAAGTACGTTTTTTCAATAACATTTTATAGTTTTGCAGTTACCTTAAAGAGCGAAGCGAAACCTATGGATACAGTATTAAGCGGGATCAGATCAACAGGGAAATTGCACCTGGGCAATTATTTTGGAGCAGTTAAGAATTTTGTGAGGATGCAGCACGAGAACAGGTGTTTCTTTTTTGTAGCTGACTATCACTCGCTGACCACTCACCCGACTCCGGAGAATCTACATAACAACATCAGGACTGTGCTGTCGGAATACCTGGCAGCCGGACTGGATCCGGAAGTTGCCACACTGTATATACAGAGCGATGTTCCTGAAATTCCAGAGCTCTACCTCCTGCTCAACATGAACGCCTATGTGGGGGAGTTGGAGAGGACCACTACCTTCAAGGAGAAGATCCGAAAGCAACCGGAAAACATCAATGCGGGATTGCTAACCTATCCGGTTTTAATGTGTGCCGATATTATTATACACAACGCAGATAAGGTTCCCGTTGGAAAGGACCAGGAGCAAAACCTTGAGATGGCACGCAAATTTGCCCGTCGCTTCAACCATATGTATGGGATTGAGTACTTCAAATTGCCCGAACCTTACAATTTTGGAGAGGAGTTGATAAAAGTTCCCGGCCTGGATGGTACAGGAAAGATGGGTAAAAGTGAAGGCAACGGGATCTATCTTTCAGATGAACCGAATGTGATCAGAAAAAAGGTGATGCGGGCTGTGACCGATGCAGGTCCCCAGAAACCCAACTCCCCAATGGCTGAACCAGTGGCCAATCTTTTCTACTTGCTTGAATTACTCTCCACACCGGATGTGGTTGCACATTTCAGGGAGAGTTATAACAACTGCACCATCCGCTACGGGGACCTGAAAAAGCAGCTGGCAGAAGAGGTCATTACTTTTACCACTCCCATAAGGGAGCGCATCAATGAGATCTACAATGACTCTGACTACCTCAGGAAAGTGGTGAAAATGGGTGCTGAAAAAGCCCGCGAAAGCGCATCCAAGACCGTGCGCGAAGTCCGCGAAATAATCGGCTACAAGCCGTTTTAATCCTTACGCATATTTTCTAATGCAGCATGGGTAGTTACTTTCTTCAGAATATTTAAAACAGTGCTGAAATCTTTTGTTTCCCAAAATATTAATAGGCACAGTTTTTAATTATTCTTCCGAAACAGATGCTGTTTTTCTGACATATACTTCAGGTCACGAACGGTAAAGACAATCCAAACAAGAAACAGCACCGTAGAAAGGGTGAAGTATTTCAATGGGGATTACGAAGAAGACTCCACATCATCAGGACTCAAAAAATACCATTACATCCATGGTGGAAATGGTTTAACCGCTATCTTTGTTATGGAAGGGTCGGGGAATGATACCATGTACTATGTACTCTCTGATCATCTGGGTTCTTTGACAACAATTGTAAATGAAACAACCAGCGCAGTTGAAAACTATAGCTTCAATGCATGGGGTATGCCAAGGGAGTTTGATGACTGGACCAGTGTATATACTGGTGAGTTGTTTGCAGGTAGAGGTTTTACCGGACACGAGCATCTGGTAGAGTTCAACCTGATTAATATGAATGGGAGGATTTATGATCCAATTGTCGGCAGGTTCCTAAGTCCGGATCCATACGTGCAACTTCCAGAGTATCCGAATAGCTACAACAGGTACACTTATGCCCTCAATAACCCCCTTATCTATACAGATCCAGATGGGGAGTTCTGGCATTTAATATTTGGTGGGCTGATTGGTGGTACCATAAATCTTGCCCTGAATTGGAACAATGCAGATAACTTCTGGCAAGGATTAGGTTACTTCGGGGTGGGTGCAGCAGCAGGGGTTGCCACGGCCGCAATTGGTAGTGCAGGTGGATTAGCGGTTCTTGAAGCAGCAACATTTTCAGGAGTTGCAGCCGGTGCAATAACAGGTGGCGGAAATGTGGCCATGCAAGGAGGTGGTCTTGCTGATATCTTAGCCGGTGCAATTGGAGGCGGGCTGATTGGTGGATCAGTGGGATTTCTTGGTGGAGCGGCTATGATGGGGTTGGGGGGATTAGCTTCTAATATTTCTGCACCTTCTGGGATACAATCTGTTATTTCAGATGGAGTGGTCAAGCAGCACAATATTAACTTATTAGATGTATTCAATAATTTGAATTATGAAGCATCTAATTTCTTTTCATCAAATGCCAGTAAGATCTCTGGGTTAGGTGGAGGTTTAGGTGGTGTTGGTGCTGGAAATCTGTTTCAATTTACCAGCGGCTCAATTACACCACCAAAAGTCAATTTACAGAGTAATACAATCGATGGATTCGTCGATTGGTTTTCCTATTTGCAACAAAACAGGCCGGAGCATTATAGGCAAGGGATTTATTATCATGTAGATGATATTGTCGATCATCGAACTATACTCAGCAGACATCTTAGTAAAGGCATGTATGGAGAAAGTTTAAGTGACATTGAAAACTCAGTGCAGTGGAACATTGCAGATCCACATTACAGAAAAAGATCACATTGGAATGACAACTATGTGGATGTCCCAATTGCAGACAATCCTTACGATGGCTACTTCAGAATCAGATTAAGGTTGAATCGAAGAACGAAGATTTCATTAACAACAAATAGCTATGATTTATATATCAAGATGTACGATAGGATTTATGGCCGTCGTGTTTATTAGTGGCTTTGGATGTAATTCAGATGAACGTCTAGAAAACCATTTACAGGCTCTAAATAAAATAAATCCAAATATCTCAACTGAAAAGTGGGAGGTCTTTGATGGCTTTGTTGATGAGCAAGAAGAGCATTTTGAATTAGAAAAACACAAGGCTGATACTTCTTATTTACTCTCGTTTTCATACTTCCCAACCCCCGATAAATATATTGTTGATGGCTTTTCTCAATCCTTCATTGCAAAAGGCCATTATCATGAACTGTCAATACTTGACAACGATACGCTGTATCACTATTTCGGCACAACGGAAATAGAACTGAACAAGAGTAAAATGCTTTCCTTAGATGATCAGTGTTTCATTGTTGGCAAATACTACTATTTATACCTAAATGGCTGGTTAAGTGAGCAACAAATGAAGTATTTTGATCTTCATAAGGACTCTTTGACTAAAGTAAGAGGAGATGAACTAGCTGACCTTCCTGGTACGGAATAATTTTTTCTGGGAAATGTAGAACCAAAGATTATAAGGCAAAAAGCCTCGGAATTTACACCGGGGCTTTTTCAATATAGGTGGTCACTTCTGTTATCAAAGAAAGCTACAAGTTCTATTATATCGTTTTTGATTTGATAGACCAAAGAAGTCTGGGGGGCAATCACGCAACGTCTCAGGCTTTTTTGTTTACAGGATGGGGGGCAAAGATGTTTTTGGGTTTTTAATTTCTCTAAGATGCTTTCAACCTTTGCTTCAAAATCTTCAGCTTCTTTAATGGTCCATTTTTCGAGAATCTGGGAAAGGGTATTCAGGTAAGTTTCTTCGGCTTGCGGGGACCAGGAGATCAGGTACTGTTTCATTCTCTGCCAAGGATTTTGTCGGCTTTTTTCCTGACTTCCTCATGAGGTATTCCCTCTCCATTTTCTAGTTGCCTTAAACCTGTATTGATGGCATCTTTTTCTTGTTTAGAGATCATATCCCACCAATCGATATTTTTACCTTTAAGAGTGTTAAAATAGGCCTGGACCTTGCTGAGAATGTTTTCATCATCGGTTTCGACAATGAGTTTATGTAAATAGTTTTTTATTTCTGCTGTACTTGTCTTCATTGGAATATCTGTTTTCTCAAAAATACAGATTTTATATCTTCATTACAATTTGATTAAATCATTTGACAATGAAAAAGTAATACCTTGCGAGTATATAGCGTTCTTAGAGAAATTGGAAAGTTACAAGTGAAATCGGCTTTACTGGTATGCCTATGCCCTCAATAACCCCCTTATCTATACTGACCCTGACGGGGAGTTCGTACAGTATATTGTTGGAGCTATCATAGGTGGATATAGTGGATACAAGATAGGAAAAGCTCGTGGTGCTACAGGTTGGGGGATGTTTGGTTACATTGCTGGTGGAGCAACAATTGGTACAGTAGCAGGGCATTTTGGAGCTTCCATGTTTGCTAACTCGATGGCTGCTGCAACATCAGCCGGAATGGGATCAACCGCATCCTGCGGCTTTTTGCCCATTACCTGGAAGAGACAGGTCAGGGCAGAATCCTGATCGATATCCCCTACGAACCAAAAGATACATCCCCACGGGAGATCCTTACTCAGAAAGAAGTACAAGCCCTGTATCAGGCCACCGAAGAAAGTATCCTGGGGCTAAGGGACCGGGCGATCCTGAGTATCTACTACGGCTGCGGCCTTCGAAGCAAGGAGGGGCGCTTTCTAGAGATAGATGATCTGCTGCTGGATCGAAGACTACTGCACGTAAGACGGGCCAAGACGCAACAGGAACGCTATGTTCCTTTTATGAAAAGCCAGCGAAATGATTTTTCTCTTTATCTGAAAGAGTGCCGGCGACAGCTGGTACGGGAACACTCACAGAACTGGTTTTTGCTAAACAACTGGGGCAGGCAGGCCAGCGCCACTTTTTTGTTAAAGCGCCTCAAACGTCTGGTTCAAGAGGCCGGGATACGGAAAAACATCGGCCTTCACAGCCTTCGTCACTCGATTGCCACCCACCTGTTACAATCGGGCATGCGCATCGAGGATATAGCTGTTTTCTTAGGCCATAAGAATATCGACAGCACACAGCGTTACACCCACATTGTATCAGAAGGTGAATAATCAGCAGCAACGGTTAATCAGCGAATACAGGCTTCACCTTGGCCAACACCGCTATGCTGTGTTGAGCATTGAGAATCTAATCCGCTGGGCACGGCGCTTTTTGGAGTGGCTGGAAGAAGAAAACCTGAAGCTAAAGGAATGCACCTATAGTGATCTGCTATCACTGGTGGGAAGTTACCGCAGGGAGAGTCGCAGCACGACGTATATCAACCAGGGCCTATGGGGTGTGCAGCGCCAGGAGTTGGACCATCTGGAGCAGTGACAGTGTCGTGGATGCGGCCCGTGAGCTGTTAAAGGAGCTGCAACAGGTCCATCCCCACCTAAAATCGTTCCTGCACGTCAGA
>Ga0255365_10187_pt1 | contig 15764 bp, 17 predicted proteins | sample ANMaggSeSYBR01J3_FD_182089 | JGI IMG/M metagenome (GOLD analysis project Ga0255365, IMG submission 182089) | Sediment cell enrichment communities from methane seep in Santa Monica Basin, California, United Staets - ANME aggregate JGI... | ecosystem: Environmental > Aquatic > Marine > Cold seeps >... | reverse complement strand
CCAAATTATATTTATGCCTGCCATCAGGAGCCTGGAAAGCCAGCATGCCTGCATTGGAAGATTGTCATGATAATAATCTTTTATATTCCGGTGATTTTAGAAAATTCATATAAATTTGTCCAGAAGGGTCCCTGATAGTGAAGGTCTCCTGATGCCTGATTTAACTTTTATGGATATATTTATATAATTGATCAACAAATATATGATTAAACCAATATGGAGAAGATATGATCAGAGGGATAAGAAAAAGATTAAAAGGAAGAAAAGGGCATAAAAACTGCTGCCAGAGAAGTAGATGTGGTGACTACGGCTACTTTTGGGCCGATGTGCTCTTCAGGGGCCTTTATTAATTTCGGCCATTCCGATCCGCCGATAAGGATGGGGAAAGTCTGGCTCAATGACGTCCCTGCATATACAGGCATTGCAGCTGTAGATGTATATATCGGCGCGACCGAGCCCTCAGAAACAGAAGGCTTAGGTTATGGAGGAGCGCATGTAATAGAGGATCTGATCGCGGGAAAACCTGTCAAATTAAAAGCTACGTCACCCGGTACCGATTGCTATCCAAGAAAAGAAATAGAGACCTATGTGACAAAGGATACCATCAATCAGGCATACCTTTTTAATCCCAGGAATGCATACCAGAATTATGCAGTAGCGGTAAATTCTTCAAACAGGACTATCTATACATATATGGGAAAACTGCTCCCAAAATTTACAAATGCTACATTTTCGAGTGCCGGCCAGCTGAGCCCTCTCTTAAATGACCCTTATTACCGTACAATAGGTATCGGGACCAGAATATTTCTGGGCGGAGCTGAAGGCTATGTATCCTGGGCCGGTACCCAGCATAATCCTTTAAAGGAAAGACTCCCCAATGGGACGCCCACAGGACTGGCAGGGACACTGGCGGTTACCGGAGATCTTAAAGATATGTCAACAAGATATATAAGAGCTGCTACCTTTCAAAAATACGGTGTGTCCATGTTTGTCGGGATCGGCATACCTATTCCGGTCATAGATGAAGAGATGGTGGAATTTTTAAAAGTAAGGGATGAGGATATACAGGTAGAAATATTCGATTATTCTGTACAGAGAAGAAACAAGCCTTCATATGGAAAGGTGAATTATAAGCAGCTTAGAAGCGGGAAGATCAAGATAAACAATAAATCCGTACAGACCGGTCCGATCTCTAGCTATGCCAGGGCTCTGGAAATAGCAGATCTTTTAAAAGAGAGAGTATCTTCAGGAAAGTTTTATCTGACAGATAAGGTACAACCGCTGCCCCTGGATGGTGAATACAGGTCCCTTGAGATCTTGAGCCAGGAGGAACTCTAATGAAAAAGAGAAAGCTTGTCCTATCATTTCCTGAGAAAATAGTTACCAGACCCATTACATATAAGCTGGTAAAAGAATTTGATCTTGAGTTTAGCATACTCAGGGCAGAGATTACTCCCGACGTAGAGGGTAAGATGCTTATAGAGCTAAAGGGTACTGATGATCAGATAGGTAAAGCAATAGAATACCTTGAGAATACCGGCGTAACTATTCAGGAAGCAGCCAAAGATATAACCATAGATAAGAATAGCTGTGTCGACTGCGGTGAATATACCTCTGTCTGCATAACCCAGGCACTGAGCCTGGACAATAAGACTGGAAAGCTTATTTTTAATAAGGATAAGTGCATATTATGTGAATTATGCCTCGACTGCTGTCCAGTCAGGGCTATTAGAGTAAATATGTGAGAGACTTTTATAGTATTTTCCATTTTTTCCTCCTGTAGATTATAATATTGTTCCTGAATCAAAACCTGTACCGGTGATGTCCCATAAAGTTAGGTTAGTTTTTACTGTCTTAATGCCTTTAACTCAAAATTTTTTTAATTTTTATAGTATAATCATATTTAGGAGCCTTTCTTTGGTCAGGTTTTTTATATGACCTGGTCCGGGAGATTCTAAGAGGAGCTTTTAAATTTCATATGATAGGAAAAAAATTACAAAAAAACCTAAAAAGAAGCAGGAATTTTATTATATTTTTGTTTTTATTTTCAGTTCTGCTGTTTTCTCTGGCCCCTTCCACCATCAGCAATGAGTATAATACTTCTGAAGATAAAACTTTTACAGATGTCCGGGAAGAAACCCCGGTAGAGCTGTCAGGTTTTTATTTGTGCCGGCTGGAAGGAATAATAGAGCCTTCTCTTGCATCATATATAAAAAAATGCCTTGACCGGTCTGAAGCTTCAGGATATGGCCTTGTGATCATCATGAATACACCTGGAGGACTTGAGACCTCGATGAGGGATATCATCACAAAGATATTGAATACGGAGATCCCTGTGATAGTCTTTGTCTACCCTGTTGGAGCACGGGCAGCTTCTGCAGGAGTATTTATTACATATGCAAGCGATATTGCAGTAATGGGGCCCTCTACAAATATAGGTGCTGCGCATCCTGTAAATCTGGGAGGAAGCCAGGAAATATCGGATGATACCATGGAAAAAATCACAAATGACTCCGCTGCCTATATAAAAAACCTTGCCGAATCAAAAGGAAGAAACAGTGAGTGGGCAGTGGAAGCTGTTAGAAACAGCGTATCTATTACCGCCGGAGAAGCATTGGAGACCGGAGTCATTGACTATCTTGCAGAGGACCTGGATGAACTTTTTGTAATACTTGATAATAAAATGGTCCAAAAACTCGGTAATACGTATATTCTAAAAAGTGCCAGTACCGTTCCTGAAGAGATAAGAATGAATTTCATTACGAGATTTCTACATATAATATCCGACCCGAATATTGCCTATATCCTGCTCTCCATCGGTGTTCTGGGCATAATATATGAATTCTCCCAGCCCGGACTGGGTATTTCCGGAGCAATAGGGGTCCTCCTTCTTATACTCGGCCTCTATTCTCTTAGCATCCTTCCTATAAATTATGCGGGCCTGGGCCTTATACTTCTCGCAATGATACTCTTTATAATTGATATTCTTATGAGTCTTGGAGGAATACCGTCCATTGCAGGAGTGGTCTCCCTTGTAATGGGGTCCTTTCTGCTTATTAATACAGATGCACCCTATTTAAAAATCGCTACCAGCCTTATAATCAGCGTAGCTGTAGTTATCTCCGGATTTCTTATAATTGTAATAAGGGCTGTCTATAAAGCTCACCGTATCAAGCCAGTAACTGGAAAAGACGATATCATCGGGGGCACCGCCGTGGTTTCCAGCATTCTTAAACCAGAAGGCCAGGTGAAAATATCCGGAGAGATATGGGGGGCAATCTCAGAGACAGGCAAAAATATTAAAGAAGGAACAAAAGTCACAGTCAGATCGATTAATGGGCTGACTTTGATTGTTTTAGAAATGAATAATAAAGAAAAAAAAGGAGGATAATATGTTAGTAGGACCTACTATCGGGATAGTGTTTGGAATCGTCATAGTCCTGATTCTGCTGTTTTCAGCAATAAGGATCCTGAAGGAGTATGAAAGAGGAGTACTATTCAGATTCGGGAGACTCAGGGGAACCAAAGGCCCGGGCATCTTTTTAATAATTCCCTTTGTAGACAAGATAGTAAAGGTCGATCTCAGAACAGTGACCATGGATGTGCCCCCGCAGGATGTGATAACCAGGGATAATGTTCCCGTAAAGGTCAATGCTGTTATATATTTCAGAGTATTGGACCCCGAAAAAAGTGTAGTGAAGATAGAAAGATATATTCTGGCTACCTCGCAGATAGCGCAGACGACCCTCAGAAGCATACTGGGGCAGGCTGAGCTTGACGATCTTCTTGCAAGAAGGGAAAAGATAAATCAGGAACTCCAGAAGATAATCGATGAGCAGACCGACCCCTGGGGTATAAAGGTCTCAATGGTAGAGATAAAAGATGTAGAGCTCCCTCAGTCGATCCAGAGAGCATTTGCGAGGCAGGCAGAAGCTGAAAGGGAAAGAAGGGCCAAGATCATAGGTGCAGAAGGGGAATTTCAGGCTTCGGAAAAATTATCAAATGCGGCAGCAGTTTTAAGCAAGCATCCTGTATCCGTGCAATTGAGATTCCTGCAGACGCTTAAGGAGATCGCCACGGAACAGAATTCCACAATTGTGTTCCCTATTCCTATCGACCTTATTGATATTTTCATCAGCAAGATGGGTGAAAATAAAAAATAGCTTATAATACCGATATGAATATGAATTATAGTACTGCTCCTGAAAAAGAGATACCAGGGGGCAAAGTAATATTGCGCCCCCTGGAAAAACAGGATCTGGCAAGATCCTTACAATGGCTCACGGATCCACTTGTAAATAAATACCTCAGCCAAAATTTTAAAGATCTCACATGGGAACAGGAAGAGAAATGGTTTGATTATATACAGGATTCACATAAGGACATGGTCTTTGCTATCCTTGACAGAAAAGCAGAATTTCATATTGGAAACTGTGCCCTGCATAAGATCGACGAAATAAAGGGCATCTGCGAGCTTGGGATAGTCATCGGTGAGAAAGAATACTGGGATAAGGGTTACGGGACCGATTCAGTTAAAGTTCTAATTGATTTTGCCCTGATGGACCTCAGGCTTTCCAGGATCAGGCTAAATGTATATACATACAATCACAGAGCAATAAATACATATAATAAGTGCGGATTTAAGCTACTAAGGGTGCTAAAAAGGAATCACCTTTATGACGGCAGATACTGGGATACATTGATAATGGAATATGCGGAAAAGCCCGGCAGGACCGATTAAGGGAAGTCTGTCCCAGAACTTCCTATTTAGACAATCTATTATACAAAACAATTTAATATCTAAAGTCAATATATGTAATCACTATTATTATATCATATTTATCTTTTTATTTTTTATGGGAGGAAATTGTGTTAATATTGTTACAAATTTTACAGGATAGTTATTTATGTATGATTATGATAGAAGAAGAAAAATAGGGCCGCTTACAATATTATTCCTTTTCCTTTTTACTGGCTCCCTTGTAGGGCTTTCAATAATCTCTTATCTGGATAAGGGAAAATTCTGGGATATCCTCCCATTTTTTTGCATTCCTATTATAATCATCAGCCTCATACTGGCAATATATAATCTGGTCAGAAGAAGTAATGCAGGACTGGTATTCATACTTTTTTTTATTACTTTTATCATAGGCCTGGTATTGTCAAGCATCTTCGGCCCTTTTGCACTCAGGAAAGAGGCTGTTCGTCTTCTCAATGAAAAGGATTATGCCAATGTTATAGAAAAATATGATTCTATACTTGTAAACTATCCAAACAGCCAATATTCACCTGAAGCATCCAGCGAGATCTCTTTTGCTTATTACTATAATAATCAATACAGTGAGGCTCTTGCCAGTTTTACTGCGGCTATTGAAAAAAATATAGTGGACCCGGAAGAACTCCAGGTCATGGACATACTCTCAAATATTTATTTCAATATAGCCGAAGTTCATTCAGGGCAAGAAGGATACCTGAAAGCTGCAGATGGTTATAGTAAAGCAGCAGTACTTTTAAAACAGATAAAATCAGATTTTCCCGATACTAATGAAGCATTTATAGCTGAGTACAAAATACCGCAGTACCTTTTTCTTGCCTCCAGAAATTATAATAAATACGGGGATATTCTAAGTGAAATAGAAATACTTCAGGAGATAATAGCAGATTATCCCGAGAGTGATTTCTACCTGGAAGCATTGGGAACAATTGAAGATGCATATATAGATTATGCTGTTGAGCTGAGTTCTGATTCAGAATATGAAGATGCTATTAAGTGGTTTCTGAAATATCTTGAGATAGATCCGGAATCTAAGAGGGATCTCCTTTTAAATCACAAAATAGAAAAAATATTCGAGGGAGCATCTCCAACACTTATAAAGCAGTCCGCGGCTTCCATGTTTTCAATAGGAGATCATACTATAGCAGTCTTTTTGTATGAGATCCTTATCGAGTTCAATCCCGGCTATTATGAAGAAGCCTCCAGCCGGATAGTAGATTCAAAGATAATCCTGGCACAGAGTTCTCCCTATAATGAAATACTGAATACCGTCTCAGGAAAATATATAAATGCGCCGGAGATAGCCGTAATGGCTTTTCAAAACAATACAGAAGAAAGATTCACTGCATATATAAAAGGACCGGAAAACTATATTGCCGGGATTTCTCCTGGAGAGTATTTGGAAGTCGAGATGATACCCGGAGAATATACTGTTCTTGTCGAACCGGAAAACAAAGACATGTTTTCATATATGGGAAATATTCTTTTTGAAGAATATAGAAAATATACCGAAATATTTGAGACTGCTGAAGAAGAATAATCTACTGGCTGCGTTCCTGTCCCCTGAAAGGCTTCAAACTGTCATCTATAAGACTTTTTAGATTATTGTCTAAGAAACCCTTTACATATTCAAAGTCATTGTCCCTGTTCACTCCACAGTTCATCTCCAATCCGGTAAGGAGCTTGTCCAGAGGCTCTACCGCTTCTTCTATAAGCGCAAGAAATCCGGCTTCATCAATTTTCTTAATTGCTTTGACTATATCATCGACTGCCTTATTAAAAATATCATATGCACTCTTTAAGGGACCGGTGAAGGCAGCCTTCTGCCAGAACCATCTTCCACTATTATTTTTATTATAAAGGTTAAAAAGACCGAAAAGATATTCCAGGTCTACGCTTCTTTTCTTACAGATATTCTCAATGATAAACATCCTTTTGGAGATATATGATAATCTTTTTAATTTGATAAAATCCATTTTGCAGTCCTTCCGCTTTTCATAGTAACAATTTTATTATATTAAAAACATCGCTATAATCCAATTGCAATATATCTGAGCATTCTTTCCTTCCCATCTGTTATACCTATCCTTGAAGTATTTTCAATCTTTAGCTCGCTGCTTCTCCCCGGGCCCATGATATAAAGGCTGCTTTCCTTAACAGTCATATCCCTCCCATTATCAGTTCCCTTTATATCCATAGCTATTGTAAGCTTGCCCGGGCCGCAGGTAAGTCTTTTTTTATCATTTACATTCCTTCTTTTTTTCATGCTTTCGATCCCCTCAAGTGGTTTGAGTCCCCTTATAAGCACTGCTCCTGGAATACCTTCTTCTTCAGTAACTGTATTAAGCAGCCAGTACATGCCATAACAGAGATAAACATATGCGATCCCTGCCTCTCCAAACATCAATCTGCTTCTCGGGGTCATCCCCCTGAATGCATGGCTTGCCGGGTCTCCTATACCATAATATGCTTCAGTCTCGATTATTATTCCGGAGGAAGTCTCCGTGCCGGATCTCTTCACAAGTATCTTTCCCAGAAGATCCTTTGCCACCAGGGCAGTATCGCGCTGAAAAAAGCTTCTTTTTAAAATAAACCTGGAACAATCGTTCATCTTTAAAAAATCTCTTTAAGTTAAATCATGAATCAAAGTATGCTGTTTGAGATTTTAGTAAAATATTTACAATTCTACAATACAAGCTACTTTAATCGTTTGATAAATTAATAAAATATACCAGAGGGTTCCTGGTGATAATAGCAGTTTTATAGTCATATATGATATTTTTATCCAACCGGAAAAATATATTTTTTTATTATTGAAATAGCCTAAAATATTTTGTATATTACTCTACAGTGTCGCTTAAAGAAGATCTTTAGAATCAATGATAACAGAAAGGACTCCTATGAAAGTAATAATTGATGTTGACCTTTGCACAGGTTGCGGCTTATGCGAAGAGACCTGTCCTGATATTTTCAAATTAAATGAAGATGATGATGTAGTCGAAGTCATTAAAAAAGACTATGATGATAATGACGAAGAGTGCATAGAAGAGGCTATTGAAAGCTGTCCCACAGAAGCTATTACCACGGAATAAAAAGATATGAAAAATAGTCCTGACTTTAATGAGCCAGGACTATTAATCTATTTATCCCTGATATATGCTATCTACTTTTTATTTCTTGCCAGCATATCTTTTAATACAAGTGCCAGGCCGCCCAATCCAAATAGTATTCCAGCAAATCGTATTATCCATCCTACAAATGGTATGCTATAGAGTATCATTACTATCACCAGACCTATAAGATATGCCAGGACCTTCCAGCCATATCTGTCCATATTAAGAGAAGCCTTTGAAAGTATGACCCTGCCAAGCAGGTATGATATAAATATTGCACTGACATAGATAAGGACCCCGTATACGATCATCATAATAAAATTAGAGGCCATGGCCACAATGCCGAGTCCGGACCCTATAATCGTTATGAATAAGATTATGGAGATTATAAATATTATAATGGAGCCGATCGGGACACCAAATAAGACAATAGCCCCGCTTCCAACACAGTAGCCCGGAGTCTTTTTCATCCTGTCATTAAATCTCTGGAAAAATCCAGGCATTGCAAGGATAAGTATGATCCCGAGTATAAAAAGTCCGAGAAAAGCTATTACCTTTCCTCCTATGTATGTTGCTGAAAAGACTGCCCAGGGAGTGGCCTGTATTATTTCTGTCTCTTCTATCTCTTTGACAATGGTCTCTCTTACTTCCCCGCCTATCACTGCCCCATCAGATATAGCGGCGCCAACACCAGATCTGTAAATAAGGTCCCCTGTTATTTCAGCAGTGTCGGTGATTTTAAGATTTTCTACACCATCTATATTGACATCTCCATTTATTTTTCCTGATATGGTTATGGTGGCGCCATTCAGACATGCATCACCTTTAGTAGTGCAGGCAATATTTAATGTACCTCCCGATACGACCAGTTCGCCCCCTATTACTGCTGACTCTGATATGCTTATCTGGCCGCCAACAGCCATCAGATCATCTTCTATATTTCCCGATATATTTATGGTTCCCCCAGTGACCCTTATATCGTCCCCCACATCTCCGTTAATGGTGATGATGCCGCCCGCTGCCATAAGGTCCTGTGCAATATCTCCATCCACATTGAGCCGGCCGCCTGCCATTATAAGGTCCCCGGCAATATCCTCTGTGATAAGTATATCAGGACCGAATACAAATTGGTCGTCGCCAAAAATAAAGACTTCCTGGTCATCTCCATTTTCAGCCCCGACCGCCCATAGCGGTGCTGCAGAAACAAAAATAATTGACACTGCAACAAGAAAGAATGCCAGTATTTTTTTCATTTGATACCTCCTGCGTATTTAGATTCTATAATAATAAATAATAATTTATTTCCCTGTCCTTGTAAAAAACAATTTTTCCAGCCTCCTACCCATCGTCCAGTAGCTTCCGTTGACATAGCACAATATATCGATCTTTTTAAAATCAGGCTCTCCATCCTTCTCACTATAATCATCATCGATATGTGTGGCTACGATCCTTCCGACATACATATCGTGAGATTTAAAGGATACAATATTTTCAAGCTTACACTCCATATTTATGGGGCACTGCCTTATAAGAGGCACATCTATTTCGGTTGCTTCAAATTTTTCAAATCCGGTAAGCTCAAATTTATCCGTTTTATCTCCATGCACCGTACCGCAAATATCTATTTCTTTAAGATTTATTGCCCCTGGTATAGCTATGGCAAATTCTCCGGTCTTCCTTATGACCTCACCGGAGTACTTCCCCTTCGATATATTTATATTTACCATATGCGGTGCAGATTCAACTATTCCTGCCCATGATATAGGTATTATATTGTCAGAGACATCACTCTTTTGCTTTAACCTGGTAGTGACCAGGACCACCGGAAGGGGGGCAAGAAAGTTTTTTACCCTTTTCAATACAGTCATCCAGCCTCCAGACCTATGTTTTATATATTCAGACAATCATTAAAAAATATACCTGTTCATAATTATACAAATAATAACCAATATATTAAAATATAAATATAGGAGCCTGTCCGAGAACTGGGCTCAGGCTTGCAGACTAATATTTTTGAACAGACCAAGGCCTGAGGAAGAACCGATATGTAGTATCGATGATGACGAAAAACGTAGATATGTGTAAAAATAGCGACTGCCCGAAGGGTTGGACAATAAAACAGCAATCTGCTTCGTTAAATCTTATAGGCAATGTACCACATTGCCTATATCGCTTTGCCTTGCATCTTACTATTTTATTGTCCAACAAGTCCAGATCCAATTCCCGGACAGGCTCCTAAAATGAAAACATTTAAAATAATAATTCAAAACAGCGAGGGTCTGCATGCAAGACCTGCTTCCAGACTTGTGAGCCTGTGCCATAGATTTGATTCAAATATCACACTTGACTCTGGCGATATGGAGGCTAATGGCAAAAATGTAACTGAAGTGCTGGGCCTCGGAGCTGAAAAAGGTGCTAGGCTTACTATAAAGATCACAGGTAAAGATGAATTAAAGGCAAAAGAGGCATTAAAAAAGCTTTTTACAAATAATGCTCCCGGATCGGAGAAGATTTAGAAGAATGGATATCATCAGGGGAATACCGGTAAGCCGGGGCCTGGCAATAGGAAAAATCCTTAAATTCTCATCGGACCCATTAAAAGAAGAAACCCTGCTTCAAAAATTATCCCGTGAATTCCATGATCTTGAGCTTAAAGATATCGGCAGGATCAAGGTTCTGCGCGACAGCCTTTATGAAAGAACAACCAGCAGGGAAACTACTGAGAGAGAGATCAAAAATTTCAAGCAGGTCCTGAGAAGATCAAAAAAGGAACTTGCTGACGCAAGAAAGAAATTATCACGGGACATAAGTAAGAAATTTTCCGAGATTATAGATTTTCAGATACTCGCTCTCACCGACACCAATATATATAAAAGGACCATAGACCTTATAAAAGAGTACCGCATCTCCTCATATCTTGCTGTCTCAATCATATTCAATGAAAGGATCGAGCTCCTGAGAAAAAATGATAAGAATAAATTGAAGAATAGGACCTATGATCTGGTGGATCTTTACAATAGGCTTGTCTCCGGGTTAAGTCCGGCCGGTCTTGTGGAGAATAAATTTGAAAGTGGAAAACAGGGAGATGGCTTCATACTTGTGGCAAGAAAGATGTATCCTACCGATCTTGCAGCAATAGACCTTAAAAAAATAAAAGGCATAGTAATTGAAAGACAGAATATAGAATCTCACACATCCATCCTTATAAAATCACTTAAGATCCCGTATATAATAAAGATAGATAGGCCCGCTGATGCTATTAAAGACAGACAGAAAGCAGTCCTTGACGGTTATAATGGAAAACTGATAATACGGCCCGATAAGGCTTCTTTAAAAAAATATCATCAATTTCACAGATCGAAAGGAATAAAGGAATCAGGAAAAAAATTAAAAAATAAAAAAATCCCTGCCCTTCTTGCAACTGTCAATACTCTGGAGGAAGCCAGATCCGCTGCAGCAATGGCTGTAGAGGGCATAGGACTTTTCAGGTCGGAGCTTTCATTTCTAAATGGTGATATTGGACTTTCTCTCATTAAACAATCAAATGCCTACAGGGAAATACTTGAGCTTTTCCCGGACCGGCCCGTGATACTCCGTACACTTGATCTGAGCGGAGATAAGGCCTCTTTCTTAAATCTTATATATAAGGGGCCCCTTGCAGAAAATAATAAGAAACCTCTTGCAAGGAAACTCTGCAACAGACAGCTGGAAGCACTGATCAGGGCTTCAGAATATGGATCCCTTATAATGGCATTTCCTATGATATCCCGTCCGGAAGACATGATAATGCTAAAGGAACAAATCCTGGAAATAAAGAAAAGATCCAGCAGGACCCGGAGAGAGATAAAAAGGGATATTCCTCTCTGTGCATTTATTGAGACTCCGGCTGCATTTTTTGCACTTGAAGAGATACTGGAGGAATGCGATTATATAAATATAGGGACCAATGACCTTCTTTCACTTGTTTATGCCCGGTCCAGGCAACTCGTCAGGACTTCCAATAACGAAGATTTCCTCCAGTCTCCTACACTGATGATACTGCGCAGCATAATAAGCAGGACCCATAAAAAGGGCAAAAAAGTCACTCTGTGCGGAGGAATCGCTGCCAGTCCAAAGTTTCTGCCCATACTCGTCGGAATGGGGGTGGACAATATAAGTGTCGAGCTCAAGAGATACGCTTCAGTAAGATCCCGCCTCAATAAATTGGATCCTGGAAGATGCAAAAGACTTGTGTTAAAGCTTGAAAAGCTTAAGGTAAAGAAGGATATAATAAGAGAACTGAGCTCTTTTGGAGTCTCTAATATTTAAAAAACCTTGATAAAATATAGCAAATCATATATTATGTATATGGAGCCATATGCATAACTTCAAAGAAGGCAGGACAATGGTCTTAAAAAAAACAACATTATTGTTTAATGAAGATGTTTACAACAAATTAAAAGACAGAGCCAGGAGGGATAATGTGTCTATTGGCGGTCTTGTAAGGGAAGCTGTGGCAACTTACTATGGTGTAAAAACAAAAGAGGATAAATTACAGGCCCTAAAAAAACTCAAAGACCTCGATCTTCCAGTTGCGGATCCTGAGATCATGGAAAAAGAAATAATAAAAGGGGCTCTGGATGACAGGTAAGACAAGGGTATTTATAGACTCTAATATCCCTATGTATGCTGCCGGTAAAGAGCATCCTAATAGAACACCCTCCATAAAGGTCCTGGAGCTAATATCCGAAGGTGAAATAATTGGAGTAACTTCCACTGAGGTTTTTCAAGAGATATTATATCGCTATCAGGCAATAGACTTGCTGTATAAGGGGCTGGAGCTCTTTGATAGTTTTTCCAGTATCATTGATGAAGCATTCTCTATAAATATTAACATCATGAGAGAAGCAAGAAACATACTTAAAGATAATAATATCAATGCCAGGGATGCTGTTCATATTGCTACTATGGATCATTATGAAATAAGTTATATCGCTTCACACGATAAGCACTTTAAAAAATTCAAACATATAAGGTACTTTGAAGCATAAGAAAATTTATTTCCAGAGTCGGTGTCCGTTAAAAACCAGAATATCCACTATAGGGTAGGAAAATCCCTGTCAGCTTTAAATCCTTCTTTGCTACTTCACTATTACGACCCATACATTTTGTCCTGATCTTTTCATCTTGTAGATTCCTTATACTATTACAATCTTTCATCAATGCTTCCATCTGGAAGCATCCGGTCCGGGTGCGGTGCTGCTCTCTCTTCCATTTGATAACGGATACAACTCTCCCAATCTCCTTTGCAATACAGCTCCACCCATTTTTTATTTAATTTTCCTTCTTCATAAAATCTTTTCATTGGACATACCGGATACCATTTGCAATTTTCAAGCAATACTTTTATCTTCCTGTAATTTTTTATCATTTCTTCCTTAAGAGAAGGGTTATAAAGAACAGTAGCGGGATGCTGTAATGGTAATATCTTTTTGTCTTTAGATAAAAATATATTACCATAGACCTCAGGAAATTCTGGCTTAGATGGTAAGCAAAGAGCGTATTTCTCAAAGGTGTATTTAGTTGCATGATAACCAAGGGGAGCTAATGTTTTTGGATTTATTAATTTTATCTCTTCATCTAAGTACTTGCTGCAAATCTTAATTTCATCCTGCTTTGGCTTCCTATATTTTGGGAGCATACATTTAATAAGATTCGTCATATAAATCTCATTTCTACCGACATTAGCTATTCTCAATAATTCATCTAATACTTTCCCCGAAGGTCCAATGAACATTTTTCCTTCTTTATTTTCATTCTCCCCGGGTGCCTGAGCAATTAGCATAATTTTAGTATTTAAATCTCCCTCCCCGCAAAGAGCATTTATTCTGGTTTCAGATAGTCTGCACCGGTTGCATTTCTTTATCTCTTTATTCAAATCATCGATCTTCATAATACCTTTTTGCCTGAGCTACTTTTAATATTCTAAAAACATTTACCTCTTTTTTGCAATCTTTTCAGCTGTTTAAATTTATAGTAAATCAGCTTTCTGGTGTGGCTCCCCCATTCATAGTAGGAAAGGAATTCATTCTTTAAATTGATTTATAGTAAAACCGCCAAAGGATTGGCTTGAAGCATATGACAATGCATCCTTTGAAGTAATAAATCAGGATAATTATTTTGATTTTGTTTTATAAGAGCCAAAGAGAACTGAGCTCTTTCAGGGTCAGCAATATTTATAGGAAAGTGATGCGGTATCAATATTTATGGAGGGAGCGTAGAAGAATCCGTCAGCAGTTAGTATATGCATGTGGGGATTAAAGGCCAGGTATTCCCCAAAGGTCTGGATAACTGCCACGACTGCAGGACTGGCTCCATCTTTCCTGCAGGTACTGCTGTAATAATCTTTTATAACTTCCCATGAGATCCTTGAGAGCTCTTTTAAAAGACTTCTGTTAACTTATCTATCATAAAATCAAAATATTCGTAAATTTTTCCAGTTAAATAAAATGGCAGGTTTAAAAGATAAAATTCTTTTCCTTTCAGTGATGTTACTTTTTCAAATCGTAAATTTCCTGAATAGATTCGAATAGCATAATTATGCGGAGCAAAATCAACAAATTCCATTAACGATCTAAGTCGTCCGGTTTTTCCCAGTTTTACTTCTACCGGTATAAGGTAATTTTTCATTTGTAGCACATAATCAACTTCTGCACTGGATTGTTTTTTTTCTTTAACCCAGAAGCAGTTTTTAGCGAGTATATTATTCTGTAAAGACAAAATTTCCTGACCTACAATATGTTCTGCAAGCTTTCCTTCATAAATATTATCAATGAAGTCATTTTCTAATATTTGAGATTGAATCCCTGTAATTTTGTTAATGATACCGGTATCCAGCAACTGGAGCCTGGGTGATCTTCTAAGACTTTCTATTATAGGTAAGCTTGCTCCGGTCGTCGGATAAACCAGGGATAGCAAAAAAGTCTTTTCAAGTATTCTAAAACATTCTCCTATATCTCCGGATTTATAATTTGAATTTCCAAAACCTTCAAATTTTATTCTTTCTCCGGCATATTTAAAAGCAGTAGTTATTAAAAATCGTATAATATTTGCCTGTTTAGGGTTTTTTGAATATTTTTCTACATCTTCCAGGTAAGTAGCAATTAAACTTTCAAACACTCTTCCTGCTAAAACTAAATCACCTGTTTCAAGATATATTTTAACTATTTCAGGCATTCCGCCTATTAAACTGTGTTCAGTAAATAACTCTAATAATTTTTGGTGTGCATAATCAGGAAATGGAACTGTGTTCCATAGATCATATGCTGCTGCATTGCCCTTAGCCATGAGAAATTCCTGAAAATTAAAAGGTCTCAATATTAAAAATTCTACTCTTCCCACAGGAAAACTTATTTGAGTATCCAGTATGTTTTCCAATAAAGAGCCTGCAGCTATTATATAAATATAGTTTACTTCTTCATAAAAATAGCGTAAAAGCTTTACTGCCTGTGGTGAATTCTGGATTTCATCAATAAATACCAATACAGATGCATTACCTTTTAAAACAATATTTTTCCTTAAAAATAAAATCTGAATAATTTTTTGAACATCATTATTCTGCTCAAATATTTCCAGATCCTTTTGCTTGTCCAGATTTAGGTGTATGAAATTATCAAATTCCGATGAAAACATTTCTATAAGCGTTGTTTTACCTACCTGTCTTGCACCTCTTAGAATCAAAGGCTTTCTTGTAGGACTGTTTTTCCAGTTAATTAAATCTTTCATTAATTTTCTTTTATACATATAAAGTCAACCTTATATTTTTATATTATCAACACATAGTCAACCATAATAATATATAATATTAACACAAAGTCAAGCATTTCTACAGAATACCT
>Ga0255365_10184_pt1 | contig 15929 bp, 17 predicted proteins | sample ANMaggSeSYBR01J3_FD_182089 | JGI IMG/M metagenome (GOLD analysis project Ga0255365, IMG submission 182089) | Sediment cell enrichment communities from methane seep in Santa Monica Basin, California, United Staets - ANME aggregate JGI... | ecosystem: Environmental > Aquatic > Marine > Cold seeps >... | reverse complement strand
TTGTGGCTTTAAGTCTTTTAGGGATTAAAACACTCTTTTTAATGAGGTAATCAAATGAAATCAATTTATGACCTTTGTGTTCCGAGACCAGAAGTGCTTATGCGAAATTATATATTGTGTGGCTTTCATAACCCATATTTCAAAGCAAGTTCATCTGTCAGCCAAGGTAAGACCCTTTTGCTACGAAGGTGTCGGACAATGCGCTGCCAACTACACTTTCTTAGCATCATAGGTTCTCTCAGCGCATCTCGAGTTTCATTGTATGCCAACGTTCCATCTCCTCCATTCTGAAATGCAGGATTTCTATTGTCATAAATTAATACAACATGCCCGAAAGATGTAGATACTTGCCCATCAGGTTTTACCCCCGCCGCTAAAATATTCCGAACTAATTGATAATTTCGGTTCAGCGGGCATGGACTTAAATCACTGTCCCTTCGCCAACTGAACAAAGTTGGTACGTAACACCAATAAAGAATATGTTTTTCAGTTAACGAGCATCTTTCTTTTCTTTCCCGCTGAATTGAATATGTGCCATCGCAATGATCCCTTTTATAGTTTTCATCATCCGTCTTCAAAGATGTCCGTGAACAAGTTCCGAATTCTGTCTCAGTAAATTTACACTCAATTGCAATTTGATACTCTCCGGGAAGAAAACCATCAAGGCTTGTAGGCCTTGGTTCACCAAGATAGTCTATTTTATGCTCCATTTTGAAACTATCTGGTTCTTTTTGTGCTTCGCCAAACAATGGTATTCCAGCGACATCTTGTAGTTCATACAAGTAATGCATCACTTTGTGTATAAATAAATTTCCCAAGACGCTCTGCGCTACCGCTTGTGAACTGTTCATGCTCCCATACCATTTGTGCCATTCACCTTTAGGAATGAGCGCAAACAATTCTTTCTTTTCCTGCTCGCTTGCGGAGGGGTTGAGGATTATATTATTCCGTGCTTCTTTTCGAATAAAAACAGGTGGGCTTGTGGGTTTATCATACCGATCATCAAAGAGTGTTTGTTGGTGTGGAAATTTAATCTCTTTATATTTCCTATATCTCTGGTGTAGGTCTGCTTTGTATTCTGTTGTTTTGCTCATCTTTACCTTATGTAGATTTACTTTCGTTAGAAATCAATCTCTCCATCTAAATCGCCATCCATGAGATCTGTGAGGACCCATCCTGCAGCCTGGGGACTCGGTGCCCCTATTTGATCCAATCGCCAGAAATCAATATCAAAGTCTGAAAATCCTTGTTCATAATACTCACCGCGTTTATAGCCATTAGGGAGTATTTCTTCAGCGCGCTCTTCTCCATTTGCATCAAATGAAGAGCTTCCCGCCCTTCTCTCTTTGTTCATTTGCTTAAATTGAACCAACAGGTTATCCAAATCTTTTTGCCGTTCAGTAATGGTGGCCTCCACTTCATCGACCATTTTACTTAATAAGTCCACGCCTTTTCCTTTAGCTATCCGCACATTGATCATTAATTTATATAAGTTCGAAGACTTGAGGTCTATCATTTCTTTTTCTATTTGATTAATGCGATTATTAACTTGGGTTATTTTTTGTCTAACCCTGGACAATTTTTTCTGAATATACGTGGTTTCTTCTTCTTGAAGATATTTGCTTTCCCCAAAGATTGCTTGAAGCGCTTCGATGTTACCCTTTTGGTATGCTTTATTTGCTTCAGCCATCAACCTGTTCCTTATTTCCCACATCTCGCTTGTGCCAAGGTCTGGGTGAATCGCCTTGGCGAGTTTTCGGTAAAGTGATTTTATGTCTTTTGATGGTTTAAATTTTGTTTTAGATTTCGGCGATCTAATCGCGTTGTCAGTTTCTTGATTCGATGTCTCTGCTTTTTTTCTGGCATCCCTGGCTTTTTTTATATACTCTTCACTAGGATGGAGTAAGGATATTAGTTCAGCTATTCGAGCTTCGATTTCGTCAAGTTTTACTAAGCTTTCACCAACAATTTGCATATATTTAATATTAAAAGCTGTGATTTTTCCTTCAGCGGTGCTTATTTCTAATTCTTTTTCGGCTAATATGTCTTCCAGTTTACGTAGACGGTTTTCCTCTCTTCTTAACTCCCCTTCCTCTTGAGTCGAACTGTTACTGGTTCCTTCAACTTCGACGATTGATATTCTGGTAGATTTGTCGACAACTTCATAACCGTCAACACTAATAACGTTATTCACTTTGTATTGTTTCTTGGACCGGGCTTCAAAGACACTGTTTGATATCCAACGAACCGGAATAACATTATCCTCAGAATTAGTTGTCTCGTTATCCTGATATATGATTGCAATCACCTTGCCCGCCGACATGGCTTGATCGATCAGATCAAATATTGCGGATTTGTCATTTCTAGTAATCAAAGTTCAGTGCCCTCACAGCATCAAACGTGTCTCCAAATACAGCTTTTACTTCGTTCAAATCTTTAGCCGCCTCCTTCTTATTTCCTAGAATTAAATTTATGTACCCGCGAATACTCTTTGGTGGAATAGCTTCAGCGGGAGCAAGTTCAATGGATTTGTTTAGGTCATCAATAGCTCGGCTCGCATATTCTTCTTCCCCAAATAAAATTACTCTTCTGCCATACACCATCCCACTTATTAAATACAAACCTGTGTAGAATGCTTTTTTATTTCTTAAATATTCTATGTCTTCACGAATGACTTCATAGTTTTTATCTTTTACCCTCATTTGGGATTGAATTCTCTGCGAATATGCAAAAGTATCCTCGGGGTAATCCGCTATCAAATCCGAATACTCAACTATTGCCTTTTGGTGTTGGTTTTGCAGTCCATACACTTGTGCCTTTGCGTATCTTAATTGAGCTTGACCAGGATACACAAGTAAGGAATCGCTGATAAGATTCATTGCACTTAATAATTCATTGTCATTTATTTCCTTATCAATGGCAGTGAATATGGAGTCGGGTAGAAATATTCCCTTATTCCTAAGTCTACAAATTGCAGCTCCTCGCAAATTTTTACCTTCTATAGAGGCCTGTTCACAAACCTCCCAAAGTTGGTAACCATTATCTGAAAAAATCTTCTCAACAAAATTCCATAATTCGACTTTTGAATTTATTTTTTTCCCAATTCTTCTGTCTGGTAGAGGGCACTGTAACCCTGTTTGGTGCTCATACCAGGTGGTCTGATCTTGGGTAAACTCCCCATGCGTGTTGAGATAATCTGGATGAGTTTGCTCACACTCCCAGCAGAGCAAATAGGGCCAATTTTCCTGGGCGTGATCAGGGCAGAATAATCTATGGCATTTTGGGCAATTCCCAAGTGCAGGGAAATAACAGAAACTACAAGTTTCAAAAGGTGCCATTAAATCTCCCAGAGTATCAAATTAATCTCGTTTCTAGTATTTCTATTAATATGTCTTTCATTTTCAAATAGTTGGCATCTTCTAACTTCTCATAATAGTTTAGTGCTGATCTATAATCACCTTGCTCTTCTCTGCAAAATCCTAAATATATTGATCCGCGTTGAGCAACAAAGCCGCCTAACTCCAAAGTACCGACCAGTATTTTTTCAGCCGCAACAAAATCCCTTTCGCGCAAATAGATGCTCCCCAGGGCTAAGAGGGTTTCCCCATAGAATTCACTCCCCTCTTTAACTTTTTTCAAAAAACCCTTTGCTAGATCAAATTTGGCCATTGCTTTGTATGCACAGCCAGCATAAAACCAATTATCATAATCTGTTTTATTTTTCTTCAGGTAGCTTCTGTAAAATAACAGGGCAATCGGCATAAGGTGTAGCGAGTGAAAGTTATGTGCTTTTTGGATTAGTTCATCAGTCTCGATATTTGGGTTTACAGTTAATCTTTCCTCAGAAATAACCTGCTCTCCGTAATTTTCAAGAAAATTCAAATACTCTTCAGCAGGATTAAATGGCTGTTTATCGGTTAGAAGCTCCGGTGGATTATTAGTAACAATGTCCAAATGGCGGGTAAGTTTATAAAAATTATGCTTCCCTGAGCCGCGTTTGTTTAGCCCGGCAGTAAAATCGATTTTTCCGTCAAATTGCTTTAATTTTTTTTGACAAAATTTCACACCTGCTTGATAGAGTCCAATTTGATATAGAATTTTTGTAATTAATTCAAAAACAGTTCCTGAAATATTGCCGAAGTCACACTTGCTTAATGTTTTTAGTGCTTCATAATAATCTTGCGTTAAATACTTGATGTATGCTTTATCAAGGTTTAGTATCGTTGTTTTTGGCCAAAGATTGCCTTTTTCTTTTATTATCCACTCAGCTCTCTTGAACAAAGGCTGTGGAATTACTACGTCAATTGCCAACCCGAAGTCTTTGTTCTCGACATATTTGCTATGGTAATTTATTGGTAATTTTAGAGCAGCGCCAAGGTAGCACATATCGTAAACTGCCTTTCTCGCTACAGAATAATCATTAACTTCTCCTTGGAGAATTTCAGATTCAGTTTTGGCCAATGCGCCCCAATCGATTCCCGGTTCAGATTGATTTTGATTATTCATTGCGTTGATCCTTGGAAAGCAGGTTGCTAAAGTTCCATATACCTATTTTCTGATCGCTTGATCCAGATACCAACAATCTTTCGGTATTAGAATAAGAAAGAGTATTTACCCATCCATCGTGTGCTTCTAAACACCAATTTTCTTCCCCCGAATCCATTGACCACCCGACAATCTTCCCGTTCTCGGCTCCTGAAATTATTGTGTTTGTTTCATTATGAAACAACAAGGAACGGACCCAGGGCGCACTTCTTAGCATAACCTTATCTAGTTGGCCCGAAGATATGTTCCATGCATATAAATTACCGTCAGAACAAGCCGAAAATATCGTTTTCTGATCAGATGACCACTCAAGATCCATTATCCATCCCCCGTGTGTGTTTATTGACAACAAAGGTTCATCCTTGGTGATATCCCAGCATGAAAGCCTTCCTTGCACGTCTCCTGAAATAAATTTTCCTCCTAAGGGAGAGTATTTTACGGCGGTGTATTTTTTTCCGGGTATATGGTGTTTTTTTATCACAACATATTTATTTAGATCAACAAGGTAGATGTTAGAATCTGCACATGCCATGATAGAGTATCTTCCATCTGGGGAGTTTGAAAGATCGTATATTGGCCTTGAATGAAAATCTATATCGTAAATCTGTTTTCCAGAAGAAATTTCCCAAATTCTAATGTGCTTATCCCAACCTCCTGTAATTATAAGATTTTTATCTAACAAGAATCTTACTTGCAATAATTTTCCTTCAACTTTTTCAATGAATGATATCTGCTCTTGACTTTCAATATCCCAAATTCTTACAGTTTGGCCTTCTCCTATTGTCGCTAATGTCGTTCCATCTTTTGAGATGTCTAGGTCGGTTATGGGCGCAGAATGTCCTGACAGGTATCTTTGGAATAAAGGTTGAACCCCTGTGTCGTTTTTTCTGTTATTACGAGAAAATACTAGTCCCCGATTAACGATATCCGATTCGGCGAACAAAGAAAGATCAACCTTCTTTGCAGGTTGAATATGTTTTTTATTCGAAGAATCTTTCTTTTTATCTCCGTCTGTCTCAATCACAGCATTCCCACCTCGTCAATTCGGAAATTCGCTACCCTAATTACTTTCAAGTATAGTAATAAGTTATAAAACGCTGGCCTAAAAAGCATTAGTGTTTTAGGAACTTTTCCTGTATGTTTATAACTTTAAGATATGTATGGGGGCTTGTTTGGTTCCTTCTTGATTATGAAACATTGTGACATGTTGGTTGTGCGAATTTAGGGTAATTACTCAGGAATAAACAACCGATAACACCAAACTCATCCTGATGAGCTCCAGCCCCCGATCGTTTCCCCGGTGACAAAGCACCATTCGCCCTGCTGCACTACTCCCTCTAGTATAACCTCAGTTCCTACAGCTATGTCTCCAATCCAGGTCCTTGTGATCTCATAAGACTCGCCGTCTACTGTTGTTCTTTTCTATCCTGGGAAGGCATCATAGATTGGAACGGGCGCATTTGGATAGTCTCGACCTTCTGGTCCTTTGGGTATCACAACAGCGGTTCTTGGAAACCAGTCTTCTTCCATCTGGCCAAGAGCTGCATAATATTCCTCACTGCTTTCCTCGTATAAAGTGAGGTCATATACTTCAACTCCAACGGACTCCGCGATCGCAGTCCCGGAAGTCTCCGTACCCTTAATAATCCTGTTCCCGTTATTAACCAAATTACTGCACGAGCAAGATGACATGAGCGCTGAAAAAATTACTATAACAGCAAGAATGCCGCCAGCCACGATAAGATATATATGTAATTTTCCTTTCTTGATCACAACATAGCTCCCCGGACCAACCACAAGTAGATCATTCCAATAACACCACCAGCTACCGCCCATGGAAATTTCACGGCTTCTTCGTCTTCTTCAATCTTTCCAAAGTTACTCAATATCAAATTGGTCATTTCCAGGATCTCTTTTGGTGTGCGTTTCCAAAATAGAGGAATGATCCCCAAAATGCTTGTTCCCAATAAAGCCAATGGCATCTAGAGCCCGTCTTCTTAAGCTATAGCCAGGAGACCAAAAGCCATTACAGCATCCCCCTGCCCAAATACACCAAACCTGAACATCATAATAATGAAAAATATCGCCAGTATGAACGGGTATGCTTCTGTCATCAGCCCCGGGGCAGCCAGCGTTGTCAGCGCTACTCCTGCAGCGACGAGTCCCCACAGCCCTCCCCTGCTCCCCATCACTGCCAACAGGTAGAATATTCCTAATAGCCAGCGCTGATCCCAGAAAAGAGCAAAGGGGGTACTGTGCATATTCGCGCAGAAATATACGCTAAGAGGAGTGCAGAACTACCTAAGACCCGAATCGAACTGCGATATAGAATGTATTCTCCATAGAGGATCACATTTTCCCACCCAATAGGGCTGATATGCTTCAAAAAACTGATGTCTATTTTGACATTGGGAGGTGTTCGTTTTTCTTTATCGTGTTAACAAGCTAACCTAGACTACAAGTTGATATACAATAAAAATAGCTTACGGTAATTTTGTGGTAATTTTAGATAACAAGCAAGATGGGCAACGTTTTGGCTTATTTTTGCATTTCAACTAGCAAGCAGGGTCTCAATACTCAAAAAATGTAACCCCGTCAAGCCTGAATTGTTGTAAGGGAACACGGAAAATACGTGACAAGGCGGATATCGATTTATCGTGCCATTCCTTAGCGTAAATTTCTGCGCGAATATGCACAGTACCCTATTAAGGTCCTTCCTCAATTATTGTCTCTAGATAAGAATAATCATTTTTCAAATGATGATAAAAGAATAATTGCTGTCCAATAATGGTTGTGATAAGGACTCTTATCTCAACTTAATTATTATTATACAGATAAAGGAGATCGAAAACTGGCGGATAACGGCTTGTTCTCCCCTTCCCTTCTCCCAAGACATTCCTTTTTGATCTCTTGCCATGACCCAGTTTGGTTTTTTAGAGAAGTAAAACAATAAGCCGGGCGGACCAGGCGAGCAAAAAATCGAACTGGGTTGGTTATCAGCACTCTATTGCCTATGCGCAATTTATATTCTAGCCAGAACTACTCCGGAATAAACAACCTATAGCACCAAACCCAACCAGACGAGCTCCAACCCCCGATCGTTTCTCCGGTAACAAAACACCATTCCCCCTGCTCTACTACTCCCTCCAGTATAACCTCTGTTCCAACAGCTATGTCTCCAATCCAGGTCCTTGTAATCTTGTATGTCTCGCCTTCTTCTGTCTCCGCCTGCTGTCCCGGGAACGCATCATAGATTGGAACTGGCGCATTAGGATAGTCTCCCCCTTCTGGTCCTTTAGGTATCACAACAGCTGGTCTTGGAAACCAGTCTTCTTCCATCTGGCCCAGCGCAGCATAATATTCTTCGCTGCTTTCTTCATACAAGGATAGGTCGTAGGCCTCAATCCCAACAGACTCGGCATACTCCTCTCCAGAAGACTGCGTTCCTTCAATAATCCCGTTCTCGTTATTGATCAGATTGCTGCACGAGCAAGAGGACATGGACGCTGAAAGAATTACTATAACAGCAAGAATGCCGCCAGCCACTATAAGATATATATGTAATTTTCCTTTCTTGATCACAATATAGCTCCCCGGACTAACCATAAGTAGATCAGTCCAATAACACCGCCAGCTACCGCCCATGGAAATTTCACAGCCTCTTCGTCTTCTTCAATCTTTCCAAAATTACTCAATATAAACTTTGCCCTTTCCAGGATCTCTTTCGAAGTTCGTTTCCAAACAAGCGGAATAATTCCCAGTAGGCCAGTTGCCAGTAGAGCCAGGGGCATCCAGAGCCCGTCTTCATAAGCTATAGCTAGTAAACCAAAAGCCAGTACAGCATCTCCCTGCCCAAAAACGCCAAACCTGAACATAATAATAATGAAAAATATCGCCAGTATAAACGGGTATGCTTCTGTCATCAGCCCCGGGACAGCCAGCGTTGTCAGCGCTATTCCTGCAGCGACGAGTCCCCATACCCCTCCCCTGCTCCCCATTACTGCCACCAGGTAGAATGCTCCTAATAACCAGTGATGATCCCAGAAAAGCGCAAAGGCGCCATATAACAGGATCCCAATTCCGGCCACGTAAGGAACCTCCCGCTTCTGAAGATCCACCACCGCGGCATAGATCAGCAGCCCGCTGATGATTATCTTAATCCCTAGATCAAGTGCTTGTGAAATCAGGGCGGTCTCCTTTTACATAAATCTTGTTACATGAAAATTCTCAATAGACTCCGTGTATTCATCCATGGAATCATCGTCCGCTATAAAAAGGTACATGGCCTCTATCGGTTTATCGGGCAACGGTATTTCAGGTCCTTCAAACACCTCAATATAATACTCTGGATGTTCGTATCCCATAGCTTCCCAGTGGTAAAGAGCTTCTTCTAATAGAAGGTAGTCAGATACCGGCTGCTGGCTGTCTTTCTTTCTGATCACGTATACTAGGCTCATATTGTTTTTTCTTTCTCCGATAAGTCCGGGAAAGCCTCCTTTATTTCTTTTGGTTTTAGGGATGCTCTCTCGTTCTGCCAGCTCTCTCCATCTGGGATGCGAACCCCGGGGCTTCCGAAGCTGTACACGCTTCCACGAAAAGGATAGCGTAATTCGATTTCACTTTCTCCCCTGCGTGATTTCTCGATCGCAAGCCTGATCTGCTCTACCCCATTCTCAGAGTGGTCCTTATTAAGTACCAGGGCCCCATCAGGTTCATACTGCATCGAGGCGTTGCCCCACATATTCTCCAGGTGGATCCGCCCTCCCCGGAGACCTTCCGCGTCTGCAGCGCTCACCCCAACCACGGGAATCATGTGCGTCATGGCAATCCCTTTTAGTGCACGAAGAGCAAATTCAATTCGTTCCATTGTTTCCAGGAGTCGGCCGTGTTGTGGTGGCACCGGGATCCGCTGAACATAATCCACAAATAGTACAATCCGTCGGTGGCCTTCTTCTTTTGCCATTTTGACATAGGCCTCAAGCGCTGCCGGTGAGGTATAAAGGAGATCTCCTTTAATAAGCCAGACGTGTGCAGCTGATTTTGTGAATTCAGCCCAGAGTTTTTTCGGTTCCGGCAAATGTGAGAGTATCTCATCGATCAACTTTTCTTGGCTGAAATCCTTCCCTTCATAGTCTTCGATCATACTCCGGTATATCTTGCGCAGATCCGAGATGCCGACAAGGTTGTTGTCTTTACCCCCCTGCCCTTTCTTGTTGATGGATCCAGAAGCCTGGCAGATCAGTCTTTCCCACAAGGTTATGGGAGTGTGTTCGTAACAAACAAATAAAGCCAGAACTCCCTGGCTGCCCATGTTATGGGCCATTTGTAAAGCCAGCGAGGTTTTCCCTATGCCCTGGGCTCCAGCCAGCAGCCACAGATCCTCAGGGTATAGTCCTCCCTGCATATCTTCACTTCCGCCCAGCAGCTGGTCCAGGACTGGAAATCCTGTTTGGACAGGGTCAAATATGGAGGTATCTCCCCTTCCTATATAGCCGGCCACGCTTTCAGCCGCTTCATTGAGGTTGAGCGGATGCGGCACAGCTACCGGCAGCTGGGAGGCCTTCTTGGGTTTAGGCACTATCCTTCTCCCTTTGTGTCTTCTGGGTTAGTGAGATGAAATACTTCAGGGTTTAGTCTGTAATAGGACTCTGTCCTCCCTACCCTAAAATTCTCGATCACTTCTATTTCCCCTGTTGTATTTGACCACTCTTCCAGGGTGTCTTTCAATTTCCTTAGAAAGTACCAGAAGGTGTTTTTAATTTCTTTAGTAAAAAAAGGGGTTTCAAAAATAATCGTGATTATATCTTCTCTGGGAACCCAGGCTCTAGCTGCGATATCTATTTCAGAGGCTGAGGCCTGGTCAGCTGCCATGCGCTGGGCCAGGATATTCATAATTTCCCTTTCTTTATCGGACAAATAAGTGATCTTTCCTTCCTCGTCAATAATTACGCCTTCTTCCATATCGTAGTGGCCATTTTTTCCAATAACACTGACCCGGCCTGGCTTTTCTTTACTTCGCTGGCTCGTGCCACGTAGATTTAAAACCTGCTGCCAGATCGTGGAAGGTTTTTGGGGCTTTCTCATTACAACTTGGGCTCCATCTTTCAGAAGTTTATTTTCTTCTCTCCCTTTCCAGGTGCCAGTAAGAATGATAACAACCAGTCCCTCGATGGCAACTACATCACTCACAACCTGGGATGCGTCCCCATCTTTCAATTCCAGATCCATGATCAATACTGAGGCCTTAGTCTTCAGAACAAGGGGAATGATCTCGTCCACTTTGTCTGTAGTGGTGACAGACAGGTCATAAGCCTGCTCAAAATAGTCTTTCACCATTGAGCTGATCTCTGGATCGTCTTCTGCGAGGACAACATTGTTCGGTAGTAATGCCATAGTTTTCTTCTCCCTACTTCGGATTTGCCACTAGTAACTGAATCACAAACTGGTTGGACCTTTCTTTCCCGTCTTCAGGATCTCCCAAGAACACATCTCCGCTTACCTCGCGAGCAATTCGGCGGGCGATAAATAGCCCGACTCCTTTTCCCCTAGGACGATAGTCAGTTCCTTCAGCTACCAGTGGTTCAAAGATCCATTCTCTTTTATCAATAGGTACCCCTGGCCCATCATCAGTTACCTTGACTAGAACGTGATCTTTTCTGACTCCTGGTTCTACCTCAATACTGACTTTGGTTTCTGCAAAACTCAGTGCATTAAATACGGTGTTCTGCAGTACTGAGTATAGGTTCTTATCCCCTACCACTTCCAGGTTGTCCTTCACACCCCAGTCTACAACAAACTCTTTATCCTTCCATACGGTTTTTACACCCCGGACTACCTCGTTCACCATCTGTAGAAGGTTGGTTGATTCAGGCTCTACAGAAAAGAACCCTGTTCGTAGAGAAGGAACTTCCTGCAGCTGCCTGACGAGGTGAACTGTTCTGGCCAGCGCTTTTTCTTCCCTCTCTTCAAGATCCTCCATCCCAACAAGAAGGGTCAGTGTTCCTGCGATCTCATGAGAAAGCATCCGGACGATCATACCCAGTTCTTCGTCGTCGATAGTTTTTTGAAATTCGTTCCAATCCATCCGCAAAGAAGCCAGGTGTTGGGCCAATTGATCAAATGCCTTGCGAACGAAAGTTAATTTTTGCCTCTTTACCCACTGGCCTCCCCTCCATCTTTTTTCCGGAGGAACATCAACAGCTAGGCCTGCGGCGATTCCCTGGCTGCTTGCCAGAAATACCGCTGTCTCCCCGCCTTGATCGCGCACCAGCTCATAGTCCTGATCAATGTCCATGGCCGACACTTCTGTCAGTTGGTCCCGGATATATCCATCGATCTTTTCCTCAAGCGCTATCGAGTCTTTTGCGGAAACCCGCCAGTAGCGTCCCTTTCGCATTCCCTTAGGTCTGTCTTTGAGCATATAGCCAGGCAAAAGTGTATAAAGGATCCACTTGGTTCCTTCCGGGTAAAGTCCTACCAGGCGTTCACCAACAATTTCAAGCATTTCCCTTTCCAAAGGCCAGCTCGCTTTCCTGATATTCTGTCCAAAATCATCCAACCACAAGCCAAGCTCAGCAATGAGCTCTTTTTGATAGGCGGTATATAGGATCACTCCTCCAACCATAGCGGTTAACAGGGTAAAGAGGATTGAAAAGAGATCTATCCAATTGAATAGCCTTTTTAATAGCAGTGAGTCGAATAAATGCCAGAACATCACCGCCAAGGAAAAGACAACAACGGCAAGTCCCGAGATCCTGGTCCTGAAGTATTCCCCTCTCTTTTTTGAACTCTTCATTTATATACCTGTTATCAACCAGTCTATCTGATCTTTGGTCATCCCCGGGTTTTGGGCAATAAAGGGAAGAAATACTCGGGCAAAAGCAATCCCTGTTTCTTTCTGTTCTTCAGTGTACCCGTTTAGCTGTTGGCTCATTTCATTAATAAGTTCATCGCCTAAGGATATTCTTCCTGACAAGGGGAGATTGTAGCGCTGCATAATTCCTTCCCCTTCAAAACACAATAGTTTGTAGTCGCAGTTACCGCACGCGTCCCAACCATTGACCATTCTAGGTCCAGAAAAATCCATTGCATTCATCCTCCGCTGTACGGCAGTTGCCATCGATTCAATTTCATTGATGCCTGCAGCTCTGCGCGGCTTCATGTTGATTTTTTTACCCGACATTAAGTGGCGGATATCTACAGAGGTCACCTCTTTGTCGCTGTCCTTCTGTTTTGCGCTGTAGAGGGCCTTGATTGTATAGTCCCCAATCATGTCTGCCATCTTGGGTCGCCTTATCCCATAGATGTGCTTTTCATAAATCAGATCATCTCCTGAGGCAAGGATCAGATCTGGTGTCATTCCAACCTTGATGTGCGGGAGATCGACAAAGACTTCCTCGCCAACGCCCTGGATTTCGTGGAGTGGAAAGTTGTTATTTTCTACGATCCAGGTAGATCTGGCGAAGGCATCCGCCAAGCCGATAGGTTCTTTCCAGATATCTATGGTTCTATCTTTAATTGTTTTCCCCAGGCCGGCCTTGTGCTGCTGGGCGTCAATCTCAATTCTGAGATCATAGAGCCCAGTTGAATTAGCTAGATCTCTCCAACGATGCGACCAGGTTGGATTGTCATAAATTGCGCCACTCATTTTCCGTATATCCCCTTTTTCTCCGAAAAGGGCCATGAGCTCTTCGTATAAAATTGAGTAGGCTGCCATTTTCTCGCGCATCTCTTCAAGACCCCATTTCTGCAGTCTTACTTTCCATAATGTGCCCAGGAGGACGGGAAGATCAAATTCGTTGCCTTTTTGGCGGCTTTGATATCCCAGCTTTAATATTCCCTGGATCGCTTCCTGCAGTAGCGAGGATCCGGTTCGCGGGCTGATCATCTTTTCTGCTTCTTCTTCTATGGAGCAGCCAACAGTCTGCCACCAGACCTTGGCTTCACAATAAGCCCAGTCCAGGACGGTTTCTATTGCGATCGAGGATTTCTCGGCTATTTTTTCAGCCACTAACATCCTCCCACTGTATGGCTTTAGACCTGTTTATTAAAGGATAGTGGTCCGGATGAACTTCCAGGATGAACCTGGTGTCAGAAAAGATTCCTTTGGGAAAATAAATCTTTCCAGGCTTGGCCTGTTTCTCATCTAGGATGTTGCCATCTTGATCTAGCCAGATTATGGCCATTTCAAATGGGACCCCAAACATGTGGATTGAATACATCATGGACAGGCCTGGTCTCGGAGGCATCGCAAGAAGCACTCCTTCGTTGGGGGCAAGGGAGAGTCTTCCTAATACACCTTTCTTTCTGAGTTGAGAGGTGTCTGCATAGACCACTTTATCGGCTATTGTAGTCTTTTCGACAGAAACCTTGATCAGCTTATCCATCGCCCTCCTCTGCTCTTACTGGTATCTGCAAGCGGGTGAAACGGGAGCTTAGTTCATCGTGAGGCACGTCCAGTAAATCAGCGGCCCGGGTCAAATCGATCTCTCCCGCTAGGTAATGCCCTATTACTTGCAGATAAGCCTCTGCTTCGTCTTCACTCTTTTCTATTACCTGGTCCAGATCTCCAGTAGTAATTTCAAATTTATTGACTTCAAACGCTGCGGCCGCCCTGAGTCCATAGAAATCGTAAATGTCCAAAAGCACAGCCTGGGGTTTGCGGTGTTTTTCAATGAGTGCCGGCCTGCCCCTCAACAGCTTGTCAAAGACATCTCCCGAATCCCGGAGAAGTTCCGTTCTTGTGACCAGCTGGAATTTGTGTATATCCATAAAGATCTCCGTTTTGATCCTGGTTCCTATTATTACAACTTATTTGTATTTTATGTATTTTAGCGCAATGTGGTCATAAACACAAGCTTATTATGGATTTTTGATAAAAGTTGCCGGCTGGCCGCATCAGAGGTCGCCGTTCGTCTGCTGCGGCCAGGGGTCCATAGGGTACTCCGGCAGATCTACCAGTAAAAAAACAATAATGCAAATTCTATGAACTTGTTATCGGTCTTGCATCCACTGTAACATGAAATCTTTCAAGTTCAGTTATAAAATGACTTGAAAACAGTTATAAAATGGCTTGAAATATTTACGTAGTAATTTATGGAATTAGTTCAGAATTAGGAAAGATCGAGCTTTTCTACACCTTCAAGATCAATGCTCGAAGAGCCAGACATGCGGTCCACAAAAATAACCAGGTTGTTAAAATCTCCCTCTGCTGAAGGAATAAGGGCAACTAATAAAGCTGCCCAAGCTGCGAACGATCCCCAGTCTATATTAATACTTGACATAAATCCTCCTATTTTTTTAATGTAGATACATTTTCAACCAATTGTGAAAAACTTGTCTCTCTAAGTTTATCTATTTCTTTCTTCGCCGGCTTTGATAACTTCTTATAAAACTGTATCAACTCATCCTGGTCTTCATAGTCATCATATATTCCTAATTCCCACATGCTTAGATCATTTTCACTTACACTGGCCAGCTGCGCGGAGATCTCCCATCCTAATCTTGCTAGTTCCAGGTATTGCTCTTCAGTTTCATTTCCTTCCTGGAGATTCTTCACGGCCAGGCGGACCGGGAATTTTGCAGCTGTAATGTGATTCCGAATGATCCAGGCTAAGAATAATTCCTGTTTCTTATCTATCAGCTCTACAAGTTTTTTCTTTTCGTTGTGTTTGTAACTTCCAAAACCTAGAAGTTTTTCTAAATTTATCTCCCCTACTCCAACCACCTGATGACCTGTGGATAAGTTAGGATCAGATTGTGACGGTAGTGGTGGTATTAAAGAATCATTAAAAGAATCAGTTAAAGACTTATTAGTAGTAGAGTTATTATAGTGTCCGGAAATGCGTGAGTCACCTGAACTGTTTTGCGTCACTCCTGGCTTGATATGCGTGTCCCCCTGCTGGTTTTGCGTCACTCCTGTCCGGGTTTGCGCTACTTCGGAATCAGTCAGTATTTCTGCTTTATTTTCTGATTGAGTGCTATCCGTCCGATTTTGCGTCACCCCTGTCCGGTTTTGCGCTAGTTCCGAATCCTCATTATTATCTGTCCGCGAAGAGGTAAGTATACGTTCAATTTGACGGTTATAGTACTGTTTATCGTCTTCATGGACGGGTTCGGTAGCACGAATTTTAATTTCATATTCTCTGGCGATACCTTTTTTATAATCATTCAGATAAACGACAGAAAGCCAATTGCCAAGAAAATATTCGGGCAGAAAGTGAGGCCCCCAGGAATTTTCAGTTCCTGGTTCTTGAGACACAGAGCACTTTTCGATCAATCTCTGTGGAGTTCTGTTGCCGCAGCCAAGAGCCCGTTGTATAGGTGTGTATCCAGTAAATTTCACGACGTTGCTTTCATCTTCTTTGTACAATGACCTCAAATAC
>Ga0255365_10181_pt1 | contig 16042 bp, 9 predicted proteins | sample ANMaggSeSYBR01J3_FD_182089 | JGI IMG/M metagenome (GOLD analysis project Ga0255365, IMG submission 182089) | Sediment cell enrichment communities from methane seep in Santa Monica Basin, California, United Staets - ANME aggregate JGI... | ecosystem: Environmental > Aquatic > Marine > Cold seeps >... | reverse complement strand
ATTCGGCCCAACATTTAGGGCAGAAAATTCAAACACAAAAAGACACGTTTCCGAATTCTGGATGGTCGAGCCTGAAATGGCCTTCTGCGACCTTTTTGAGGATATAGACCTTGCAGAAGAACTGGTTAAGTATCTTACCGTATATATACTGGAAGAATGCTCTGACGATCTTAAGCTTTTTACAAGGTTTGTTGATAAAAATTTAAAGCCTGCCTTAGAAAATATTGCCCGGTCCGAATTTAAAAGAATTCTTTACGAAGAGGCTGTAGAAATTTTAAGAAAATCCGGGAAAAACTTCAAGTTCGATATAAGTTTTGGAAAAGATCTTCAGACAGAACACGAACGCTATCTAACCGAAGATTTCTTTAAAAAACCTGTAGTTATCTATAATTATCCAAAAAACATAAAACCCTTTTATATGAGGCTGAATGATGATAACAAGACAGTGGCAGCTATGGATGTTCTTGTGCCACGTATAGGTGAATTAATAGGCGGAAGCCAGCGCGAAGAACGCCTGTCGATGCTTGAAGCTCGTATGAATGAAACAGGTCTGTTAAAAGAAAATTACTGGTGGTATTTAGATTCCCGAAGGTTTGGAACAGTTCCCCACCGTGGTTTTGGTCTTGGGTTTGATAGGTTAATAATGTTAATGACTGGTACAAGCAACATCAGAGATGTAATTCCATTCCCAAGAACCCCAAACAGCATAGATTTCTGATGGTATTTTTTCAAACTTCATACAGATGATCAGCAAGGCAAAATCTACCGAAAAGAGCCTTGATTTCCCATGAATAATTCAAACCGGATCATACAGAATCCTGCGCCGGGAACACGCGTTCTTCTATTTCGGGGCGATACAAAAACATTTACCCTTTTGCTGCCTTGTAAAGAAGAGGGGAGCGCATGGCTTCGTACCAACATCGGACATGCCGGAATCGCGCGGGAAGAAATAATCAGAGAGGTGGTCAATGATGAACCTCCGCTGGGACGGGACTGGTTCGACATTCCCATGTCCCGTGTTGACGACCTGCGCTTTCAGGTCACCCTCCCTCTTTGTGAAACAGGGCATTTTGAAGCCAAGAGCTTTTTTTTGAAAAAAGGTGAAGTTGACCCGATATGGCCGGATGGACCTAACACTGCTATAAACGTTGAACCGGCAGACACCTGTTGCTCAAACATAATCTACAATACGTTCGTGCGGCAGTTCAGCCCGTATAAGGGCGGCGGCGGTCTTCCCTGTCCGGCCGAAGAAGGATGGATCAAGGCGCTTGACATGTCCGGTTATGCTGTGATCCCGCCATCCGGGACATTTCGGGGACTGCTCAGAGAACTTGATTTTATTGTGGGAGAACTGGGGTGCAGAATTCTCCAGTTGCTCCCGGTCCATCCCACACCAACCACTTACGCGCGCATGGGACGGTTCGGAAGTCCATATGCAGCATTAAATTTTACCTCGGTTGATCCGGCGCTGGCGGAATTCGACCCGCGGGCAACTCCTCTGGAGCAGTTTATCGAGCTGGTAGATACAATACATGAACGGAATGCCAGGGTTTTTATTGACATCGCAATTAACCATACAGGATGGGCTGCCGGCCTCCACGAGACCCACCCGGAATGGCTTGTCCGGGACAAAGACGGACGTATTAAGGTTCCAGGAGCTTGGGGGGTAATCTGGGCGGATCTGACAAATCTTGATTTTACCCATAAAGGCCTGTGGCAATATATGGCAGATGTTTTTCTTACATGGTGTCGAAGAGAAGTAGATGGTTTTCGTTGCGATGCAGGATACATGATTCCTGTCCCTGTCTGGAAATATATTGTTGCCAGGGTCAGGGATCAGTATCCTGATACGGTTTTTCTCATCGAAGGGCTTGGCGGAAAAATTTCCGTAACCAGAGAAATTCTGAACAAGGCTAATTTTGACTGGGCATACTCGGAGCTCTTTCAAAATTATGACCGCAGCCAGATTGAAAGCTATCTTCCGGGAGCTGTCGAAGTCTCTCAAAGTGAAGGAATCATGGTCCATTTTGCGGAAACCCACGATAATAATCGCCTCGCTGCCCGCTCAAATACCTTTGCCAGGATGCGCACTGCCCTGTGTGCCCTTTGTTCCAGCAATGGAGCTTTTGGTTTTGCCAATGGGGTGGAATGGTACGCAACGGAAAAGATCAATGTTCACGAAGCTCCTTCACTTAACTGGGGGTCGGCAAACAATCAGGTCAATCACATACGCCGGCTCAACACCCTGCTCAAGCTCCACCCTGCTTTTCATGACCGGACCGAGCTGAAACTGGTGCAACAGGGCGGAGGAAACTACATTGTCCTGTTGCGTCACCATATATCTTCCGGAAAGAAGCTTCTAATTGTGGTGAACCTTGATGATAAGAACCAGACCTGCGCTGCATGGAATCCGGAACAGGTGGGCATGGGAAGCCCTGTGTTTACGGATCTCCTTACGGAAGAGGAGGTAGTTGTTACCAGATCAGGAAGGCAACAGACTTATCTCCTTGATCCAGGCCAGGTTCTCTGCCTTACACCCGACCAAAGTGATATCGACCTGATTCAATGCGACGCTCGTCGAAACTTCATGCTTTTGGATCGAATTAAAAAACAGCGACTGCGCGCCAAAGCCCTTGATGTGTTCCGGTATTACAATGACCGGGATCTGGAAAAGTTTGATCCGGATTCTGCCGAGCGGCAATTGGCTGAAGATCCTGTTGAGTACTGTCGCAATCTCAATTCCTTCTGCCGGGAGTCCAGGGTAATAACCTGGCAATGGCCCCGTGACTTGAAGCGTGAAGTAATGGTACCTCCCGGTCATTTTTTACTTGTGCGCACCGGCAACTCGTTCCGCTCCAAAATTATGAACAAAGACCGGGTCATGGCATATGAAGAGAGCCTGCCCTGCATTGACGGGTCATTTTTTGCACTTTTTTCTCCGCTTCCTGCTCCGGCAGCACATTGCTCTCATACCCTGAAATTGTCGGTTTATACACCAGGAGACTCTGAACACGTTGATGCGCCTCTTTTTTTTCTGTCAGGTGCGGAAGATGCAAAAGTGAAAAGGATTTTTCACCGGTCGGAATTGTTGCACCGGCCCATCTCGCTGCTTGGAACAAACAGCCGTGGAGGTATGCTGCGTACAAACGTTTTGTGGGAAAAACTATGCAGCCGGTACGATGCCCTGCTTGCCGCAAATCTGAATCCAGAATTTCCCGAAGAGAGACGGATCATGTTTACACGATGCCGGGCGTGGCTCGTGTTTCAGGGCTACTCCCAGGAGATCTGCTTTGATTGCTTTGATTCTTTTTGCTATGACTACAATTCCCGCGGATTCTGGCTATACCATATCCCGGCCGGCCAGGGAGAACATGTATCGCTCAGCATAAGAATCGAGATGAAAGATGGAGAAAATGCCTGTCGTATGGTCTTTTTTCGCGACAGAGCCGGAGGTCGAAACCGGATGCTGGCCGACTGCCGGCAGGTTCAGCTAATTCTCCGGCCCGATATTGAAGATCGCAATTTTCACGAAACCACAAAAGCGTACCTGGGGCCTGAACATTTATGGCCGGAATCAGTGTCAACGCATCCTCATGGTTTTACCTTTTCACCGGTACCGGAACGTCAACTCCGTATCCAAATTTCAAAGGGCTCCTTTGTGTGGGAACCGGAATGGCATTACATGGTACACCATTCCATGGAGGCTGAACGAGGCCTTGATCCTGATTCGGATCTCTTCAGCCCCGGTTATTTTTCCTGCGTTTTAACAGGAGGGCAGACTGTGGAATTGACAGCCGACATCATTAGCTCGCAAGAGCAGAAACTCCTGCAGTATAGTTCCAGTCAATATATGAAATCTTTTGCTTTTGAGGACAAAGCATCGTATAAACTTGATGAAGCCCTTAAACAGGCACTTGATCACTACGTGGTGAAAAAAGGGGCTTTAAATACAGTAATTGCCGGATATCCCTGGTTTCTCGATTGGGGGCGGGATGCGCTGATCTTTGCCCGCGGTTTAATTGCAGCAGGAAGAACACAAGACGTACGGACTATCTTAAAACAGTTCGGGCAGTTTGAAATTGACGGAACCCTACCGAATATGATATTAGGCAAGAAGCCTGCAAATCGTGACACATCCGATGCGCCACTCTGGTTTTTCGCAGCATGTTCCGATCTGGTCAAGGCCGAAGGAAGCGAAAACTTTCTCGACGAAAAATGCGGTGGCCGAACAGTGCGGCAGGTTCTTCTTTCTATTGGACGTTCCATGATCGCAGGCACTCCTAATGGTATCCGGATGGATCCGGAATCGGGCCTGATTTTCAGTCCGCTCCATTTTACCTGGATGGATACCAATCATCCTGCATGTACTCCACGCGAAGGGTATCCTATTGAAATCCAGGCCCTCTGGTTCTTTGCTCTTTCCTTTTTAGCGCGCATTGATCATAAAGAGACCGGAACTGACTGGAAAAACAGGGCAAACCAGGTTCAATCATCGCTTCTTGACCTTTTTTTGATCAAAGAAGATGGGTATCTCTCGGACTGTCTCCACGCTGGTCCAGGCAAACAAGCCAGGCTGGCCGAGCAGGATGATGCTCTGCGGCCAAACCAGCTTTTAGCAATCACGCTGGGAGCTGTCACCGACACGACAGTCTGCCGCAATATCCTGGCGGCCTGCGAAGAGCTTCTGATTCCCGGCGCCATTCGGAGTCTTGCAGATAGACCTGTTCGCCGTCCGCTAACGATCATGCATAACGGAAGAAAGATCAATGACCCGCACCATCCATATCAAAAAAAATATTTGGGAGATGAAGACACAAAACGGAAGCCGGCATACCATAACGGCACCGCCTGGACCTGGCTCTTTCCCACATTTTGCGAGGCATGGGTCAAGACGTATGGAAAAAATGCAAAAGAGACCGCTATGGCATGGCTTAACGGCAGTACCAGGCTCATGAATCAGGGATGTGCCGGCCATGTGCCGGAGATTCTGGATGGAGATTTTCCACACACACAAAGGGGATGTGATGCACAGGCCTGGGGGGCAAGCGAACTTCTGCGGGTGTGGCTGAAAGTGATTGTTGATTGTTGATTGTTGATTGAAGGTATTCTATTAATTTTATAAGAACAAAACGCCCTTCAGGCGGATTAAAAAAACAGCGTGAACGCTTATATTCACTAACTTTAAAGGAATTTTTATTTTATAATTTCCTATACAATCGAAAATCATCAATCATCAATCAAAAAGGAGGAGTTATCATGAGTATCAAGAAACAATATCTTAAAAGCAAACCTGTATGCAAAGTCACTTTCAGGCTGCCTGGGGAAGTGGCCGGATCCGCCGAATCAGCCAATATTGTCGGCGAGTTTAACGACTGGAATATTTATGCTACTCCAATGAAAAGGCTGAAAAACGGCTCGTTTGTCGTGACTCTTGATCTTGAACCGGATAGAGAATATCAGTTTCGCTATCTGCTGGATGATGAAATCTGGGAAAATGATGGAAAAGCTGACAAGTATGTATCACATCCATACGGGGATGGTGAAAATTCAGTAGTTGTTCTTTAAACTCGAGAGTCTAAAGTTCTTTTAAGGCATTGATATTCTTGGCGTTGATTCAGACTGGAAATTGCTAAAAAAACTTTGCGCCTTTGCGTGAAATTTTTCTTTTTTAAAAAGGATATAAAAAAATGGATCATTTGCAAACATTTCAGGTATTCCCAAACATTCCTGAGCAGCTCTCTTTTCTCGAAGTGCTCTCCCGAAACCTTTGGTGGTCATGGAAGCAAGGTGCTGTGGAGCTCTTCCGCCGGATCGATCCACGGCTTTGGGAAGAGTCGAAACGGAATCCCATTGTTTTTTTAACACATATTTCTCAAGCCCGCTTTGAGGAACTGGCAAAGGATGACAGTTTTCTTGCACACCAGGAGCGGGTGAAAGAGCGCTTTGAAAAACGGGCTTGTGCTGCTGCGGACTGGTCTGAATGTTTATCAGGAAAAGAGGGAGTAATTGCCTATTTTTCCATGGAGTTCGGAATTCATGAGAGCCTTCCTTTATTTGCCGGGGGGCTTGGCATCCTTAGCGGTGACCATTTGAAAGCCTCATCCAACATGGCTCTTCCTCTGGTAGGAATAGGCCTTCTCTATCGGCAGGGCTACTTTCGGCAGTTTCTTGATCAGGAGGGATGGCAACAGGAGGAGTATCCGGAAATCGATCTTTATAATCTTCCTATAGAAAGGGCCAGGGATCATTCCGGAAACGAGATACATGTTTCTTTGACAGGGCCGGATGGTGAAATCCATGCGGTTCTCTGGATGATCAGGGTCGGCTGTATTCCTCTTTATCTGCTCGACACCAATCTGGCAGAAAATTCCCACAAAATCCGGGAGATCACCTCCAGGCTGTATGCCGGCGATCCTGAGATGCGGCTGGCTCAGGAGATGCTGCTTGGAATCGGTGGGATACGTGCTCTCGCGGCTATAGGGATTAATCCGGCGATATGTCATATGAACGAAGGGCATTCCGCTTTTTCCAGCCTGGAACGGCTCCCTCAAATCATGTCAAAGTATAACGTAGATCTAAAGACAGCTCTTGAGATCGTTCCGAGCACCACTGTCTTTACCACACACACACCTGTGAACGCCGGTTACGACAAGTTTCCTGCTGATCTCGTAAAACCGTACCTTCGCCCATTGCAGGAGCGACTAGGGGCTACAGAGGATGAAATTTTATCATGGGGTCAACCACCGATGGAGCCTGATCCGAACGGGTCTCTTTCCATGTTTGTTCTGGGGCTTCGTATGGCGCAGTATTGCAACGGGGTAAGCCGGCTGCACGGAAAAGTTGCACGAAGAATGTGGTCGCATGTCTGGCCTAAGAGAACAGAAGATGAGACTCCAATATCCCATATTACAAACGGAGTACATTTCCAGTCGTTTCTTTCAAATGAAAACACCATGCTTTTTGAACGCTACCTCGGGCCTGACTGGTTCATGATTTCGCAAACGTCGGATAATATCAAACGGATTGATGAAATGTATGATGAAGAACTGTGGCGAGCCCACGAAATGAACCGTTCCCGTCTCATCGGCGTATGTCGCAAACAGATGGCAGAGCAGTACGGACGGCGAAATGCTCCCAGATCGATTATGAAAGAGGTAGAATCAGTGCTGGATCATGATATACTGACCGTTGTTTTTGCTCGTCGCTTTACTACTTACAAGCGCGCCAACCTCCTGCTGAATGATCCGGAACGATTCGAAGCGCTCCTTAATTCCAAGACACATCCGGTGCAGTTTATCTTTGCAGGAAAGGCCCATCCCAAAGACCATGAAGGAAAGGAACTGATCAAGCGGCTTATTGAGTTTTCCCAAAGATTGAATGTGCGCCACAGAGTCGTCTTTCTCGAAAACTACAATATGTACATTGCACGGCACCTGGTGCAGGGGGCGGATGTATGGCTCAACACCCCAAGACGTCCTTTAGAAGCATGCGGCACGTCCGGCATGAAGGCCGCTATAAATGGCGTTCTCAACGTGAGTATCCTCGACGGATGGTGGGATGAGGCATACTCTGAAGATAGGGGATGGCGCATCGGCAAGGGTGAAGAGTATGCCGATACGAACTATCAGGACTCTGTAGAAAGCCAGGCTCTTTATAATATACTGGAAAATGATGTGATTCCCCGTTTTTATGAAAGAAAGAAAGGATCCTGTCCCGTCAGTTGGGTTAAGATGATGAAAGAGTCGATGAAGATGGCCATGAGAGGTTTTTGCAGCCTTCAGATGGTGAGCAAATACAATGAACATTTTTATATTCCGGCGAAAAAATGCTTAAAGTCCCTGCTTGAAAACGATGCCGGAGAAGCGAAAAATCTGGCTGCCCAGCGCGAACGGCTTTGTGCTAACTGGGACAGCATCCGGATTGAGCCTCCTGTGAGAGAGGGAGACGGTCCTTTTCGAGCCGGAAAGGCCTTTCGCGTGAATGCTATCGTACATCTCGGAAAACTCAATCCGGAAGAGGTTGCAGTTCAGCTCTTTTACGGAAAGCTGAAAGCTATAGACAAATTGTCCGAGAGCCATACGGAAGAGATGTCTATAAAGGAAGATCAGCGAAATGGAAAGCACCTTTACACTTGCGCCATAACCTGCAACGCTTCAGGCAGGTACGGTTTCACTGCCCGGGTAATACCTCTCGGAGATGACAGAATCAAATTTACTCCAGGACTCATTACCTGGGCGCCGTAAGACAGAAGAATTAGGGATTTAGGAATTGGGGTACAAAAAAGTGATAAGATATTAAATTGGGTAATTTTTTTGAATGTCGAAGTGCGGATGCTTCTATTTTGAATAAATTTTCCTTCATTATTCGACCCATTCCCTGTTCGACATTCGACATTCAATCAGTATGTTCAATGGCTAAACTGCAAAGCTAAAGGCTAATAGCTAAAAGCTTTCTACTTGAGAATAGCATCAAACTAACTATAATTTCAGGTGGTTTGAGTTTTCGTTCAGGCACTGATTAGTAAAGGAGCAGGCCATGACAACTCCTTCGAGAACCTCTCGTATTCTTATTGTGACCCCTGAAGTCACATATCTGCCAAATGGAATGGGTAATGTCGCCAATCTTCTTTCCGCCAAGGCAGGAGGGCTTGCTGATGTTTCAGCGGCACTGATCAGTGCTCTGTTTGATCAGGGGGCCGACGTTCACGTGGCTCTTCCGGATTACCGTACCATATTCAGCAGAGGCGCTCCGGCGCACCCTCCTCCCCTCATCATAAGGGAGCTGAACACCATCAGGAGTGGAATGCCTGACGAAAGGCTTCATCTCGCCGAAGACAGAGCCTTTTTCTATATGGACCATGTTTATTCTAATTATGGGAAAGAAAACATTAAGATCGCCCTTGCTTTTCAGCGAGAGGTTATCAACAACATCGTCCCGCATGTGTGGCCGGATCTTATCCATTGCAACGATTGGATGACCGGCCTGATTCCGGCAATGGCAAGACAGTTGGGTATTCCATGTCTTTTCACGGTTCATAACATTCATACCGTGAAAAGCCCCATGTCTCACATCGAATACGAAGGTATTGATGCTGCATCATTCTGGCGACATCTTTTTTTCGAGTACCCTCCATCCTCCTATGAGGAAAGCAGAGACTCCAACCCGGTAGATTTCCTTGCGAGCGGGATATTTGCCGCCCACTTTGTCAATACAGTAAGTCCAACCTTTCTGACGGAAATAGTTAAAAACCGGCACGATTTTGTAGAAAGACCGCTGCAACAGCAACTGACCAACAAATGGAATGCCGGATGTGCTGTAGGAATACTAAACGCTCCTGACCCCTCTTTTGATCCTGCTTCTGACAAGGCTCTGGTTCGCCGGTACAGCGCAAAAAATCATGTTGAAGGAAAACTGGAAAACAAGCGACTTCTCCAGAAAAGATTAGGGCTTATCCAGGATGCAAGCGCTCCGATCTTCTTCTGGCCTTCCCGTCTTGATACTATTCAAAAGGGATGTCAGTTGTTAGCTGAAATCCTCTACAATGTTGTTTCCAGCTACTGGGAGCGGAATCTGGAGATCATATTTGTGGCTAACGGAAGTTTTCAAGAGCATTTCAAACAGATAGCGCAGTTCCATAAGTTATACAACCGTGTGGCAATATGCGACTTCGACGAACAAATAGCCCGTCTGGCCTTTGCTGCTTCAGATTTTATATTAATGCCTTCACGTTTTGAACCGTGCGGTCTTCCTCAAATGACAGGTCCAATCTATGGGTCACTTCCTGTGGCTCACAATACAGGAGGGATACATGATACGATCATTCACATGGATGTAGACAGCAATAGAGGCAACGGCTTCCTTTTTAAGACTTTTGATTCAAACGGTCTGCTCTGGGCCATCAAAGAGGCCTTGCGTTTTTATGATCTGCCTCAAAAAGTAAAGAAGCAGCAGATTGAGCGTATAATGATACAAAGCGCTGCCACCTTCAATCATGCTGTTACAGCACGCAGGTATATTGATCTTTACGAAAAGATGTTAAAGCGTCCGTTGGTTTAACTGTAGGGGCAGGCCCCTGTGCCTGCCCGATTACAAATTAATTACGCAATGCTGGGCAACCACAAAAAAGGGGGCAACCACAAGACTGGGCAACCACAAGGGATTGCCCCTACTTTAGGAGGATTAACGTGACATCAGACAAAGAATCCGTCTTTAGCGGAATAGATGATCTATTGCAGAGTCTTCTGGAGAGGGATCCATTTCTGCGGCCGTATGAGGAAGCTCTTAAACGGCGGATAGTAAATATCCACAAGATGGAAAAGAGGCTTACTCAGGGTAAAACAGACCTGGCTGAGTTTGCCGCAGGCCATGAATACTTTGGACTGCATTTTTCCGATGAAGAGTGGATATTCCGGGAATGGGCGCCTAATGCCACTGCAGTCTATCTGGTAGGAGATATGACAGGCTGGCTGGAAAAAGAGGCGTTTGCCCTGGATCGGATCAAAAGAGATGGTGTATGGGAAATCCGTATACCTGAAAAGACGTTGAAGCATGGGGATCACTACCGGCTTCGTATCCTTTGGCATGGCGGGGAAGGTGATCGTATTCCCGCGTATGCGCGACGCGTGGTGCAGGATCCTGAAACATTGATTTTTAATGCCCAGGTTTGGCTTCCTTCTTCCATCTATAAATGGCAATGCAATGATTTTCGGTGTCCATCCGGTGCTCTCTTCATATATGAAGCACACGTCGGCATGGCCCAGGAAGAGGAAAAGATCGGTTCATACCGTGAATTTACCAGGCATATTCTCCCGCGGATCATTGATAGCGGTTATAATATACTTCAGCTAATGGCAATCCCTGAGCATCCCTACTATGGTTCATTCGGTTACCATGTATCGAGTTTTTTTGCTGCTTCCTCAAGGTTCGGAACACCGGAAGAACTAAAGGAATTGATCGACACAGCCCACGCAGCCGGTCTTGCGGTGATAATGGACATAGTCCATTCCCATGCTGTATCCAATGAAGTGGAGGGGCTAAGCCGCTTTGACGGGACTTACTATCAATATTTCCACGAAGGACCCCGCGGGTTTCACGAAGCCTGGAATTCCAGATGCTTTGATTACGGCAAATACCAGGTCATTCATTTTCTTCTTTCAAACTGTCGCTTCTGGCTCGACGAATACCGCTTTGACGGTTTCCGCTTTGACGGAATTACCAGCATGCTCTACCGGCATCACGGCCTGGGAAAGGCCTTTACTTCTTATGAGCAGTATTTTGATGACAACGTGGATGAAGACGCGCTCACGTATCTCGCTCTGGCCAACAGGCTCATCCATGAAGTGCGCCCGGATGCTCTTACCATTGGCGAAGACATCAGCGGAATGCCGGGGCTGGCCATGCCGTTATCTGAGGGCGGAGTCGGTTTTGACTACCGGTTTGCAATGGGCATTCCTGACTACTGGATCAGGCTGATTAAGCATCTGCCGGATGAAGAATGGCATATCGGACATCTGTGGCATGAGCTGACCAACCGGAGAAAAGACGAAAAAACTATCAGTTACTCTGAATCGCATGATCAGGCTCTTGTGGGAGACAAGACCCTCATCTTCCGGCTCATTGGTGCAGACATGTTCAGTCACATGCGCGTATCTGATGAAAATATCATGGTTGACAGAGGCGTAGCCCTGCACAAGCTTATCAGATTAATCACCCTGACAACTGCCGGCAGCGGCTATCTCAACTTTATGGGTAATGAATTCGGACATCCGGAATGGATTGATTTTCCACGTGAAGGGAATGCATGGTCATACCGTTATGCACGACGTCAGTGGCACCTTGTTGATGATCCTGACCTGAAGTATCATTTTATTGCGCATTTCGACCGTGACATGATCGAATTTGCCAAACGTTTCCGGATTCTTGAGTTCCCAGGACCGCATCTTTTGTTTGAACATTTAAAGGATAAGGTTATTGCTTTCAAACGAGGCGGTCTTTTATTTATGTTCAACTTTCATCCAACACGTTCTTACGACAACTATTCTTTTGAAGTATTACCGGGAAAATACCGGATGATCTTTGAAAGCGATGCTTCCGAATACGGAGGACATGGCCGGTTGCTTGCCGATCAATATCATCTGACATTGCCTGATACATCTCGCAGCAAGGAAAGGCATTTGCTCAGCCTCTATCTTCCCACCCGCACGGCTATAGTCCTGTATTTTTCCCCACCTGTTCCAGGATAAATTCCTATTCTCCTGTGGATTTCTCCTATAAAAATGAACCCCTCCCTCTATTTACAATTCAAATAATTTAATAGATATTTCTATAAAAGTTATTTGTAACCGTTCACAGCTTACCAAAAAAATAATATTTAAAAGCGCTAACGTGTTACAATTATTATAACTACCCAGGTGGATAGGCTGAAGGCTGTTAGGAAAAAGCGCATTTTGAAGCCATGTTTGGTGCAAGAATCAGATATTTCCGCTAAAGTACGGCAAGCGTGATCTTCTGACCCCCTTCAGCCTTCAGTCTAAACAGCTTCAGCCTGACTACGTGAGTGGTCACCAATTACTTTAATAATAATCTAATAGTCGTCTAATAGGCATCTAATAATCATCTAATAGTCATCATGGTTATTTCTCATCTGGATTCCAGGTTGAGGATGAAGAAAGGAGGATACATCATGGCAAGAAATCGTAAGATATTTGTTCACAGAAACAGCGAAAATATACACATGAAACTATCCGGCGATTTCGATGGAAGCTTAGCATATGAATTGCTCAACCTCCTGAAAAAAAATTGTAATGCCGCTTCAAAAATCTTCATCCATACTGGCTGTTTGAGGGCAGTACACTCGTTTGGTCAAGCTGTATTCCATAAAAATCTTAATTTTATAAATAACGAATCTACATCATTATTATTTACAGGAAAATATGCTTCGCAACTGATACCTGAAAACAACGACTTGTTGGATATTATATCCTGCTGATATCAACTTTATCTGTAGCCGTTCATGGCTTGAAACTTGAAATTGGGAAGAACAGTACAAAAGCATGAAGGCCAAATTTCTAATCTCGACGTTCCGTGAACGCTTACCTTTATCTTATATGAAATCGAGGAAATACAATGATGCAACAACTATCAATAAATAAAAAAGAAAAAACACCCCTATCTTATGGTTATGAAAATTATATTGATTATTGTCTGCAGGTTGCAAAAGACAAGCTTTCAGGTGTTGTCTCCAACATTGAAGATTATGAAACAAACATTAATAAATATGAAAACATGGATTTTTTGCAGGAACCAGGGAATATATGCCTGCTGGATGAAAAATGCCTGACAAAATCAGATATTGCAAAAGCCTGGAAATGCGTTCTTGACGGAAAATTATTTTCAGAGCACGCTGCGGCAGGGGAAGCAACACGGCTTGGAATAGGCCCAAAATACCTGATTAATATTGCCGAGAACTTGTCATTAAAGAAAATTTCAGAAATTATGAGCAGGGAAAGAGATTTTGCTGTTAAGCCTGAGGAGGTTTTAGAAAAAGCAGGCTGCCGGCCGGAGGAATTATTTCCTTTGTCCCTTGGTTCAAGACATATGCTGCAGTTCTCATATGATATCCATATGCTTGCAAAAAAGCATGGTTGTGATCCACAAAAGGTTCTTTCAAGGCAGCATATGCTTGTTGTGCTTAATGAAGCCGCTGCAAATAAGATTATCAGAGAATTTATTAACAACAGGTTTTTTGGGTTCAACAATGAAAATATATTATTTATGGTCCAGGAAGCATACCATGGAATAAACCTGGTTAATGGCAAATATGTTTATAATAAAAATACATCAAAACGCCTCCACAACCACGGTCAAATGGTTATGCAGCAAACCATGGATAATCAGATCTTCAACATTGATAATAAGGGCAACAGAACTTTTCTTAAGAGCGATGAATTTGGGGAAATCCTGAAAGAAATGGATGACAAGATTTCCTATAATATTGAAGACCTGGGCTATCTTACGGCCTCAATAGATTATGAAGGTCTGGCATTAGCATTAAAAAAAGCTGAACATGGCTATAGAATGTTAATGGAAATTGTCGGCAATGATTCGGAAAACCCTCAAAAGGGCGGAATGGCGGCTTTTGACACCTTACTTGGGAAAAATGTGATGATTGAAAGTTTTCAGCTCAAGGGAATAGAAAATTGTGAAATAAAATACCTTAACAAGAATTTTAACCATTATCCAAAACCATATGATTCATGGTCAGTGTTAAAAAAACACGGACTAAATATGCCCATAGCTATTAAGGATGGCGCTATCTATTTTCAGCCCGTTCAGGGTGACATTAACTTTCTTGTAAAAACCGAATTTTTCAAAAGAAAAGTATTAAAACCGATAAAATCATGGAAATCTCCTGAAACAACACCCCTGGCCATTAAATATATGCACATACAGGATCGGCAGAAAGGCTTTAAGGAATATGCTGAATCCATTATAGGATCAAAGCGTTATAATTATGGCAGATAAAAACAATACAGATATCCATACAAAACCCATAAAAACAGATAGGGCATCAATTAGCTATAAGGATAAGAAAAATAACAATTACCTAGATATCAACGAACTTGTTAGAAGTATTCAGCGTGCCGAAAATAAGGTTGATTGTTTCCGCAAGGGATGTAATGATTGTGATCAATTTGATTGTGCGTGGCGTGAGTATTGTCTGGATGGCGGTCAAATCCCCAAAGAAAAAATAAAGACAAATAAAAAAGGAGGGTAAGATGAAAGAATTTAAAAAAATTTTGTTCCCGGTAGATCTGTCTGAATCTTCACCAAAACTGGTACCTCATGTACTGACAATAGCGGAAAAATTCGGATCGGAAATTTGCCTTGTATTTGTTGCTCGTGTTCTTAAGCATTTCACAAGTATTTATGTTCCGCACCCTTCAATCGACAAGTTCGAAAATGAAGTTGCCGAAGGAGCGAAAAAGCGACTTCAGGAATTCAAGGAGGAACATTTTCAGGCTTTCCCTGACACAAAAGCCGTAGTGTTATCCGGTGACATTTCAGAAGAAATTCTAAATTATATCAAATCTGAAGGAGTTGATTTAGTAATTATGGGTACTCATGGCAGGAAAGGGTTGGACAAAGTTGTTTTCGGCTCAGTTGCTGAACGTGTTGCTAAAGGATCTGAAGCACCCGTGCTTCTTTTGAATCCCCATAAAATATAACAGGATAGAGTTAAAGTTTTTCGATAATCGCTTACAGGCTATTTGACCGGTTTGATTGAACAAAAGACTAACAGGAGCAGATATGCTTCAATTTTTTGTGATTGAGAATCGGTCAAACCTGCTAATATGTGCCGAATTCTCGCTTATCGCCATGACCTTATAAATTATATCTATTACCCCCTGTAAAAGAAAATTAGGTGGTATTTAGATTCCCGAAGAATTTGGAACTGTTCCCCTCCCAAGAACCCCAAACAGCATAGATTTCTGACAGCGATCATCCACCCATTATCCTCAAATTTATATTGTGTATCGTTGAACGAAGATGATATTACAGTAAAAATTGTAATGGTCTTTTACAAAACAGAAAAAATCGCAAGGAGTTACTGGAAATGTCAAAAAACAAAAAGAATACTGTTGTTTGCCTTTGTGGCGGGGAACCGGAACGCACATTTTAGCTGGTACGTTAGGATCAAAAGAAAATTTTATAGTCAATGTTTTTACAAGGAATCCACAAAAATGGACCAAAAAGATTACTGTTCAGATCCCAAATGAAAAAAAGGAAGTTGTTGGCAAGATTAACATTGTTTCATCAAATCCAAAGGAAGTATTCAAAGATTGTGATATTTTTATATGTAATGACCCTGCAATGGCAAACCCAATCTACCTCAAAGCAATGGAGCCTTATCTCAAAGACGGTGCAATAATTGGAAGCATTTTTGGACAAGGAGGATTTGATTTCGCAGTTTTAGATATTGTTGGAGGAAGAAAGGAATTTGAAAAAAGAAAATTGAAAGTATTTTCTCTTAAAGGAATTC
>Ga0255365_10180_pt1 | contig 16057 bp, 19 predicted proteins | sample ANMaggSeSYBR01J3_FD_182089 | JGI IMG/M metagenome (GOLD analysis project Ga0255365, IMG submission 182089) | Sediment cell enrichment communities from methane seep in Santa Monica Basin, California, United Staets - ANME aggregate JGI... | ecosystem: Environmental > Aquatic > Marine > Cold seeps >... | reverse complement strand
CCACCTTATCAAACTCCACAGTGGCATCGGTCTCATCAGGCTTAATATCATAGATGGCAATGTCTGCATCAGCACCCACACCAAGATGTCCTTTGCCCAGTTCGATTATTCCCTGCACCTTAGCATGTGCGGCCCTGGTCTTGATAGCAATATCATACCAGTCCAGTTCCCTATCAATGCCGGCAATGCTTGTGCGCTCAAAGGTCAGCTCAGCTATCTTTGCCATTTCTTTCTCCCGCCTCTTCTGGCTCATCAGCATGGTCATGACCATCGGGTAGTTCACGTACGGCCCGCCGTTGGGGTGGTCCGTGGTCATCAACACCTTCCATGGGTCTTTGGTCAGCAGCGCCAGTTCAAGTCCAATAGCCCACATGATACCATGGATATAGCTCTGTGGATGGTATTCCAGTGGTGTGACACCTGACGAGTCCTCAAGTTCCACATCGCCGTTTGACCACCTGGCCTTAAGCAGCCTGGCATTGGCATACTGCACCGGACCATCTGCGGTCATTGTGGTAGCACTGCCGAACACCAACTGGCCCATATCAATGGTTAAAAAGTCGTTCTTGTTCAGGTAATCGGCAATTGGTTCTGACTTTGATTCGAAATCACCCCAGTGGTTACCGCCCCACGCATTGAACTGCACATGGGTTACATGCAATGACTGACGGTCCCGCTTGGATTTAATGTCCTTGCAGACATCAAAAGTTGCCAGCGTTGTCTCGTAGTTACCAGGCTTACCCAGGTTGTTGCAATGCAGGTGAATGCTGTGGGGAAGGTTCAATTTCTCATTAGCTTCAGCCAGTTGCCTTACTATCTGCCTGGGTGTAACCTCAAAGTTGGGAACAGGATCATCCAGTCCAGACACGTTCTTGCCGAATCCCCATGCCTCACCTCCGCCAGGGTTCACGATCTTGATACCCCAGCCACGTGATGCCAGCAATCCCCAGGCCACATATGCTGCCAGCCTGTCCAGATCATCCTCTCGGATTGCGTCCATTACCATCCAGTTGCTGCCGAACAAGGTTAGGCCAGCTTTATCAATGATGGGTATCTCTTCCAGTTCCTCATGGGTATGCCTTGCTTTCAGGATAGGAACAGCAGCCTCGAAAGCCGTGGTATATCCCATCTCAGCATATCCATATCCCATAGAATACACATTTGGCACAGTATATCCGGTACGAGGCCGGGTCACTTTTGTCCTGGGTTTATTGTTCAGGCGTGAATCATCAGGCCGCATAATACGACCCACATTCACTTTACTGCCCGCAATATGGGTGTGTGCATCCACACCGCCAGGATAGACCAGCCGGCCTCCGGCATCTATGGTCTGGGCACTGCCATTCACGCTGTCTACTATCTTGCCATCCTTAACAGCAATATCCATCAAGTCACCGTTTATGCCATTGATAGGGTCATACACTGTTGCGTTCTTGATTCGCATTTCACTCATGATGAAGCCCCCTTAATCTCTCTTATCTTTGCAATTATCTTGTCCAGCACCTCTTCATCAGACGGGAAGTCCACATCCACCAGTTTGCGCATCCGCAGACTCACAGCATCCATCCTGTATGCTGTACCTTCCAGTTCCACTCCAGATACCTTGGTGGGTATTACGATATTTGCCATCTCAGTGGTTGGGTTGTGGAACGGGTCAACCTGTATTACAGGTACTTTCCCCATCCGGGCAATGGACTGGGCAGGGAAATGAGCTCCTGCATCCCCGGCAATAACGAAGGCTGCATCGATCTCTTCCCGCATCAGCAGGTCATTAGAACAGGTCTCGCCCGGGTTGTAGTATGGAATACCTCTTGACATATCCACTGCATTAACAAAACCTGTCTCCCAGGCGCACACCTGACCGAAACCGGTCACATTATAATGACCGCGCATGGGTAGGATACTGTGCTTGCCATAGGCGTTCAGTTCGGTGATAAGGGACACCGCATTATCGATGTTCTTATACTTACCCCGGCTCTGTGTCAGACCCATACCGAAGTATACCATACCGTACTTTGCACCCTTCATGGCCTCTCCAAGTTCAACTAATTTCTCTTTGGGCACACCGCCTACGCTATCCGGGACCACGTCGGCTTTGTCAGCAACAACGGCCCGCAGGGCAGAAAGAACCAGATAGTCCTCTCCCGGATTCACCTGTACATACTCGTCAGCCATCTCTGCAGTATCGGTCTTTCTCACATCAAAGACCACGACTTTCCTTGATTTGCGGCCCTTGCTAGCGAAAAATCCTTTTGGGAATACCGAATACCTGCTCATGTGCCTGGGATGTGCCTGTACCGGGTTGCAGCCCCAGAATATTACCAGATCGGACCTGTTGGCGAACTGGCCCAGAGTACCGGTAGGTAGTCCCTTCTCGTGGACACCCAGGGCAGACGGCCCGTGACATACACTGGCTGTATTATCTATAATTCCTCCCACCTCTTCGTTGAGCAGGACACCTTTCTTCATCATCTCGCATATGCCTGATGCCCAGCCGTACAACAGTGGGCGCTTGGAATTGGCAAGTATCTTTGCAGACTCATTAATGGCCTCATCATAGGATACTTCCCTGAACTCACCGTTCTTGTCGTCCCGCATCATGGGCGCCTTGATCCTGTCATGGCCCATGATCTTACTTGCGCCTATCTTGCAGGCATGTTTCACATCCACTACCTTATTGTTCTCCACTTCCACTGCCAGATCATCACAGAGACATCCGCAGAATGGACAGAGTACATCTTTGATTATCATATCCTACCTCCCTCATTTTAACCTGGCCATGAGTTCAGGCATGGTCGGTGCTTTTTCATCAGTTGGCTCTACTACTGCAGAAATACCCTTGAATCCAGGCATTCCGCATCCTTTTGTATCCGGGTCTACAACCGCATTGGCCCATGGTCCCATGGGTATGAACACCAAACCATCCGGGTTGCCATCACAAATTGCCATCGGCACTACAACACTTCCGTGATCCGTAGTTACCTTGACATTGTTTCCGGGCTCAACACCTAACGAACTGGCATCTCCTGAGTTCATCTCACAATACGCTGCAGCATCAAAATACGCTTGTGAAGTCTTGTTTTCCAGATTACAACCCTGGTTAACAGTCCTTCCTGAAATGAAAGTTGCATTTAAATTCATTTATTTCCCTCATTTAAACTAAGTTAACGACTCTACCAAAGTCACTTGTCACGTGAAAGTTGACGACTCTACCAAAGTCACTAGCCACGTGTAAGTTGACGACTCTACCATAGTCACTAGTCACATGTAAGTAAACCTTCGACTTTCTTATTTAAAAAGGATGTGATTTTAATTTGCTGGGATGAGGATTAAGAAGTCAGAACATCTCCAGTTCTAATCCCACCTTCTTCTCCAGCGCTTTTTTGTATGCCAAGTCTGCAGTTACCACATCCTGGATGGCAAGACCTGTGGAGTCAAAGACCGTTATATCACTTTCGTCCTCCCTTCCCTGCTTGATGCCACTGACCACCTGGCCCAGTTCAGCATATATCTCGTTCACTGAAAATATGCCTGTCGAGATGGGCACATTCACCTCGCCTGAATGAGTTGCCTGCAAAATGGCATCTACTATTACCTTTGCTTTTTTAAGGATCATTGGATCAAGTTCTTCTTTACCTGCTGCATCCGCCCCGATAGCATTGATATGGGTACCTCCCCTGATCCATTCAGCCTTGACCACCGGACTCTTCACAGGGGTTGTAGTCACAAGGATATCACAATCACATACTTTATGAGCATCTGGTTCTGATTCTATTTCGACTCCCATTTCCTCCTCCATATCTACTTTAAATGCTATAGTAGATTCGCTGGACTTGTCGAATATCTTTACCTTTTTAATATCCCTGACTGCCATAATAGCACGAAGCTGCGTCCTTGCCTGCCTCCCCAGTCCTATCATGCCCACGACCCTTGAATCTTCCCTTGAAAGATACTTTACAGCCACTCCACCGGCAGCACCGGTTCGCAGGTCGGTCAGGCTGGTTCCATCCATCACTGCCAGGGGTGCGCCTGTCTTTGTGGAATTCAATATCATCAAGGCCATGACCGTAGGCAGCCCGATTTTTGGGTTGTCGGGATGTACATTCACCAGTTTGACACCTGCAATATCCATGTCTTCCAGATAACCTGGCATAGTGCGCAGGTCGCCGTTGTGCGCCTTAAAATCCAAGTAAACCTTCGGCGGCATCTGGACCCTGCCCAGACCATGCTCCCGGAATGCATTTTCCACAACATGAAGTACATTGTGTATGTCTATCAACCCATCCATATCCTTGCGGTTCAGCCAGAGTATCGTTACGCCCATATATATTACCCTGAACAGTTATTGTCCGGTACATCTCATAAAAGTTATGATATTTTTGCCTGATTCCCAGAAGGTTAATTGTTCAAAAGGTCAACTGCTTAAAAAATCAATTGTTCACCTTGTATCAAATTGAATCGTTCTACTGTTCCCGGGTTCATTTCAATAATATATTTGACCCTTTTCATCCGTTTGTAACCTGTCCATGGTTTTAGTGTGGCTGTCCCAATAATCTTTTTATCAGAATCCAGGAATATTACATCGATCGGGAAGACCATGAACAACATATGGACCCCAACCGTACCAGCTCTTCTAAGGACAAAAATAAGGGCAAAATCCTCAGGTATGCTCTTATGCAGCATTAATCCCAGCATCTGGCTGAAAATATTTTTCGCATATGAAATCTCACTGGCAATGGGCGTACCATTATATATTAATACCATCAGTATCAACCAATACAAAGGCATTAAATATAATAATGCTGTATCTATCCTAATATGGAGGAACAATTCAAGAAATGAGTTCAGAGATGTGTACCGTTTGCGGTCTTCCCAGAGAGCTTTGTATCTGTGAAGAGGTCGCAAAGGAACAACAGCGAATTATTGTGAAGATAAATAGGCGGAGATATGGAAAAGAGGTGACAGTTATTGAAGGTCTGGATCCATATGAAATTGATCTACATGAACTAATAACTTATCTTAAATCCAAGTTCGCCTGTGGTGGCACTGTGAAGAGCGATGCAATTGAATTGCAGGGAAATCATAAAAACAGAATGAAAGATGTGCTTGTAAAAAGGGGTTTTTCCCCGGAACAGATAAAAGTTTGATTTACACTTTTTATTATAATAGATAGGACGTATTGGATAGTACATCCTTTACGTACTAATTACTATTTTTTACATTTACCGATTCAGGAAATTATATGCATATTGGGAAATATGTACCCCAAAATTCGAGGTGACAATAAAGTGGTACGGATATATATGGATCATGGTGCTACGACCAGACCCGATCCTGAAGTTGTAAATGCAATGCTGCCCTTTTTTAATGAATTATATGGGAATGCATCCAGTCTTCATACTTTCGGGCAGGAGGCAGCGCAGGCATTGATCAGTTCAAGGAAAACGGTCGCTGATTTTCTCGGGGCCGAACCTGAAGAGATCATATTCACATCAGGTGGGACCGAATCAGATAACCTTGCCCTTAAAGGCATAGCCTACCTGAAAAAGAATAAAGGAAAACATATCATAACCTCGGTGATAGAACATCCTGCTATACTCAACACTTGTAAATATCTCGATGATATAGGCTATAAAATAACCTATGTACCTGTAGACGACCAGGGGCTGGTAGACCCTGCCGATGTTGAAGATGCTGTCACTGATAATACAATATTAATTTCGATCATGCATGCCAACAACGAAATTGGCACAATCCAGCCTATTAAGGAGATCAGTGCAATTGCCCATGAGCATGGGGTACTGGTACATACCGATGCAGTCCAGTCCGTTGGCAAGATGCCGGTCAATATGGATGACCTGGGTGTGGATATGCTGTCAATATCTGCCCACAAGATATATGGGCCAAAAGGTGTAGGCGCATTGTATGTACGCAAAGGCACCCGGCTCCTGGGCCTGTCACAAGGCGGTAGCCACGAAATGAAAAAACGTGCCGGTACTGAGAACATCCCTGGTATTGTGGGCATGGCAAAAGCCGTCGAACTGGCAGAACAGAGGTTGGAGGGAGATACAAAATACCTGGAAAACCTTAGGGATACCATGATCAGGAAGATACTGGACTCAATCCCGGAATCATACCTGAACGGTCATCCCACGAAACGTCTGTGTAATAACGTACACGTCAGGTTCAGTTATGTGGAAGGCGAATCCCTGCTCATGATGCTCGACATGAAAGGAGTGGCTGTATCCACAGGTTCTGCCTGCTCATCAAAATCGCTGGAACCTTCACATGTACTTGCGGCTCTGGGTATCATACCAGAAAAGATACACGGAAATCTCAGGATCACACTTGGGCACGAGAATACTATGGATGAACTGGATTATGTGGTAGAGAACCTAATCGATATCGTGAAAAAACTAAGGGCCATGTCACCCATTGCTCCGAAAGATTAATTATTAAGTTATTAAATTGATAAATAATTTTAATATTAGAGTGGTAAAAATATGTACAGTGGAAAAGTAATGGATCATTTCAGCAATCCCAGGAATGTTGGCGAGATAGAGGATGCTGACGGTGTGGGAGAAGTGGGTAATCCTGTTTGCGGTGATATGATGACCATTTATATCAAGGTCGATAACGGCAAACTGACAAATATTAAATTCAAGACATTTGGCTGCGGTGCGGCTATTGCCACCAGCAGCATGATCACAGAAATGGCTATGGGAATGACCATTGAGCAAGCTCTTGAGATCACCAGGGACAGTGTGGCCGATGCACTGGACGGGCTGCCGCCTGTTAAATTGCACTGCTCAAACCTAGCCGCTGATGGACTACATGCAGCCATTGAAGATTACCTGAAAAAAAAGGAAGCTGGTAATTAAAGGAAAATACCTGCATGGGGCCACCTTGCCGGATGATGGGGTAAAGGGTCTTTCCTGTCATAAGAGTTCTGACTGTAATTAGAGTAAAACCGGCTCATAAGTATCCACTGCCTGAAACCGGGACAAGAAAAGGTGTTATTGTCCCTTCAGTATCCTTCTGGCTGCTATCATACGCTGAAGGACCGTGAGGTGGGATATCACTGCCACCACCAGGACAGCCCAGTGCAATAATCCCGTAAACGCACCCAGGATGATCAATATCATCCGCTCGGCCCGCTCTGCAACCCCGATGTCCAGTACACCAGTCCCGCCAGCCTCTGCCCTTGCTCTTGTATAACTGACAAGCAGTGACCCTGTAAGTGCTAAGCCACCAAGGAACCAGTCATTCTCGACATAAGGTGCTAAGCCACAAAAGAGCCAGTCATTCCCGATATAAGGCGGAAATGCCGCATGCCCTCCCCACATGATACCTAAAAACACGGCAGCATCGGCATATCTATCTGATACCGAATCAAGCAGGCCACCAAACTTAGTGACCCGGCCGTTCTCCCTTGCCACGGCCCCGTCAAGCACATCAAAGAATCCGCCAAGTAGCAGCATCAATCCTGCAATTACCAGATGTCCGGCTGCAAAATATAGTCCGGCAGCAATGCAGAATACCAGGGCCAGGATAGTTACTGCGTTAGGGTTTATCCTGCTGAATATCCTTGCTATGGGTTTTACCCAGTCTGTTAATATATCCTTTTTCCTGTTGAGCAATACACTCCTCCAGGGACTTTCAGGCAATCCTGAACATCGTGCTTTTCCACCGTGTATCTAACCTACCCAGTATTATCTTTGAGGCAGCGAGCAGCAGAATACCAGATCCTGCAATGCAAAGCGTTGCAATACTGTCATTCATTTGGTAATAGAATGATAAAAGTGTTTGTGCTACAAGCGTGGGAACTACGACAGCAGCAAACTGGAATAGAATTTTAGCGTCCAATAGGTAACTGTTGGTGAACAGGCCTGTAAGGTAGGCAACCACCAAGCCTACATAAGTGGATACTGTAAGCATGATGAACCGGCTCATGCAAAACGTGGTGCGCCTGTCCGCAAGCCCGAAGAAGTCTATCCACTTATCCACCCTGCCGTCATCGTCCAGTCCCAGAACGGCAGCCGCAAAGTGCAGGTACTCTTCCACACAAAGGAAGCTGGGCGGGTATTCCAGTTCTGGCACTGTGCCCACCGCGGCCTTTACTGCAATGGGATTGGCAGCGGCATTGATGCCAAGTACGGTGGCAGGGCCAGAGGTGGGCGGGAGTTGGCCGCTTAGCATTTGCAGGGTGGTGGTCTTGCCTTCGCCGTTTGGGCCCATGAAGTCGAAGAACTCGCCCTGTGCTATCCGGAGGTCGAGGTTGTCCACGGCTGTAAGTTTGCCGAATTGTTTTGTAAGGGCATGTGCCTCTATAGGGTTCAATGTATCACCTGTATGGGTTTAAAATTAGTTCTGGTGGTATATTTGGTTTTTTATGGGATTTAAGGTGTGGGTGGTGGGTGTGTATATTTTTTGGTAGGGGATGGGAATATTTTTATGAGAGTAGGTTATTTTTGGTGTGATGTGTGAAGTTATAAAAATTAATATGGACATTGACGGACTGAGTAGAAAATCGGGAGGAGAAGTATTATTTTCAGGCCTTGGTACTTAAATCCGGGGTATGTGACTCGGGAGGATATCACAATAAATATGGAGGTCGGAATGAGCCACGTGGTCAAGTGTTTTTGGGATGGGATCGGATGACTGGCTCACACTCAGGGCTTAACATCCTGTCTTTAATAACTGTAGTTATATTCATGTTTATGTATAACTACCCATCAGCATCCACACCACAAGGGCGGGCGGTGCAGATCGGGAGGGCCACCCTGTAAAGTGAAGACAAAGGGGCGGCAGAAATCAAATCCATAGTCGTCACCCTGTTTCACATTTTAGACTCTCCTGATCCAGGCTACATGAGTCAATAAGGTCGGATGCTACTGTATTGATGGCAACACAATAAAATCATTATACTGACTGAAATGGTCATCAAAAGCAAAAGCCTCAATAATCTCCAATCGTTCCATGACTGCAAAACTTGTGCAATCTGTGAAACTAAAACCTTTATCCAGATACTGGACAAAGATTTCCCATGCCTTCTTTTCATCGTTTGAAGTTACATGAATTAATATTGCTACTTCTTCATTCCACAACTTCTGACCTATTTCGACCGATGTTTTATATCCCAAACGGTTTTTTGTCAGTGTAATTATTTCATCAGCTACATAATTCGTGGTAACTAACGGATGAGTTATAGATTTATATGATGTAGTAGCACTGGCGTGAAAGGAATCTGTTTTATCCAAGAGGGCGTACCATGCGCTTGTATCAACAAATATCTGAGGCATTTAGATCACTTCAATATAAATATTGATCATGCTTTTTGGCCACGTCTGTTAAGCCACTGCTACCTGCACCGATAATTTTTGATAATGCCTTTTTTTGGGATTTTAAAAGTTCTGCTTCATCTTCAGGCATGACCATCAGGTGTACATGTTTATGTTCGGGGAGGTCTACCTTCTGGAGTGGTTTGAATATCCCATCCTCGTAAACAGCAGGTATTGCTTCAGTCATGATAACCATGTAAAAATGTATTTATCCCTAAATAAAGTTACCTTACTTTTCATCATTATTCATTAACTGAAGTTACGATGTATTAATGCATCAGCACCCCTCTGCCCGGGTAGCCATACCCATACAAACACAAAATTATCCGCTCTGAACAGACCACCCAGATTAATCGAAAAGCGCCTGCCAGCCCCCACACTGCAAGGACGGGCGGAGCATATCAGGAGGGGGGCACCCAGGCAGAGGGGAGGCGAGAGGGGGCGACAGCAGAGCCGTTTGAGAGATAGCTATAATTAGAAAGATGAAAATGTAAAATAACTTAGATATTTAACTGATAAGAATTGGAAAAATAAAGGAGTCTATAATATTATGGTTGTGCTGAAAGTTATTCAATCGAGACGAAGTATACGATCGTATGATTCCCGTGATGTGGAAGAGAATAAATTGTTGAGAGTACTTGAATCTGGTAGACTTTCCCCCTCAGCTGGGAACCGCCAGGAACGTAGATTTATAGTAATAAAAGATGCAAACACAAGAAAATTGCTTTCTGAAGCGGCAAGCAACCAGAGATTTGTGGCTGAGGCACCTGTTGTAATTGCAGCTTGTTCAGTTGAAAAGGAATATATAATGAAATGCGGTCAACTGGCTTATCCCATTGATACTGCAATTGCTGTGGATCATATGACTCTTCAAGCTGTTGAGGAAGGACTTGGAACTTGCTGGATCGGTGCATTCGATGAAGAAAATGTCAAAGAATTATTAAATATACCGCATGATATACGTGTAGTTGCTCTTCTACCTCTTGGGTATCCATCAACTATTCCGCAGCCTACACCGCGAAAAAGCCTTGATGAGGTCGTGATGTGGGAGAGATGGAGTTTTTGAAGCTTATCTGGTAATTGGTCTGTGCACTGACTTCAAAATTATGCCACTCACATATCCAAACACGAATACCTGCTCTGAAAATCCCGCCACTAACCCGCATGCAATAGCGCCTTTCAGCCCCCATACCACAAGAACAGGCGGAGCATATCAGGAGGGGGCACCCGGGCAGAGGGGAGGCGAGAGGGGGCGGCAGCAGAGCCGAAGAATAGAGGGGAGCTGGAATCAGTTCTATAATAACCGCAGAGTTCGCTGAGGTACGCAGAGATGGCGAAAAATGCTCTACGCATCCGGTCATCGCCGGTTCAAAGTTCAAACAAATCCACAAGGTTGGCTGCCACCTGCCGCCCTGACGGGCTGCGGTGGCAGGAGTAATGGTAGTGGCAGTCATATATCTCTTTTATTATATATTTTAACAACCTCCAGCAGCGAACAAACAAAACTTCCATTCCACACCCCCGAACTGCCAGCTACCCATGTATCAGTGAGGCACCACTAAAGCGCCAGCCAGCCCCCACACCACAAGGGCGGGTGGAGCAGATCGGTGGGGCATCTGGGTAGAGTGAAGAAAAGAGGGGGCGGGAGAGCATGGAGATGGAGGGGGGCTGGAGTTCATTAGGATCTCACCGCAAAGGGCGCAAAGAACGCAAAGGATTCTACTGCACTGGCTTTGCGTCCTTTGCGATCTTTGCGGTGCACCATTTCACAAATAATATATTTTAACAGTCGTTGGCAGCGAACAAACACAACTTCCATTCCGCACTCCGGGACCGCCGGATACCCATTCATCCACAAGGCTCCACAAAAGCGCCTGCCAGCCCCCGCACCACAAGGGCGGACGGAGCAGATCGGGACGGGCACCTGGGTGGAGTGAAGGCGAGAGGGGGCGGCAGCAGAGCTAGAGAAGGGATGGGGGTTGGAATCAGTTCAAAGTACATTCACCCTTCGTATTCATTCACTGCTCCAACAATCGCATCGACAAAGTCATCTGCACTGGCACCAACCATCCGGATATCATTCTCATCAAAATATGTGTGGACAATCCGTTCTATATCCTCTTTTTCTGTTTTTGATCCGACAAGCAGCCCCTCCAATGGATCAAAATCAATATCATTTATCTGCATGAAATCGCCCGTAATCCCGGCATCCATTATCTTTCCTTCATTTACATATAATGAAATCCTGATAATTCCCTTTTCTGCAGGATAGACACACGAAACATTTGATACACTGCAGTGACCAGGTCTCAGGATAAATTTCTTTGACGAGAAAATATCCATCTTTTTATTCCATATTGCATTTTCCGCCTCGTTTAATCCCGCTTTAGTTAGTTTTACGCTTAATGCCTCTTCAAATCCCTGGATCAGACAATCCCTTAGTTCTGCAGGTGGTATATATCTCCCTAACTCCTGGATAATTGTGGTTATCCTTTTCTGTACTGAAGAAACCCCTTTCTTTTTTAATTTGGGTGCCGGGATCCTGGCTATCTTCATAAATGTGTCCATATCAAAATCCCATATAACGCTGCCATATATCAACAGGGAATTCTGCCTGGTCATTGCGGTCATCCCGCCAACCTTCTTATCCCCGATATTTATATCGTTAACTGGGGCAAAAATCGCATCCAGGCCAAGTTTTTTCAGACCTATTATGACACCCCTTGACAATATCTCGAAATTCCTGTTCATATCATCTGAAACACGGGAATCCCTTTTATCCATACAGATACCCCAGGATGTGGAGCCAGGAACCATTAATCCTGCTCCGCCCCCAGTCTCCCGCCTCTCGATCGTTATTCCAAGTTTTTCACATTCCACAATGTCGCATTCTTCCTCGCAACATTGATTCCTGCCTAAGGAAAGCACGTAACCGGGGCATTCTTCTAAAAATACGGTATTGGGACTTATTCCTTTGATCATCCCGTCTACAAGCGTGGAGTGTATGGAATTGCACCTTATTACTTCCTTTTCCTTTACCTCAAGGTACCGCCATTCATTGTTATCATTGTTTTCTTTTATTTCCCTCATCTCCCTCATCATTTTATCTTCCTTATAGCAGAACAGCTATAACCTCACATGCACACCGTTCTTCTTTAAATATTCCTTAACCTCAGAAACTGTATATTCTCCAAAATGGAAGATACTTGCAGCCAGTGCAGCCGATACGTTGGTCTTTTTAAACACTTCAAGTATGTGTTCCAAATTTCCGCAGCCGCCTGACGCAATCACAGGAATGTTCACACTATTGCTGATCGCTTTGGTTAGTTCTATATCAAACCCATCCTTAGTGCCGTCTCTATCCATGCTTGTGAGCATGATATCTCCGGCTCCACGCTCCTCTGCTTCTATTGCCCACTGTATCGCATCTATACCTGTAAATTCCCTTCCGCCATAGAGTGAACATTCAAACCAGCATTCACCCTGTGGAGTGTCAACCATTTCCTGACCGGTCTTATGTTCGTATCTGCGTTTGGCATCGATCGCTATCACACATGCCTGTGTCCCGAAGTATTTTGAAATTTCATTAAGCAGGTCAGGGTTCTTTATTGCAGCCGTATTGACCGAGACCTTATCAGCTCCGGCATTAAAGGCAGTCCTGGCATCCTTTAAACTTCTGATACCGCCGCCAACCGTAAGCGGCATGAACACGTTCTCAGATGTCTTTTCAATCACCTTAGACATCGTCTCTCTTCTTTCATGTGATGCTGTAATATCGAGGAAGATCAGCTCATCTGCACCCTGTTTATCGTACTCTTGTGCCAGTTCCCAAGGTATGCCTGCATATCTAATCTGTTTGAACCTGACCCCTTTTACGACCCGTCCAAAGGGAACCCCAAGATCACAGTCAAGGCACGGAATAATTCTTTTTGCTAACATCTGGTCATCTCGACAAAATTTTTCAGGATAATAAGCCCTTTAGTGCTTGACTTTTCCGGATGGAACTGGACCGCATGGATATTATCTTTTTCTACAACTGCAGCTAAATCCACACCGTAATCAGTTGTTGCAGTTATAGTGTGCTTATTTTCTGGGACGCAGTAATATGAATGCACAAAATAGAAAAAATCACCATCATTGATCCCTGAAAGTAGGTCTGAATCGCAGCGGATCCGCAGCTCGTTCCATCCCATCTGTGGGATTCTGACTCCCTGTGGCAGACGAATAACATCTCCTGTGATAAGTCCGAATCCTTCGCAATTGCTCTCCTCACCCCAGTCAAACAGAACATGCATTCCGATACATATCCCGAGCATAGGTATGCCGTCGTGTATTAAGTCGAACAGTTCATCTTCAAACGGCCTTAAATTGTTCATTCCATCGCCGAATGACCCAACCCCTGGAATAACCACTGCATCAGCACCTGAAAGTTTTGCACTATCTGATACAATAACCGGATCTCCATTGACATTCATCAATGCATTATAAATACTGCGCAAGTTTCCCATCCCATAGTCAATTATTGCAATCATAATCGCTTGAACTACCATTGTGTTTATTAAATGATCGATGAGGCAGCACTACTTCTTTGTTTGAATTGCTTTACAATTTTTGCAACATTCTTGACCACCCCACATCAATAAATTTTAAAATATCTTTAAAGAAATATTTATATAAAATGAAGTAGGCTATCGTATGGCGATACCTATGAAATATGTAATAGCAATAATACGACCTGAACGGCTTGATGCTGTCAAGCGTGAGCTTCAGAAGGTTGAAGTAAACAGATTGACAGTAACATCTGTTTCCGGATATGGGGCACAAAAAGGGCATTTGGAAGTTTACAGGGCACTGGAGTATGAAGTAAACCTCCTTGAAAAGATCAAGCTTGACATCGCAGTGAATGACGAGTTTTTAGAACCAACGATCGAGGCAATACAGCGAGGAGCCAAAACCAATGAAAAAGGGGAGATAGGGGATGGTAAGATATTCGTGCTGCCACTTGAGGATGTCATAAGGATAAGCACCGGCGAAATTGGGTCCGAAGCAATTTAGGAAGGTAAAAATATGGCTATTGTTGCAGCAGATACTGCATGGGTTTTGATCTCATCAGCACTGGTATTATTCATGCTTCCCGGGCTTGCGTTATTCTATGGCGGGATGGTGCGGCGTAAGAATGTCCTGAGCAGCATGATGCACTCGTTCGTTGCAATGGGTGTTATTGCTATAGAGTGGGTGATAATTGGTTACTCACTTGCATTCGGGACCGGAAACTGGTTCATAGGCGGATTTGAGCATGTATTCCTACGTGGGATCGACCTTTACTCAACATCAGGCACGATTCCCACATACACATTTATTGTGTTCCAGGGGATGTTTGCCATAATAACGCCTGCCCTTATCTCTGGTGCTATTGTCGGGCGTATCAAGTTCAAGTCATACATAGCCTTCGTCGCATTATGGGGCCTTATCGTCTATGCACCTGTCTGTCACTGGGTGTGGGGCGGCGGATTTCTCACAGGGGAAGCACTTGATTTTGCAGGTGGTACGGTTGTCCACATAACATCAGGTATCTCAGCCCTTGCACTCCTGGTCTTCCTTGGTAAGAGGAAAGGGTATGGCCTGGATGCAATTAAGCCGCACAACGTTACTTTCACGCTGCTTGGTGTAGGGCTTTTGTGGTTTGGCTGGTTCGGGTTCAATGCAGGGTCGGCCCTGGCTGCTGATGAGGTTGCCGGGCTTGCCTTTATAACCACGTTCATTGCACCGGCAGCTGCAGGACTTTCGTGGATGGCAGCAGAATGGACCCATAGCGGAAAACCAACCGCACTTGGATTTGCAACCGGAATTTTGGCAGGGCTTGTTGCAATCACGCCAGGCGCAGGTTTTGTCACACCGATGGCAGCACTCCTGATCGGACTTATTGCAGGAATTGTGTGCTATTGGGCTGTGATGCTAAAAGGTAAGCTGGGCTACGATGATTCACTGGATGTCTTTGGGGTCCACGGTGCTGGCGGGATTACGGGTGCGCTCTTAACTGGCGTTTTTGCAAGTGTGGGGGCCACAGGTCTTTTGCTTGGTAACTCACACCAGCTATTGCTCCAGATTGAAGGGGTCGTTATCACGATCATCTATGCGAGTGTCTGCACAATCTTAATTGGATTTGTGATTGACAGGACGATGGGACTTAAGGTTACTGAGAGTGAGGAAAATATCGGGCTTGACAAGACATGTCATGGTGAGACAGCGTATAACATTTGAGTGGATGGATCATTAGATTCCTTCCACTATTTTTTAAATCAACCTGCTAATTCACTGATGTTTTACAATAAGGAAACATCAGTAGCACATCCAGTGACCTGATTATTGTTGAAGACTTCCTGCTGTGCCATTTTTGTGGCAGTTACCTTCCCGCCCAGGTCAAGTTGGCCGACCTCTTCAAAGGCCAGAAGGTTACCCCCTATTTCAGCAAAGTCATACACTGCTTTTTCCAGAACATCCCACCACCACCAGCACATTCAGGTTTTCACATCTCTAAATGGTACTTCCCAATACTCTTTATCGTCATTTCCCCCCTGCTCATGGCCTCAATAGCATCGGCAGCAGCCATTGCCGCCTGAATCGTAGTGATATATGGTACCGCATAATCCACAGCCGCCCGCCGTATACTCCGCCCGTCCTTGTAGCTTATCTTGCTTGTAGGCGTATTGATGACC
>Ga0255365_10171_pt1 | contig 16373 bp, 13 predicted proteins | sample ANMaggSeSYBR01J3_FD_182089 | JGI IMG/M metagenome (GOLD analysis project Ga0255365, IMG submission 182089) | Sediment cell enrichment communities from methane seep in Santa Monica Basin, California, United Staets - ANME aggregate JGI... | ecosystem: Environmental > Aquatic > Marine > Cold seeps >... | reverse complement strand
TTCCAATATTCTAATAGAGTTATAATTCCTAAAGCGTTAGTTTTTAAATATTTATAATCACTAGTTGCTCCCGCATAAGACCAATCACCTTGACTGTAATAGGAAAAACCGCCTCCATTTGGAGCGTCCCATAACTTTTCTACAAGTTTATTCATAGTAATATTGGCCAATTCATAAGCCCGATTCTTTATGTCAACATTTAACCCAAGCTGCTCGTAAATCCGATGAATTTCTAAGAGAGCCAAGACAGCGTACAAATTACTCTCTGCGTATTTAGCTGTTGTTGTTGAATTTGTATTGTAGAAACCTTCGTAATCATCATCCCAGAATTGGGAAGAGTTAATTAAGTTGAAAGTTTCATCAATTGAATCCTTTGGGTAAATACTATCAATATTTATGCTGTTGATTTGGTCTCCGATATTCTCTATTAGCAGAAAAATCGGCATAAGATTATCAATTAAATATCTATCGTTGTCGAATATCTCACCAGTTGTGTTATCAACAGCTCTGACGAACCCATAACTATTTTGATTAATGCTATCTTGATACCATAAAGGTGACTCTCGCAATTTTAAATAAGTATCAAAGGTTTCAAATGCATCCGTGTCTTCTTTCAATAAGGTCTTGTATAAGAGCAAATTATCGATTGAATAAACTTTGTCAAAACTTACAACTCCGAGATTATTTCCAAATCTATAGTAAGTATCTTTGTCCATTTCCAGGTCAGACCGGTAATTTGTTCTAAAAAAATTCCAAACTTTACTAAAATTAACCGTATACGGATCGACAAAAATTTCTGGACCTGCTGCGATATTTAGGTTAGCTTCATCAGTAATCTCGAAATCTTGATATAGATTATCTGTACTGTTGTTATAATCTTGTTTTATATTGTAATCTAAATAAAAAGCATTAATTGTGAAGATAAAAATGAAAAACGAGCATAAAGCCAGTTTGAAATAATTTCTTCCCTTTTTTCTTTTCAACTTTGAGGAAAAAGTGTTTATAAAAATCATGATAAATCTAATTACATGTTAAATTATTTTTTAATAATTATGTGTATTTTTTAGAAAAATGTTCTTCTCTTTAAAATTTTTTTCTGAAAAACTCGGTCGTTTAAAGATATTTTAACTTTATTTTTTGTTAATTTTTATTAATATATTCCAATATCGCTGAAATTAGCACTCTCTCTTGCTCCATAGTGTCTCTATGTCTAATAGTCACTGAATTATCGTCTAATGAGTCATAATCTATCGTTATACAGTATGGCGTTCCTAATTCGTCTTGTCTCCTATATCGCTTCCCAATTGATCCCGCAGAATCAAAAAAAGAAGATATTCTACTGTCCAGTAGGAGTCGATGTACTTTTTTGCTAGATTTAAGATTTTTTCCTTATTTTTCACAAGCGGAAACACAGCAACAAGATTTGGAGCAATATCTGGTTCAATTTTAAGAATTATCCTTTCATCTTCAATTCTGAAATTAGATTCAAGGAGAGTATAAATAATCCTATCAGGTCCAAAAGCAATTTCAAGAATTTGAGGTATTTCTTTTAAATTTTGATCTGTTCCCATCGGTATACTAAAGTTTTGCTTCGAGAATTCTCCGTGTCTTTTTAAATCGTAATCAGTTCTATCGTGTATTCCGCATATTTCAACCCATCCAAACTGTTTAGTGTTAATCTCTAAATCCCAAGCATCATCTGCATAATGAGCCATTTCTTGTGGAGCATGTTGCCTTAATCTTATCACTTCGTCAGGAAATCCCAATTTTGATGTTAAATGGTAACCTAAAAATAAGCAATAAGCAAAAGCGGGTTTCTTCAGTACATTAGTTTTTATTGCTTGTTTTAAGGAAATCCGTTTAGGGACTAATACATTTTTTTCTTGAGTTTGCCAATCTAACAAGGGAAGTTCTTCTAGATTAAATTCATTATACTCTTCGTAATTATATTCCTGCTCCTTTCCTATGAACAATTGAATTTCAAACTGATCAAATGCTCTCATACGGAGTACCAATTGTCTTGGGGATATTTCATTTCTATATGCTTTCCCATATTGAAACACTTTAATAGGATACTGTCTCCGTGCGTCCTGATTTAGACGATTAAATAATAAATAAGTTGTAGTTGCAGTTTCCGGACGTAAATATGCGGTAGTTCCATTACCAACTGAAGTTTTAAGCATTAAATTATATTCTTCAATTTTTCCTAAATGAGTGTCACATTTTGGACATCTCAATTGGTGATTTAAAGCAAGAACCTCCATTTCCTCAAAAGATAATCCATCTATAGTTGTATTGGGAAGTTGTTCTTGAAGGAATTTATCAGCTCTGAGCATCGTTTCGCACTCCTGACAACGAAAAACGGGATCAATAAATCGCTCTAAATGTCCCGAAGCTTCCCACACAATTTCGGGTAATATTTGTGGGCATTCAACTTCACTAAAGCCAAAAGCTCTAAGTTCCAATCTGAACTTTGAAAGAATATTATTTTTCAACGCTTTACCAGCCGGTCCGTACGAATAAAATCCAGCTAAACCGCCATATATCTCTGGAGAAGGGCCCCAAATAAAACCACGACGCCGCAATAATGAATTAAAAGTTTCTATATTATCCGTGATCTTCATTTTTAATCAAACCCGTATTCTAATAGGTATTAGAATAATTGATAATATTTGTATTTTAAGATTATTCCTCAGATTAATGTATTTATTCAGTTATTAGTTTAAAATTTTATAAAATAAATTTTTATATGAGCTATATGATAGTATTATTGTAATTTTAAGTTTTAAATTCAAATTAAATAACACATAAAATTAAATTATGATTTTTCAAGATTTTTTTCAATATTTTGACATATGGGATGCCGTTGAATCGGGTCTATACTACGCAATAGTGGGTTTTTATTTTCTTATATTTGCATATTTCCTATTAATGAGATTTAGAACCTCTAAGAAATTATATTGGTTTTATTTTTCGTTATTATTCCTGTTCTTAGCAATAGGGAGAGTATTTTTTATTGTATATAATTTTTATGCTCCCGAATTAGATGTATCGATGTCTAATTTAGAGTTATTAGGATTGATGATGATATTTTATCGATTTGCTACATTTTTTACTTGGATGGGTATCTCGTGCTTGATGGGAGTTTTTGGAACGCTTATTCTATCCCCGATCGCTGAAATTAAAAATTCAGAAAAGGGAGTTAAGAGGTTTTTAAGACAGAAAAATGTTAAAATAACTCTTAAAATTTGTCTAATTGTGTTCCCAATTATTGTTGGAATTCTGGCTTTAGCGTTATCAGACGCATTATTTATGGATCCCAATTTAAGGGACCAATATAATCCTTTATTTGAATTAGATTTGACATTTTTTGGCTATCCTACAGGTAGATTCGTTCTCAATTTCATTTTGTTGCCTTTGATGGTGTTAATTATTCCGTTTCTCTTTGTTTACTTAGCGTTAAAAACATTCGGAGTCTTGAGGCGATCTTACGCACTGAACGCTATAGGATTTTTCATATATTTTTCGGGAAGAATTACTCAAGGAGTACTCGTTGGATTTCCTCACGTTAGGGCAATTTTACCACCGCTCTTAATATTACTATCTTTGCTCATTATAGTAATTGCAAACAATTACGAACAACTCAGGTAGTCAATAATTTTTTATTTAAACTTTATTCTAAAAAATAATTTTAAATAAAAATTTTAGTAATAATTAATTAGATATCTTTAAACAGCATTAAATAATTAAATTCAAATCAGAAGAGCTGGTTTTATGTCAATACATGGAAATCAATATATTTTACCCTTATTTTACACTCATAATTCTTTGCCCCCTATTAAAGATTATGACGAATTAGCGCTATCTTTTTATTTATTAACGAAGAATTTGAAAAAAAACGAAAAAATTTTATCCTTCTCAAGGTTACTCTGGCCATTTCTTTGTGTTCAAGGAGTTATTAGCACACATATCATATTGGATGGGTTGAATATTTTTTCGAAAAAAGGCAAAGTTTCTAATCCTCCAAGACAACCTTTAATTGGACACTTATTAAGAAATATAGAAAATCGAACAAAAGAAGAACAGTTAAAAAAAATAATAGATGTTTTACAATATATTGATAAGGATGCAGAAACGATAGGAGAAAGTGAAGAATCTGAATTTCAGAAACTAAAAATTGATTCATTAACCAATCCAGAATTCCTTCAAACCTTAGCTAAATTACTACCCCTAATAGAATTTAAAACTGTTGCAGATTATATGCCTTTAGAAACTAATTTTACAACAGAACAGGCTTTAGAAATTGCAGATACTTATCGAAATACAATTGATTATATGAAAGGGAATGCTTTAAGATGGGACACCCAGATTGAATTAATAGGGAAGGAAGTAGATAAATGGTTAATTGATATAAATGTTCAATTTAAAGATATTAGCTCGCGATTCTCGTCCCAAATATCAAAAACAACACAAATTATTGACTCTGGTCAAATAAAAGAAAAATTTGCACTGGAGAGTGATAGGATTGATCAGTGGAAAGTTAATGAGAAAAGGAATGTGATAGAAAATATCTCAGTTTTATTTAAAACAGCTGAGAGAAATCTAGAAGAAATTATTAAAAAAAACAAACCATTCACTCATACAGACATATTGAAGGGTAGAGTATTTAGCGACATAACTACTCCCTTCGAAAATCATTTCAAGTATTTGATAGAAGAGGGGAATAATTTTGTACAATCAGTTACAGCACTTACAGAGAAGTACATGGCATTAAAAAAAAGAGCTCTAGAAATCGATGTTGAAGCAAAGAAAAAACTAGATGATTTTAGTTCTTCATTGGATTTGAAACTGCAAGATCGAGATAAAAATCTTTCTGCTTTTGAAGAAGAGAAAGAAAAAATGGTTTCAGAAATAAAGATTTTACAAAAATCAATTGAAGGTCTTTATACACAGGTAAAAAACATCGTAAAAACTAAAAATGGAACTTGTTTACAGGAAGCAAAAGATTTAATATCTTGGTCGTTAGTTGATAACGAATCCGAATTATTTTCTCGTCCAATTGTCTGGATTTACATGCCAATGTATGTCATGTTCATTGAAAACGAAGAAATACATGAAGAAAAGATGGTTGCTGTATACCCCGGATTTATAACTGATGACCCCGATAATAGGTATCAAGAAATCTCAGGGGCTATGCTTAATTTAAAAGAAACTGTTAATGAGCGAATTGAAGAAGACATGGCTCTAAGATCAAATTTTGAGTTTTCAAGTGAAAACCGAAATTTACTTAATGATCAAAGCCTTGCTAAAAAAATTCAACAAGGAATTTCAATCTTAAGAAGAACTACGGTATTGAGCGAACAAATGGAAAACGAGTTAAGAAGTAAGTTAGATTTAATATTCCCTCAATAGTATTCCTCCTAAATAAAATGTGTGGAAAAAAAATAAACATCAAGCAAAAACTTAACTTTAAAAAAAGAGCTCTAAGATCTTATTTTTTACACATTGAAATGGATAATGGAATGGAAAATATAACCGATGTGCAAAAACAGTTTCTAAATAATGGGATGGTTTATCTCCAGATGAGATTACCTATAGAAAAAATTACTGAAGGGTTCGAAAATACTTTAAGGGAAAAGATTGAGAGAAATATCTTTCGTGCAAATATTCGCGAGGCAGAACTCAAAGATCTCTCAATCATTACTGACATCTATAACAAATCATGGCTAACAAGTTCTACCCCTTTTAGACCTATCCAAAGGGGGACTCTTAAAAAAATTTTCAACGATCAGAATACAGTGTTTCTTATTGCAAACATTTATGGTGGTGATGGTGGTTTCGTTATTTTAGATTTTGAAGGAGAAAATAACGAATACGGTGTAATTGCTGGTTTAGGGGTTTTACCAAGGTTTCAAGGAAAAGGATTAGGAACTATTTTGGGTATGGCTGCGTGGAATTACTTTAAAGAGAAAGGTTTGAAAGAGTTAAGATGTGAAGTATATGAAGATAATCAAAAATCTTATAGCTTCATTAAAGGATTAAATTTTAAAGAATTTGAACGCATTGTCTACCGTATAGATGATAATGAATTACATTAAAATATTTACTATTTACTTTATCACAATAAAGGTAGTTGAATAACTCAATGTCGAGCTCGAGATTAAACTTAAAAAAAAAAAAAATACGAAGTTATTTCTTAAGTGTTGATAAGAAGGATCAAAAAAAGGAAGAAGTCGAATCGCTCGAATATATCCAAATGAAATTACCAGTTTCTGATATAACTCCTGAACTTGAGGAAAGTCTTACAAAAAAAGTAAAAAGGAATATTCTTAGAGCAAATATCAGAGAAGCAAATGAGGAAGACCTCCAAAGTGTGAAATATCTCTATGATAGATCTTGGTTAACTTCGCAAACACCGTTTTCGGCAATTTCGGTAAGTTCGTTGAGAACTATTTGGGAATATCCCGAAACAAAAATATTGATTGCAAAAGTATATGGTTCTGATAGTGGGTTTGCTATACTCGATTGTGAAGGCGAAAATCGAGAGATTGGCGTAATAGCAGGCATGGGAATAATACCCCGTTTTCAAAGAAAGGGTCTTGGAACCGTAATAGGTATGGCAGCATGGACCTACTTTAAAAATAAAGGAGTTCAGGAATTACGATGTGAAGTATATAAAAGTAATACTGTATCGTATCAGTTCATTAAATCCATTGGTTTCAAAGAATATGATAAAAAAACATATAAGAGAGAAGATTTTTTCTCTGAATCATAAATAACTCAATGAATCTAAAATAAAATGAGCATTTTAGCACATTCTGAATAGGTGGGACAGTTACGGTAAAATTAAAAAGTATAGAACTAATTAAAGGACTGTCTATTCTGATAATATTAATCTCTAATGCAATTAATTACTGGTTAGTTTTTGATGTTGAAGCAATTTATATTATTACCTTATTACTTACCATCTCAAGCATATTTGGTTCTATGTTATACATATTTACAGTTTCATTCTCCATTTCTTTTACACTTAATAAAAAAATGGGAAGAATTCCTGAAAGAACCAATAGAAATATAGTATTAATTCAAGGTTTTTTCTTGATTTCATTAGGAATTGTATTCAATTTAATAACAAATTCAAGTTCCCATTTTCCTCAGAATCTTTGGGGGTGGAACATTCTTGTCTTATTAGGATTCTCACAATTTATTAGTTATTACATTTTCAAACTAGTCAGATGGGCTAGATTTGCTGTAGGCTTGAGCATTATATTTTTTACACCTGGTATTAGAGAATTTCTTTTCATAGGAAAAGATCATAATCCTATTCTTAACATTATATATTTCATCGTAGTTTCGCCCATACCGACTTTCTCTTTATTACCCTATGCCTCGATCTCTGTATTCTCTACCGTATTTGGAGAATTCATATATGAGTCTATCACATTAGACTCAGATACGGCCAATCTACATTCTACAAATTCAATACTCAAATACGGCATGTTCTTACTAATTTGTGGGCTTCTGCTTCCTTTCTTTGATGTTGGATTCGTTATAACAGGAGAGAATTTTGATTCGTTAATGTATCCATTTATTGACGCGATTCCCATTTTAAAAGCGTACCCTACAACATTTATCTCGGGAATACTAACAATTCTATATGCAGGAACCCCCTCTTACCTTTTTATATCAATGGGAGTAGCATTGCTTATTATTGGTAGAAAGTATTACAGAAAAGATATTTTACAAAAAAATATTTTAAAATTAAATATAATATCTCTTTTTGGGAAGCATTCGATAACTTTATTCTTTCTCCAATTCATATTCTTACCTCTTTTTTATCAAATATTACCTTTGTTAATATTTATTCCATTCTTAATAGCCTACATAGTTTTGTTAGGGTTTTTATTATATTTATGGCAAAAATATTTGAATTCTATACCTTCCTTTGATTGGATGCTCAATAAAGTAGATGAACATCTTAAAAAGTAGCGTTATAATTTTCTGTATCTTTCAATGAGTCAATCTTTCCTTCTGTAATAGTTTTATTGTAATCATCCCCTAATTCAATGTAAAGTTTTTTTGCTATTTCAAAATTGTTTAACGCAAGATCATACCTCTGTCTAGAAATATAAATATCTCCTAATTTATCATGTATATCTGCTGCAATCTTGGATTTGTTTAAATTCTCATAAATCTCTAAAGCTTCCTCATAGTACGTAATAGCTTTTTCATCGTTTTGCATATATTCCTTAAAAATTTGTGCAACTTGATACTTCATTTCAGCGATTTTTAGTTTATCTCCAAATTTCTGGTAAATGTCTTTAGAATAACTAAAATATTCTATTGCTTTCTTATCATCGCCTTTCAATGAATAAAACTTAGCAAGGGCTTCTAAAACAATTCCTTCTTTAATATTTTCTTGTATTTCAAATGTTCTAACAGCTTCTAAACTCTTCATTAAGTAATCTTCCGCCTCTAAATCATTATCCCATAAAGTATGCAAATACCCCAAGTAAAGAAAGCACTCCCATTCTAATTTTTTTCTTATAAAAATTGAAACATTGTTCTTAATCCCATCGATAAGTTCTACTGCACCTGTTAAGCAGTTAAAAGATTGATCGTAGTATTCTTCTCCAAGATGATAAAACATTTTTCCATACTTAATACGTGTTTGGATCACTCCATAGATATCATCGGTCCGAATGAAAAAGTCGAGATTCCGTTTCAGAATTCTCTTTATACGGTCGTAGGCTTCTAAGGAAAGCAATATCTCCACCATATTACTCGCCGTTTTTACAGCTTCTAATTCTAAATTTTCATTATCAGCTAAAGTTAAAGCCCTTTGATAATATTTATTAGCGTTCTCTAAATCATTAATTAAGTGATAGACATTGCCTAAGTTATTCAATACTTGGATTTTCTTTATATCATCGTCAATTTCTTCTATAAAACTTAAAGCTCTATCAAAATGATAAATTGCTTGATCAAAAAATCCTGTTTCTTCATGGATAAGACCAATTTCGTTATGAGTTATTATAAGATTCATTAAATTTTCCTCTTCTTTAAAGTTCTCTAGTGCTAATTCTAAATTTTTCAGTGCGTTTGAGAAATCTCTTTTCTTGTAAAAAAGACTTGCTTTTTTGAGAAGTAAATTACCCATGTTATTTCCTAATCTCTCGCTATTAGTGAGTTGAATTTCGAGTTGAGATAACTCGTTTTCAATAGTTTCGTCATCGACTATGTTGATATCAAAGGATTCCTCTTCTTCTCCAAAGTCATTTGCGTAAATTGATGTTCCGTCAGGAATTGGCCTTAATCGATTATTATATAGAACATCTACATTCGAAATTAACGGTTTATTACAATTACGACAATAACTCCAACTAATTTCGACTGGGCTTCGACAAAAAGGACACTTATTCATTAGGGAGCGGTGTTATAATTATGCTTATTAAATTAAAAATGAAAATTCGTTCATTTATAACTATTTAAAAACTCATTGAAAACTTGAATGTTATCCTATTTTTTCATTCTTGCTAGTTTTTTCTACTGTGCGTATATGTCGCTAACTCTTTATTTATTTCTTCTTCATCTAATCCTAAAGAATTCAAAAGGATTCTTATTTGAAGGATAGAATTTTTTTCTTTTATATTTTCAGCAATGCTCAAGGCTTTAATGTACGTTTCTTTTGCCTCATTCATTTCACCCTGATAAACCAAAATCTCCCCAACATAACTTAACCCTTTCAGAATTAATTCGGTATAATTAGAATCAATTGCATGATTTGTTCCGCTTTTAAAATAGAGAACTGATTGATTTAAATCGTTCTCTCTTTTTTTTAGAATACCCAAATTAAAATAGGAAACAATGATACCCTTGATATCTTCTAATTCTTTAAAGGCTTCAAGAGATTTTTTATAAAGCTCAAAAATAATATCCCAATTTTCTTTTGTTTCATATATTTGAATTAAATTACCTAAACAATCTAGTAAATTGTACATATCATTATTATCGGAGCATAAAGCACTACATTCAAACAAAATATCACTTGCCTTATCATATTGGTTTAATTTGATCAAACTATTACCAATTCTTATTAAACAAGTGATTTGCTCTTGAGTCTGTTTTAATTCATCATATATCTCGAATGCATATTCATAGAATTCAATTGATTTCTTGTAATCACCCTTTTTATAATATAGCGTACCTAATACACCATAAACAGCTGCTTGCCCTAGTCTATCTTTCTGCTTTTGAAAATGTTTTAAACATAGCATATAATTTTTTTCGGATTCCTTAAATAGTTCTAATTGTAGCTGGATTAATGCAATATCACCTAATTCGTGGATGTAGTTGGAATCCTTACCAATTTGTTCCAATTCCTTCAAATATGCTACTTTTTCTTCTAGCAGGGCCTCTAATTCTTTCCTGGTATACTCGTCTTTGTTTTCATCCATAAATAAAAAAGAAAATTAATCATTTTTAATTAAATTAACATATGTTATAGCATTTCTTCCAAAATCTCTGCTGCGTTCTTAACGCATTGAAGACATTTCTTTTCAGATAATTGATTTTGATTGAAATAATCCATACCTTCAGGAGTGTTTATATCACAACCGAGTAATTCCTTACAAATTAAAGAACCATTATTTTCTTGAAATTTGTTAGAAAATTCGTGTATAACTTGATAGGTCCTTTCCTTCGCTTCTTTATCCTTGCTTACTCCCATACCATTTTTCAATCCAATAACCATAAAAGCTCCAGTCACAGCACCACAAGTTCTACCTTTACCTGCCATTCCCCCTCCAAAACCAGTAGAGATTCTCAAAGCTTCTTCCCGATCTAATCCATAATGAGTTGCATATGTACCGAAGATAGATTGAGCACAATTGAAATCTTCTTTAAAACTTGAAAGAGCCTCTTCTATTCTCGACATGTCAAATATTGAGTTTTACTATAAAAAATACATTTTAAATCTATAAGAAATATAAAATTTCTTATCTATTATATATTTAGAGATAGATTAAGCAAAAAATTTCTGAAAAAAGGTATTTCATATGAAGCTAAAAGCAAGATTATTTGAGAAACTTGATGAAAATAAGGTTAAATGTCATGTATGTGCGAATGAATGTATTATCCTACCGGATAGGGTAGGGATATGTAGAACAAGAAAAAATTTTGATGGAGAATTATACTCCTTAATTTATGGCTCTATGATCTCGTCTGGCAGTCTAGATCCAATTGAGAAGAAACCCCTTTATAATTACTGGCCAGGCGCTACTGCTTATTCGATTGCATCAATTGGGTGTTCTTTTAAGTGTCAAAATTGCCAAAACTGGTCTATTAGCCAAGCAAACCCAACAGATAACGGAAAAGATGGCTTTTATGACATCAAAGGATACGAGGATCGCGGAATGTCGTTAGTTGAAATGACACCCGAACAATTAGTGAAAAAAGTTATAAAAAGTGGAGCTAAAACCGTAGCATTTACTTATAATGAACCTCTTATATGGCATGAATGGATATTAGATACAACTAGATTACTTAAGAAAGATGATATAAAGACTATATTGGTAACAAACGGCTATTCTACGATAGAGGCTACTAAAGAGCTGATAGAAGTCGGAATAGATGCTGCAAACATAGATATTAAATCTATGTCCGATGAGTTTTATAAAACTATTTGTGGTGTTAAATCAGTACAACCCGTATTGGATACAGCAAAAAGATTTAAAAACGGCGGGATCCATGTAGAAATCACTAATCTTGTTATTCCTGGTTTAAACGATAGCGATGCAGATATTGAGTCGCTCTCTAATTGGATTGTTAAAAATCTTGGAGATAACACACCTACTCATTTTTCTGCCTATCATCCTGACTTTAAACAACCATCTATGAAAAGAACGCCATTTGAAACACTTGACAGAGCATATAATATCGCGAAAAAAGAAGGTATATATTATGTGTATGTCGGGAATGCCAGTCACGAAAAGGGAGGAAATACATACTGTCCAAACTGTAATCACTTAATTTTGGGAAGGAGTGGGTACAGCTTCACAAAAATTGATATAACAGATTCAAAAAAATGTCCAAATTGCCAATATGATTTAAGTAACGATATTAAGGGCGAAATTAACAGAAAAACCTCATAAATGTTTTGCATCTTTAAAATATAGAAAAAATAATAAAAAAGATAAGAAAATTAGATTAGAAATATCCCGTAATTGATACTCCTACTACGAGGAGTAAGAAACCTTGTACCAAACAAAATCCTCCTATTATAAATGCTAAAACAGGCCATGATATAGCTTTCGAAATTCCCATTAAAATTCCTATATAAAACTTAACAGTCAACGCAACGATAGCGAATACCACTATAAAAATTATCAATAAAAGCAATTTTGGATCGATGAATATTGCAATAACCTGGACTACTTCATCAGGTATAGCGGAAACTGCTACAATAACTATCAATGATGCTAAAAGTATTCCTATCACGCTAGATATAGGAAGGTCGTTTAAAGGTTTTAACAAAGTAAAAATGCCTACAATAATCAAAAATGCTGAAACAAATAAACTTTTAGCATCCTGAGTATTAGAAGCATACGCAACGCTGGGAGCTTGGTCTAGAACTAAACCACCAACGCCACTAAGGATACTTAAAATACCAATGATTATCCCAAAATAGGTTAGAAATTTCAAAAACTTTGTAACATCGAAATTCCAGTCTTCTACTTTTCTTTTTTTAACGGATCCTCTTCTTTGAGCTTCGTATACTGCGTAAACTAACCACATGACGCCAAGTATCAAAGTAAAAAATCCCGCGAATTCTGCCAAAGGTCTTAGAAAGACATCTGTAAAATCAAATTGATATATCAACAAATTTCACTTCTTTAAGTTAATTTAAAATTATTATTATGTTCTATATCACTTCTTAAGTATTTATATTTGATATAGTCCAATTTTAAAAATTGTATTAGATTGAAAATGAAATGAAGAGTGAATATATTTTTTGTTTTAAAGAATAAATGAAACACAATTTTTTACATAATCCATGTATCTCTGAATTTCTTCATTTTTTGTTTCATTATCCCAAGAATATTCCTTCTGCATAATTTTTGCGACATTTTCTGCTGCTTCAAATGCTCTTCGGTGATGTATCCATAATGACATTTCTGTTCGTCGACAGAACACATCAATCAAATGAGGTGACATCTCGTATCTTAGTACATAGAGGATTTCAGCGTAAATGAAATCATTCTCATCGATAATCCGTTCTTTTAAGGATTCATCTTTCTTTATCAAATTGATAATGTGAATAGCTCCTTTTCCATATTGTTGATATAAATGATCCGATATATCCTCTTCTAAGTGAATGCCTGAATTTTGCAGAATATCTAGCCATTCATCTTTTTCTAGAGAAATTATGAAGGGTTGGCGAGACCAATATTTCTCTTTTTTTATCTCTGGGAAAATTTTCTTTTCTTCGATATGTTCAAATAAATCTTCTGCCATTTCACGCCATTCTGTTAGCTTCCCACCTGTGATTGTAAGCAAGTTGTCGTTAGAAAAAAGGATTATATGGTTTCGTGAAACTTCAGTTTCTGGTTTTCCTTTCTGCATTACTAAGGGTCTGATTCCGGCATAGGTAGAAAGAATATTTTCATATTCTAATTTTGCATTCGGGTAATATAACTTAACAGATTTAATTAAGTAATCTGCATCTTCCTTATCACAAAAGGGATTTGCCAAATCACCTTGATAATCGGTATCAGTTGTTCCTACAAGGGTGTACTTTTTATTCCTCGGAATGACAAAAAAAAATCTGTTATCAACACCCGAATAAAGCCCATTTGCCATGGTATTTCCTATGTTTTCACGTCTGAATAAGAGATGAACTCCCATAGTTGGTCTAATTAACGGATTTGGAACGTTGTCGGGGTAACTCTTTATTAGATCATCCGTCCATATACCTGTCGCATTGATTACTAATGTAGCATGAATTTCAAAATCAACTTTATTTTCAAGATCTTGACATTTAATACCAGCAATTTTACCATTGTTTTTGATATAATCAAAAGCCTTACAGTAATTTATCGAATCTGCTCCCCTAATTATTGCTTCTTTTAGGATTTCAATCGTTAAACGGGCGTCGTCGATGTTTGTATCGTAATAAACTATACCACCTTGAAGGCCTTGTCTATTAAATTCGGGTTCCAGTTCATAAACCTCTTCAGTTGTATAATATTTGCTTTTTTTGAAATTTTTAAATTCAGATTTTTCATCGCTTAAAAAATCGTAAATTTTGGTAACTCCTACTATATCACGTTTTTTTAACTTTGATCCTTCAATAATTGGTAAAAAGAATGGTAGAGGTCTAACTAAATGGGGTATCTGAACCCTCATCCAATTTCTTTCGCGAGTAGCACTTTTAACTAAAGCCGTTTCGCCATAGGCTATATATCTAATTCCGCCATGTGCCATTTTTGTACTTCTCGAGGAAGTTCCTGCAGCAAAATCTTGCATATCTACTACGGCAACACTTAAATTTCTCATTGCTGCTTCTCTTGCAATACCTGCCCCCGTCATACCAGCGCCTATGATTACAACATCGTATTGACTACTTTGCATTTTTTGGATGATCTTTTCTCTATTTTCGAAAGTCCAAGATTGATCAAATAATTTTTTTTCCAAATCTTCCATTTTAACCATATCTAAAAAATTCTGGACAATAAATAAGGTTTCTTAATGTTTCTATTATCAATGTAATCTATATTTTTTTCATATATTATTAAGTGTTAAAAATGGTAAATTCAGAATTATTAAATGAAATAAAATTAAAACTATCTGATGGCAGTGCTATGCCTGGAGATTGCCTCAAACTTTTTGAAATATATAAGCAGACCTCATCAGAATTTGCGAGATTAAGAGAAGAATTTGAAGATATGGCCATGTTAGATATGGCTTTCTTAGGACAAATAATTATTTCCGATGAAAACAAGAAATTTTGGCTTAAATTCAAAGAGGGAAAAGTGGATTATGGAGAGGGTGATGTCGATAATCCATCATTGACTTTTACAACCAATATGGCGACCTTTACAGGAATTCTTTTTGGAACAATTGAAATTTCTGGAGCACATGAAGCCGGAGATGTCAGCTTTGATGGTAGCAGTGAAGCTCTAATGGATCTTCAAGCTATTACCTCTGTTTTGAATGATTTTTTACAAAATATCTAATATTATGTATATAGAAATTTAATGCACACCCCATAATTGCCCGGATGCTCGTTGAGCTCTATCTAATTGAGAATTTTTTTTGTTCAAGCGAGCTCTACCAGTTTTGGTGTCCCTTCGGAAAGTTACATCAATTTCTTTTAGAAAGAGGTTCATTCCTTCACGTTTATTTAATGGTCCAATGGTTTTTCCATGAACCCCAGGCTTTCCAGTGAAAAGAAGAACTCGGTCAATTAAGGAATCAGCGATTTGAATATCATGTTCTATACAAATAGCAACAGCATTATTTCTTTTTGTAACAGTACGAATAATTTGACCTATATGAATCCGTTCCTCTACATCAAGATATGCTGAAGGTTCATCAAGAATATATAGATCTGCGCGCTTAGCAAGGCAAGCACATATAAATACGCGTTGCAGTTCACCCCCTGATAGTGCAGATATTTGTAAATCGAATATTTTGTCAACACCTAAAGGTCTATATAATATCCGTAACATTTCTTCTGAAAAATTGTAGGTTAGGGCCTGTTCTATAATGAAGTCCCTTACAGTTTGAGAAGACTCTTGTGTAATATATTGTGGTTTGTAAGAAACTGTAGCTTGAATTCCTTCAAATTCGGATCCAAAGTCAGGTTGGAGCTCACCAGCGAGGATCTTTGCAAATGTAGATTTACCACATCCATTTTCACCAACAACACCTAAAATTTCAGAAGCGTAAATCGTTCCAGGGTCCACAGATAAACGAAATGACTCAAATGTCTTTGAAATTTTTCCATAACGAGCAAAAATCTTTGCGTTACTCCATGTCCGACCGCTAGCTGAGCGCTTAAAGATATATTCTTTTTCTCGAAACTCTATGTTTTCTGCCTTTAGAAAACCGGTTAAATATGCATTGATACCCTTTTTTGTTGTTAATGGCCTTGAGATGATTCCAAATTGATGAGGCACGCCATAAAATAGTTGGACAGTATCTGAAAGATAGTCTAATATCGCTAAATCGTGTTCAACTACTAATATAGGGCATTGTTTCTCATTACCAAACCCTTGAGCACGCTCACGCAATAATTGGGCTAATTTAATTCGTTTTTGCACATCCAAAAAAGTACATGGCTCATCAATGATGTAAATATCTGCTTTTTT
>Ga0255365_10169_pt1 | contig 16468 bp, 13 predicted proteins | sample ANMaggSeSYBR01J3_FD_182089 | JGI IMG/M metagenome (GOLD analysis project Ga0255365, IMG submission 182089) | Sediment cell enrichment communities from methane seep in Santa Monica Basin, California, United Staets - ANME aggregate JGI... | ecosystem: Environmental > Aquatic > Marine > Cold seeps >... | reverse complement strand
AAGTTTTTATCTTGTTTATGGAAGAACGGGGGCCTGGAAGCAGGTGCACCTTCCTTTTTCGAAGCTTGATGAACGTGAAGCAGGAATTATTTACGAATCCCTTCGCATTGCATATTCAATATTCGCTATTCTTGCACTTTTAGTTTTGTTGGTCTATGCTGTTGCCACATGGCCGGTAAGCATTATTATTTTCGTTGCCCTGCTCATCACAGCTCATCTCATGCCGGCATCAGTGATGTTGTGGATGCATCAAGGATAGAATTTCCCGTACCTACCAGAGTAAAAGGATGTTTGAAAGAATACCAGCGACCTCTGTATTTGAAATAATAATGACATACTCATGAAAGACTGGGATCAAATTGAGCAATAACATGGCAATAAATGAAGTTAATGCCAGGTTGACGGAGATGATCCAGACATAGAACAAATACCCTGTTTGCCCCGATTCTTGTTTTGTAGCCTTCCTATACTTACTTGTTGCTGACAGAATTTTCAATCGCAGCAGAAAGATGGAAGATTTTTCACCTCTCGTTATCGCATAAAGGTACATCTTCATTCCTGATACGATATGGATGATCATAAATAACAAGAGCAGGGCAATCAGGATGATGTCAATTAAGTTCATTGGGTATTATTTTCAAAGGTTAACCAGTTCGGATTTCATGGTATATACCCTTGTTGCCGGCAATGTCATTTCCTGAGGTCCTATCACCTGGGTGGTTGTTTTGCCTGTACCTTCAACAACATTGCTTACAAATATTCCTTCTTTATAAGCAAAATACCATGTCGCCATACCTGTGATATCCCCGGTAGTGATCAGCTCCATGCCATCCTGTTCACCTTCCCCTTTCAGGGTGCCGTTAAACACCATAGTGATCTTCATGCACTCATAGCCATTCAGGGTTTCAACCCCTTCAAATGTATTGATATTGATTATGTCCATGATCAACACTCCCGAGCTGGTATTTTCGATAATATTATCAGTGCTTTCCCAGCTGTCGCCCGGCTTTACAGGATGATCGGGAAGATCAGGGAAGAAGGCCTGTACATCGCTGGAAAGGCTTTTGGTATCTCCTGTACCATAATCATAGATAAGGGCTTCTGCTCCGGAGTAATCAAGCTCCTTTCCCAGCCTGCTGATGGTCAGGTTAAATGACTTCCCAATCACATCATCCACTTTTGCAATCATCTCCCCACGGGGAGTTATGAGTTTAGATGACATTTCGTCGACGGTAACCATGTAATCCAAATCCTTACTCTCGCTAACAATGGGTTTCATGCTTAGCACCTGATTGCCGTCGGCCGTGATGGTAAATTCCTGCTCCATCACTTCCATCTTCTGTTCAAAGACCATGGTATTTTTGTAAGTCAGGTCTTTGTCGGGGTGAAAATTGTAGGTCATGATCATCCCGTTTTTCAAACTTCCCCAGGCTTCTTTCTTCGTGGCACATCCCGAGAGGGAAATTACAATGGCGGCCAACATAAGTAAGCCAATACTGCTTAGTGTTCCTAAATTTTTTGTTTTCATTTTTTCCAGTTTTAAATTGATTTGCAAATTGCTAAATGGTTTTTATTCTTAATATTCTAAGTACTCTAAGTACTCCAAGTACTTCAGGCACTTTATTGACTCTCTATAACTCCATATTCAACCAGGACCTTTACAATATCCAGTACTTCTGATCGGTGTGTTTCATTAACATCTGCTTTCTCCATGATATCTTCAACGCTCATGGGTTCAGCACTGGGAAAGGGAAGATGAAAAAGAAATTTTCCCTGGGGGATACTGAGATTGATACGGCGTTCTTTGCGGTCGCGTCCTTTGCCGATCCACAAGGCCACATGGCTGATATACTGTCCGTCACGTGATGTGGAAAAACGAACCCCTGCATTGCTTCTTTCCCTGATCTTCTTAGTGGATTTTGACTCCTGTTGCTTAATATTAAAAAGAGGATTCAGGTCGATCTTCATATCGATATAGCGGGTGTTCAATGCATATCGGTAATAAGGCCGCTTTTTCTCAAGTACTTCTTTTTTTGACAAGATGTCGAGTGAAGCCATGGCTTCCAGAAAATCCTGTACGGTCTTAATATGAAGATTAAGCCGTGAAGCAGCCTCCGATGCTGAGATGTCCTGATAGGTCACCAGCAACCTGAAGAGGTCTTCAGCATAATCCTTCGAAATATAGGATCCCAATATGGCAGCTCGTTTAAAATCCATCTTATCCTTCTGTAATAATGTTCATTTGCAGTGAATTAAGCTGTTCAATAACCCTGCTTCCTTCACCCCGTCTATATTGTTCCATAAACCCGATAAATAAATCTCCCAGCGACCGGCAAAGCTTGTCAAAAGACAAGAGATCCTTGTACATGAAGTAGTCGGTTTGCGAAATATTTACGGTTACATTTCCATCATGATCGAATGCCACCCAGCTGCGGTCTTTGTATTTTCCACTGAAGGCAAGCAATCGTCCCAATGGAATGTTGATCACAAAAACAATCCTGTTTTGATCTTTCACCGGGATGGCGATCAGTTTTTTCCTGATGAAGGAGGAAAAATCCTGAAGCTCCTCCAGTGAATAATCCATTTTCCCCGTCTGCATGGGGCGTGTGGTCAGGCCATTCTTGATCTCATTGATTGGCAGCGCGGCAAGTTCAAGCATTTCACGACTGCGCCATTTCATTTTTCGCTGAAAAGAGAATATGACCATCAGGGTCATGAACAGCACCATCAGCCCCGCTATACCGATAAACCAATTTCTATATGTATTAATGTCGTAAAGGGCGATGCCAAACAAGAAGCAACTTGCCAGGAGTTGTCCGATAACAGAAACGGAGAAATATGCATTATGGGTGCGGAGCAAAATGATAAGCGAAATGATGGCCGCTGTCAAAGTGATCAGTGCTCCGAATGCCATTGCAATTTTATAGCTCAATACGAGCAGAACAATGAACACTACCAGGGCAACGATCCCAATGATTCCTTCTGCAGTTAATATCGGTGATTTAAGTTTTCTATACATGGTCATTGCGTATTATAAAAACAGATGAGCTTTGATCCTGTTCAGGTCATAGATGATCCTTGATTCTTCACCTCTTTTATAGCGTTCAAAAAATGTGATAATCAGATGCCCCAGTGCCTCAACAAGCTGATCGAATGCCAATGATTCTTTATATTTTAAATAGTCTTTTTTTGAGATCTGCACTGTTACATTTCCTTCCCTGTCGATGGCTATCCAGGTATTTTCTGAAAAATCTTTGGAAATGCCCAGGGGCAGTCGGTATTCATTCCCCGTTGCAATGGGTACAAAAACCACACGATTCATTTCATGAATGGGCCAGGCGATAAGGTTACTTTTCATAAAATGAGTGAAACCGGCCAACTCAGTATTCGTGCATTCGATCTTCCCCAATGCCTTAGGTCTTTCTGTGAAACCGTTTGTTGTATCATCAACATTCCTGGCAGCCATTTCAAGAATCTCCCATCCTCGCCATTTGAGTTTCTTCGAACGTATAATGTATACCAGCGCGGCCATCTCCACAAGAAAAAGGAGAATAAGAGGTTTGAAGCTTTCTTCAGAAATGGGAAATGCTCCAAACCTCGGGGCCATCAGAAAAAATACAATCATAGTGCACTGAAATACAAAGGGAACCAGGAACCAGTGGTTATCTGTTCTAAAATTATATACCAGGCTTAAAATTGCGTAAATCCCATAAGCAAAGGCAATAAAAATTAATCCTGTTGTAATGCCATACAAGACACAGCTAATTGCAAAAATGACCAATAAGATCATTGGTTGTGCAATACCATTTACTGAAAAATCGGGTCTGAGTTTTCTTGATCCGTTCATGAGTCTAACTTTATTCTTGTTCTGTTAATATGATTTCTTCAAGCATTTTTTTACCGTGCTCATTTTCCGGGTTCAATGCTATTGATTTCTGGTAACTTTCGATAGCCTCTTCAGATTCTCCGTTTTTCATCAGGGCCTCCCCGTAACTGTCGTACACATTCCATGATTGAGGAAAGGCATCGATATTCAATTTAAATACCATCAGTGCCTCTTCAATACGGTCTTCTCCCAGGTATTTGTGGCCCAATTTGTTCATATCGCCTTCAGTATGATCAAGGTCAAGTGCCCTGTTGTTCCAGAGTTCGTTGAATTTGATTAAAGCAGCTTCCATTCCATCTTCCTCAATGGCTTTATCGATGATCCAGGCTGCTGTTGCCCCCTTATACAATACTGAAGTGATAAATATATCAATACCCTCAATATTGCCATCGCTATTGGTTTTGAATTCATATTCTTTTGCATCAAGAGTATCTCTCCACCGGTTTTCAATCTCAGTTTTTCCCAGAGGCCGTGGTTCTTCCACATCCGGTACCAGCATAGACAGCTGGCCTTCGTGCCAGATCACCGTAAATTCCTTTTGTATTTGAGCGATCACATAAGGCCCGATCATACTTTTGAGGTCATCTGGTGTTTCTTCATCGACAGAGATTTCCACATCAAGCTTTTTCGTGGCATACACCCTTTCCACTATATGCATTTCATTTACTTCTCCGCTTTCATTTTTTGGGAAAGAAAAATACAAGGCATTGCTGAGCTTGGCATACCGCCTTCCCTGCTCGTCCGGCTCATGCAGCGCGAGAACCATACGTCCTAAAATATCGACCGAGATCCCTCCATCTGCATACAAAACATCAAGCACATCTCTTTTTTCAGCATGAGTATAAGGACCAACAATATTTTCATATTGAGGAGGGATTTCTGTTGATACCGAGGCTTCGTTTCCATCACCAATTCTGTAATCGAGAATTTCCATGCTTTCCGGATGAAAAGTTGTGCCTTCCCCCAGCTTGATATGGCCGGCATCCACATAGTCATACTCCAGGATGGTGGCATCTATCGCTATCCAGCCGATCTCATTTCCCATGTAAACCTCGGTCCAGGCGTGCTGCCCGAAACTCCCGCCATACCATGGTGAGTACATGCAGCCGATCGACAAGCGTGCAGGGATGCCAACAGCCCTGCAAAATGCAGCAAGCAGTCGTGAATGTGAACCACACTCCCCTTCCCTGATCCTGAGTGTATTGATGGCAGAGGTACCTCCCGGGATCGCTCCACGTATTTCTTTGCCAACCCATTTGCTCAGGCGAATTGCAGCCTCCCATGAATCCTTTGAACCGCTGGTGATCTCCTCTGCTTTGACAATAATTTCGGGATGATCCGACTCGATAAAAATTTCGGGCTCCAGGTATTTCTTCAATTTTTCCTCGCCTGCATAGCTTGTGGGAAATGGCGGAGCAGCAGCCCCGTCGTAGCGTAAGGGCTCGATCTCAAAAATGCCCTGTACGTGATTCTCAAATACCGTCCCTTCGAATGTTTGTCCGGGAAAGTTCAAACTTTCCACCGTAATGACATCCCCTGCTGATTTTAGATCGGCTTTTACTTTCAAGTATGTCATTTCAGTGAAGTTAGAGATGTTTTTATCCACTTTGGCAAAGATGGTGTTGTCGAGGTCGACGGTGCTGATTTGTTTGCTTACCGTGCTTTCGGCCAGGTATATTTTCCGGTTCATGATCTCAAACTGGACAATCATGCCATCATCCCGGTTTACCCATGATCGGGTATTTGTACCATCCTGCGCATTATAGATATTGAAAAGCAAAGTATTGAAATCTTTTCCGGCCAGGTGAATATTCTCTTCCCCCAGCAGGGTAAATTTCTGATCAACAATAAATCCCCGTACATAATCATATATACGATAGGTTTTCTCTTTTACTCCGCCATCAAAAAAGTCCTCAATGAGATATGGTGAACTGAGCGGGTTATCGAAAATCACTTTATCTTTTAGCCAGATGGTGTCTGCTGTTTCCCTGGAAGCTTCTGTTCGGAGTGCATATTCATCGAATACTTCCGTTTGGGTAGAGATCATATTGCCTGCATCATATTTGAATGTTGTATAATTCAGGGATACATCGTAGGTCTCCGGGTACAGTACATGGCGGGAGATGATCTCCATATTCATATCCTGGCCAAGGGCTTTCAGCATAAGATGCACGGTATCATGGGTCTCCAGCATTGGCAAGCCCCTGTATTCGGTCTTGCTGATATCTGTGGTTGCATAGCCACAGAGCACCCCATCGATCTCTACGCCGTAGTATAATCTTTCATATTGTGCCTGCATTGTCAATCCGGAGATCAGGATGATCCCAATTGTTAGCAGAAGTTTGATCTTGTTCTCTATTGTTTTCATGACGCTGTTGTTAAATTGGTTGAATCGGTTAAATCGGTTTCCCTGTACCTTACACCCGGTACCCGCTACCTTTTTTAAACTGATTTCATTTCTATCATAATCCGGTTTTCAATTTTATTGTCATAATAGTCAGCAAAACGCAAAAAGGTTTTACCCATCAATTCACAAAGCTGGTCGAAAGTGTATTGTTTTTTATATTGTTTATAGTCGCTTTCTGAAATGAAAATATTCAGGCTGCCGTCATCCTCAAAAGCTACGTAGCTTAATTTATTCCTGTATTTAAAATTTAGGGGGCTGATTCCCATCGAGAAGATAAGCCTGATTCCTGCTCCCGGGAATTCTGCCGTGCATATATTCTTTTGTTCCAGGAAAGAGGCCAGGCCAATGATCTTGTCTCGCTTATATGAATGTTCTCCGGCCCGGAATGGGCGACCGGTAAAACCATTAAGTTCACTGGAAACCTCCCTGGCGGCCAGTTTAAACAGGCGAATGCCAGCTTTTTCCAGGCTGAGTGCTTTTAAAAGGACGGGCCCGAGTGAATAAAATATAATGAAGTTGATAATCAGGATAACGAACCACACTGTCATATTCATGAAGTACTCCAGCCATAACAAAGAATCCGGTCCTGAATGAAGACCGATTAAACTAAATGTTTCCAGGGTCTGTACAGGCCTGGCTGCAAGGAAATAAGTCCAGATCGCTATTGTCGTCATGGTCATGACCACAGGTGCATGCCATAATCTCAGCCTGAGAAAGTAAATGATCCCGGCAATAAGAACAATGAGTCCATACACGTATGGTGTAAAAAGTGTTCCCAATAGCTTTCCTTCCAATATTAGCGGAATTAGAAAGAGGACAATAGGGATCCATACCTTCCAAATGGGGCGCCATTTAATTGTGCTATTTGTTGTCATTGAGTTTTATTGTTTTATGTTGAATCGGTTAAATCGGTTAGTGCGTGGTATGCGGTTTGCGGTACGTGGTTTTTGTAATCCAACATCCATCATTTATAATCCATAATCTATTTTATACTGACTTTAATTCATTAATAATCCTGTCTTCATGCCCTTCCTTATAATACTCAAGGAACCTATGCATGGTACTTCCGAGCGAACTGCAAAGCTGATCAAAGGTGAAGCGTTTTGTATATTGTTTATAGTCAAAAGCAGCCATGTGCACGCTCAGTTCGCCATCTTTCCCGAAAAGCACATAGCTGACCTTACCGGGATCGGGATCTAGCATCAGACTGTGGCCCAGTGATACAGTCATAAAAATGCCTTCATTGCGATAAACAGGATTCACGATGTGTTTTGATTTAAGGAACCTGGCAAAACCGGCCAGCTCTTCGGATGTATATTCAGCTTTACCAGCTGAGTAGGGGCGTGCAGTAAAGCCGGCATTCGTTTCATCGATGCTGTCGGCAGCAAGTTTGAACAGGCGCCTGGCCTTGATCTCAAATCGCTCCTGTCCGGCCAATATATTCCATGTGGCCACAATAAAGATGACCACCAGCATGATATTGATGATATATGATTGCATGGTGAAGAAGTCGGTATACTGGCACATACTCTGCAGGGTGGAAACCCCGGCGATCAACCCCAGGGCGAAATATATCCAGAGATGATAGCGCCACCATTGATAAATCCCCATTACAACTAAGAAGAGACTGGCAATGACAGTAATAATAAGCGGTCCCCGCAGAATATCCATACCATCGAGTATCAGTTGCTCACGGATCAGGAATTCTACCATCGCCAGTATATATACGCTGATGAAAAATATCGGATAGATCCTCCCGATTGGTCCCCTTAATTTTGTTTTTCTGAACATGATTCAGGTTTAGTGTTTTTTAATTTCATTAGTTCAAGATTTATATACTTCATAAAATGTGAACTTTGCAAATATATGATAATCAGAAACGTTTGTCAAGTGTTTTTGCAATTATTTTACTTTTTATTTTTATACAATTAATATATTAAGAGAGTTTTGAGGGTTGAGGGTTGAGTTTTGGGTTAATTTTCGATACTCGATACTCGATACTCGATACTCGATTTTCGATATTCCAGGTTCCTTTGACGTAATTGTTAAGGCAATATCCTGTAAATAAAACTGTGAAAGCCTGTGCCTCTGTGGTAATGTAATTAATGAACAAAATTCTTATCTTGCAACACCATTTAAATCCCTTAAATCATGAAAAGAAACATTCTATACATTTTAGCAATTTTCATCCTGGCATCATGTGGCGATGGTATACCACAAGAGGAAAAGGACATTGCCTGGTGGCTCGATGAGGCCGATCTGAGCGCCATGGAGCAGGACTGGTCTTCACCAAATGCCAATCTGAGCTGTGATAATAATAAGCTTTCTATTGCCGGTGAAAGTTTTAGACGCGGGGTAGGTACGCACGCCGTGAGCAGGATGATGATAAATCTGCATGGGACCGGCGATCGTATCAAGGGAGCCGTTGGTGTGGATGATGAATGCGGAGAACAAGCGTCAGTCGAATTTTATATCATGGGCGATCAGGAAATCCTCTGGGAGAGCCGGAGGATGAAGAAAGGCTATGAGGCCAAAACCTTTGATATAGATGTTAGTGGAATAAAGAAGCTTGCCTTATATGTATCGGATGGCGATGACGGGATAAATTACGACCATGCCGACTGGGTAAATGTAAGGATATTATACCATGACACTATACCGGAGGTAGTGTACCCCGATATATCACGAACGTATATTTTGACACCGGCTGCCCCCAGGGAACCACGGATTAACGGGCCTGTTGTTTATGGAGCCAATGAAGGGAGTTCATTCATGTATAAAATTCCGACCACCGGAACCCGTCCGATCAAATTCAGCGTGAAAGGCCTGCCTGACGGCCTGAACTTTTTTGAACATACAGGCTTCATCAGGGGTACCACTCCTGCAAATGGCACCTATGATCTTACACTTGTTGCTGAAAACAAATTTGGTAAGGATGAAAAGGAATTCAAGATCATCGTAGGGCAGGGGCTGGCGCTCACTCCTCCATTGGGTTGGAATTCCTGGAATGTGTGGGGCCTGAGCGTTGATCAGCGTAAGGTGATGATCGCTGCCAATGCTATGGTCATGTTGGGGCTGGCCGATTACGGATGGACCTATATCAATATCGATGATGGCTGGGAGGCAGCCGAAAGGACAACGAATGGTCTCCTTCTTCCCAATGAGAAGTTTCCGGATATGAAGCAGCTGGCCACCGATATTCATAATAAAGGGTTGAAGCTGGGAATCTATTCTTCGCCAGGCCCGACCACCTGTGGCGGATACCTGGGAAGCTATGAACATGAATTGCAAGATGCGGAAACCTGGGCTGACTGGGGTATTGACTATGTAAAATATGACTGGTGTTCATATAACGACATTGCTAAGGATGGGAGCATCCCGGAGTTGCAAAAGCCATATATCCATTTTCGTGAAGTGCTGGATCAGGTCGACCGTGACATTGTTTACAGCATGTGCCAGTACGGCCGTGGAGATGTTTGGGAATGGGGGGAAGAGGTCGGCGGGAACCTCTGGCGTACAACCTACGATATAGTAGATACCTGGAGCAGCATGGCCGGGATTGGTTTTAGCCAGGGCGAAATGGCAGCATATGCCGGTCCGGGCAACTGGAATGACCCCGACATGCTGGTGGTTGGCAAGCTTGGCTGGGGCCCTGACCTGAGAAATTCCAGGCTGACACCAGATGAGCAATATACACACATCACTTTGTGGGCCATGCTTTCTGCACCATTGCTGTTGGGTTGCGATCTGGCACAAATGGATGCTTTTACGCGTAACCTGCTTACAAATCATGAGGTATTGGCTGTAAACCAGGATCCCCTTGGCAAACAGGCCAAGATGGTTTATGATGGCGTTCGCTATCAGCTTTGGACGAAAGAACTTTACGATGGCAGCACAGCGCTAGCCATCTTTAATATCGGGAAGGATGAATCACCACTGGAGGCTTTTGAGTGGTCAGGTGAAAGAGAGCGGTTGAAGGTTACCGTTGGAGCAAAACATATAGGGATTAGTGGGGAGCACAAGATCAGGGATCTCTGGCGACAGAAAAAACACGGAACCTTTATTGAATATTTTGGCTTAGAGGTGCCGTATCACGGGGTGGCCTTGTTTAAGCTTACGCCGGTGGATAGAGAATAGTGAACAGAGGAACCCTTAGGAATAGAGAACAGAGGAACAAGGAATAAGAATAAGAATGGGGAACCTTTTAAATATCCGATATCCGATATCCGATATCCGATATCACAAAAGTAAACGCCACAGGACCTTTCAGCAATTCAATCTAAATTTCCCCGGACACTACCGATCTGATATCTGAAATAGGTTCGAATTTCGAATATCGGATTTCTAGTATCGAATATCAAAAGGTTGTATCTTCGCACACCTTATCAACCATAGCGCTTGCACTTGAGTGCAGCCTACTGGCCCGGATGGCGGAATTGGTAGACGCGCTGGTCTCAAAAACCAGTTTCCTATGGAAGTGCCGGTTCGACCCCGGCTCCGGGTACGAGTAAACGCATAGAGCCCTTGTAAAATAACTTATTGCAGGGGTTCTTGTTTTTTGGGTGACGCTTTGGGTGTCGATTATCAGGTGAATAGCAGGCTATAAAACCGTATATTGATTGCTCAGGGACCCTTTATTGACTAACGATACAGTCAATTTTAGGCCATTTGGTCAAATTGAGGTTATGTATTGCCAGTAGATGGGAGATCCCAGTAAGGCCAAAATGTCCACTAACTTCATTAAAAGCTCTATGCGAGCCTAAAACAGGGGTATTTTATTTGAAATGTTTATGAACACTGTGCTTTCCAGATGTCGATACATTGGCTTAATTTTGTTAAAAAATACCTCCTCTGGAATAATACCAAAGGAGGATTAAGATTGTCCTGCCTATTCCGGTCTAATGCAATTAGGGAGTGGATCTCCATCGTCTTCTGTCTTAGCTTCTTCTCTAATTTTAAGGCATTTCAAGTTCATAAAACTAATTCGACGGTGAAGGAATTGTCTGACAGAACTAACTTTAACTCGGTTATCAGGATGGTATATTGAAAGGTAATTGTCTAATGATTCAATGATCTCTCTTAACTGCTTACCTTCAACAGCTGCATTGTATGCATCCTGATCTTCGGGTGTTTCAAATAGAAGTATTTTTCTTGGCATAATATGTTTGTTTAATGATTGAATGAATGTAATTCTAATTTTGGTTTTCAGGGATAACTGATTGAACAAATACTTGGTCACACTCACTCATGGTGATGATTAAATTGCTATACAGGTAAAAATAGGCCTGATATAAGCACCCTGGAGATAGGTGCCCTCGTTCAAGAATATTAAAAATGGAGCATCTCTGCTCCATTATCTCATAGTATACCCTCATCGGCAAAGGAATAGTATTCATCAGAAGTTAAGATGATATGATCAAGCACTGGCAGGTCCAGTGATACGCCAGCATTTTTCAGCTTCATAGTAAGTTTAATATCACTCTCACTTGGTTTGAGGTTACCTGAAGGATGGTTATGTCCCAGGATGATGGAACTGGCACATGACTTCAGGGCCACCTGAAAAATGACCTTAGGATCTGCAACAGTTCCTGACATCCCGCCACGTGATATACATGCCCAGCCTAAGACCTTATTGGCCCTGTTCAGGCATAGGATACGGAACTCCTCCACATGATCCAGTCTTTCGCTCCAGATATGCCTGAAATACCCTGCACAGTCCTTTGAGCATGAGATCTTGACCATATCCTTGTATGGCACTTTATTCCTGTATGAGACCTCTATTTCAGTCATCTCAGATTTCTCCAGCAGAACAGCCGTTAATTCAAGCTGACTCATACCTGCAATCCTCCACCCTGTTGCTGGTCAAAGGCAAATTCCTTTTCTATTTTGTCACTTCCATACTTATTGCGGATGTAATCGAAGCTCATTGGTGATGAGTTAGTGCTTCTGGACCATTTAGGCCGGTAGTACCACATCTTCTTATTCGGGGAGTACTTCAGCCCTAATTCCTTGAGCTTTTCTGTATGATCAAAGGTATTGCCGCTCACCCAGAGCCAGCTGCCACACATTTCCATATCCAGGCCAATCGTTACAAGTTCCTTAACTATCTTGGGGAAAACTGTAAACTCTGCCTGAACTTCAGGACTGTTCTTCTTGAAGTTGGGCCGTTGACTGATCTCATTGTACTCAGTATCGAGCAATGCTAACAAGTCAGCTTCTCCAGCCCTCTCAGCGGTTGGAAGCCACTGTAATACGTGCTTCTTGTACTCACTCTTAATTTCATCAAGAGATTTGCAATGATTGAAATACTTCAGTTGTTTCATGACACTTAGATTTTAGTTTAACATGAATTGTCTGAAAAAAAAATAAACATTGGGTAGGCCGTGCGGCTATTTGACATAATGGCCTTATCGGACACAAAGCCCCCAGGCGACTGCTCGGATAAGAAGCTATTATGTTAACATAGCTTTGGTAAAAGGAAGGTGTGCGGTGGGCCATTAAGGAGTCTCTTTGCATCCTACAGGAAAAGGTGCCCCCCGGGAGGAAGGAAACATCGGTTTGCAGAAAAAGAAGTAATGAGTCCCTCCGGGCGTATATGTTATCTCTGGACCAAGAACTTCTGCCTTATCCTTGTATTCTCAACAGTGACCTCAACAATGTACATGCCTGGTTGCAAGGATGAAATGTCAACTTTATTGCTCACAGGACTAACAACTATTATCTGTTGCCCAGTGAAATTGTAAACACAAACATCTTGTATGATATACCCTTCTACTGATATGTTGAGTTCCTGGTTGGCTGGATTGGGAAATATTTTGATGATTTCATGAAAGAACAGTTCATTAACTGAAACAGCATCACATGCCTCTTCCACTTCTTCTGCACTATTACAGCCTATAGCATTATCATGGATATCGGTTTCTCCAATCGGTGCAAGGAGGTAGTTACAAACACTATTTATTTCACAAGTTGATAAAGAGTAATTATTATAAATATACAAATCCTCAATTGAGGTAAAGATAATGTTATCAAGTCCTGTCAATGTAGTAAGGGTAATATTATCATTAATTGCTAAAAAACCTTCGATGAAAAACAAATTGACTAGCCCGGTTAGGTTAGACAAGGAATTATTATTAGAAATCCAAAGGTAATCACCTATGGAAGTCAATCCCTCCAGCCCCGTTAGACTTATCAGGTTATAATTATTTAAAATTTTAACCTTTCCCCCAATTAGGTTCAATTCATTAAATCCCCCTAGATTGACTAAGGCATCATTATTTTCAATCAAAAGTTGCCCCAGAATAAAGTTTAGTCCTTCCAGCCCTGTCAGGCTGGTTAGGGCAGCATTATCAAAAATATCAAGATCCATCCCGATAGAGGTCAATCCTTCCAGCCCAGATAGGCTAGTTAGGGCGCTATTTTCAGAAATTCTGAGATTTTCCGAGATAGAGGTCAATCCTTCCAACCCTGTCAAGTTAAATAGGGTGTCATTATCAATAATCCTGACATTCCCTGAAATAGAGGTCAATCCATCTAGCCCTGTCAGGTTGGTGAGGGCGTCATTATTAGAAATTTGTAGTATTGAATTTATGGAGGTCAATCCTTCCAATCCTGTCAAGCTGGTTAGGGCAGCATTTCCAGAAATCACAACATCAATACCAATAGAGGTCAACCCTTCTAATCCTGTCAAGCTGGTTAGGGCAGCATTTCCATAAATCCCAACATTAATACCAATAGAAGTCAATATACTTAATCCATTTAGGTTTGTAATGTCGCTACCCATTATGACAACAGATCCATCAATCTGAGAACAACCAGGAAAGTTGATCTGGAAACTATCTATTTGTGCCTGGGTTTCAAAAGTAATTCCTTCAGGCAAGCAAGATTGCGAAAATGCTGAAACAAAACAGAAAATCAGAGATACTAAAATAAATGATAGTTTTTTCATAGCTCTTCTATTTTAAGGTTAATAACTTTTGATTAAGCAGAGATGGTAAGAAGGATTCCCCGTTGGTGGTGTAAATATACTAAATGACAGGGCTAGAGTCAAGTTAGGGTACCCCTGTATTCTGCACGATCTACCCTTTCTGGCACGAGACGTCACCTGCAGGGAGAAAGTGCCTAATCAGGCCATACGTATAGGCTTAAATAAGGAGTCTCTTTGCAGGCTGGTAAAAAGACACTCCCCTACCCAAAGGTGGAGGTTGGTTTGCAGAAAAGGAGGTAACAGGTTACCTCGGGGGTAGATATTATTTAATCCTTGACACAGCGAACCGAATAAGCAGTCCCCTTAGCGTTGCCATAGCGAGCCACTCCTGCTTCAAAGGCGGAAAGTACATGAAGCCTCCCGTGGTTACTACCGGTCTCTAAAGAAGTCCAAAAATTGCCATACAAACCTGGTGGATTAAAACCGCCCATGTAACTTTTTTTACCGCCGGGCAGCGCAGAAAAACCATACAAATCACTACCATTACCACTATAAAGCCAACCATTTTGTGATTTAAGCCGTTCCCCGGCATCTTGACCACGATATCCTGTACCATCCCATATACTATGGCCTACACCATATTGTGAATCAACAGTTCCATCTAAAATCTTCCATTCTTCGTCACTTGGTATGTGCCACCCATCCGGGCAAATACCTTGCACTCCGCTCGGAACTGAATTGCTACTTGGTGCACCATTCATCATGGTTTCCCAATCATATAGTCTTCCATAAGTATCACAATTTGCAGAGTTATTATCGTTACACCAACTATTTCCTATTGCGTAATTCAGGTTATCTTTCATCCAGCATTGATTTCCTATAAGGACAGTATGATATGTTTGTCCATGGTAATCAAACTCTTCTATTCCCGGGCAAGGCTCACCTGTACCACCACCAGTATTTTCTACAATAACATCCCAAGTTTTTTCAGTGGACCATCCATATTCATCAAAAGCAGTGGCCCTAATTGTATGATTTCCATTACTGAATTGAGTTGTATTCCATTCTACCATATAATTATCAAATTCATTTGGCTCATCATCGAAACCAATGAAAATATATGTTGATCCCTCAAAAACTTCAAATGTAACTTTATCCATGCCACAAAAATCAACAGCGGGATGGGATAGCATTAATGTTCCAGAAGCAGTCTGACCAGGGCCCGGGAAAGGATTTCCAGTGAAAACAGGACCTTCTTCATCTTTATCAGTAATAAATGTTATGTCTTGTCCATAAGAAATACCAAAGGCATTCTTAGCATAAGCACGTACATGATATTCGATATTCGATTCAAAAAGACCAAAAGAGTCAAATTCAAAATCAATTAACCCTGAAGGATTAAAAAAGTTGCAAGCATTTGGTGGGATAAGTTCCGGATTAGGATTTTCTGACCAACAAAAGCCATACTGTGTAATATTTGCATCTCCATGATTCATTAATTTACCATGAAACCTTGCTCCTTTACAATTGACTGGATCAGGCTCATAGGTAACGACACTTGGTTTTACGCCACTTCCATCAATGTATGCTTTATCAATACAACCATACAAGATATCATCAGCAGAAAATCCACCCATCTCTGATGGCTTTTGGTCATTATCTTCATTATTTACTTCATAACGTGAAGTATAAGGAGGCGGCCACCATGAATTAATGTTATCATCACTTTGAAGTCTCCATTGAATCTTTACAAAATAGCTGTTATTATCATCCGGAACATAATCTTGAAAGTAGAAGATTAATGGCACACCACTGAACCATGTATTTAAAGGGCCATTAGGATCAGTGCCTAAATCATCAGTTGTGAATAAAAAATTATTAAAGAGATAAATATCTGCTTTATACCAACCGACATTTAAGTGCCTCTTAAGCGTAATATTAGCATTATCCTCATGCCAATTAAAGAAGAATGCATCCTTGTATAGTGAAACATTAAAAATTGAATATACTTGATCATAATAGTCAGCATTTAGTAGAGCATCAAAGGCATTTTCATAAGTAGACACACTGGACGGAATATAAGACAATCCAATAGCATCATCAAAACCCATATAATTAACTCTCGCACCTATTTTTCCATCAATGTTTAACATTTCTATTCCTAAAGCAAATTCACCATCCGTGGCCATATAATAACTAAAATGGTCTGTTCTGGCCTTTGCAATTTTGTTATCAATCGATATGATAG
>Ga0255365_10168_pt1 | contig 16468 bp, 6 predicted proteins | sample ANMaggSeSYBR01J3_FD_182089 | JGI IMG/M metagenome (GOLD analysis project Ga0255365, IMG submission 182089) | Sediment cell enrichment communities from methane seep in Santa Monica Basin, California, United Staets - ANME aggregate JGI... | ecosystem: Environmental > Aquatic > Marine > Cold seeps >... | reverse complement strand
CACCTGCTTCCCAGTTTACCTCATGTTTTCCGGCAGGATGCATCCCGTTTATCAGAGTTGCGACTTCTTTACCAATATTGTCATATACTTTTAATGAAACGAAAGTATTGTCAGCGATAGAAAATCCAATCGTAGTATTATTACTACATGGGTTGGGATAATTCTGGTTAAGAATAACATCAGCAAACTCATTTTGCATTTCGACAGGTTCTTTAATACCGGTTATATGATTACAAGTGAATATAACTTCTCTTGTTTCGCCCTGGGCCAATGACGGTTGATTCTGATACCAAATATACATCAAAGCAAAATTATCTTCAATAGCAACAGCCATTGCATCAGTATAGATTATATTAACATCTTCGGCACTAAATGGTAAAAGTATAGCAGGGTGGCGTTCGCCCCATTTGCTGGTATATCCGGGATTGCCTTCCCTGTTCATTGTAATTCTGTATATTACGGTATCTTTATCAATTCCCTCATTAATTGTAAGTTCGTTAGTAAAAAGAGGTTGCATGAATACTCCTTCATTCGACATTTTTATATCCATGCCCGGATCTCCGTAAAGAGCAGAGCCGTTGAAGTCAGGAGGGCTTGATACTCCCGGTGTTCCGTTTATTAAATCAAATTTAAAAGCGATATTTCCTAATAAATATGCTTCTGCCCAGGTATTGTTTCTTGCTACTTTATAAAAATATGCTTTTGTTGAACCATGCTGGTATGAGGCAGAGCCTTCATTAATTACATAGCCTGTATATTGGTATGCCCCACCTGTATGAATCCAAGATGGAGCCATACAACCACTGTTATTTATCTGTCCGATTTGACAATTTCCCAGTCCGAAATAAATTTTCGGATTGGTTGAATTTATATTAATATCAGGACCAGTATGCGGGTCGCCATATGCTTGTCCGTTGCTTGAACGGAAATAACCTTCATTTCCTGAAGTAGGATAATGCATTTGCCACACATTAGGGCCGCCATGCCCGCTTGTATAAAAAATATCAACAGGGTCATAATCAAAGATATCAATACCATCATTAATCATTGTAACAAGCCATTCGGTTCTGTCGGTAGGCCCATCGTTATATTCAACAGTTGAAAGAGAATCAGGATATTTTACGAAATATTGATTATAAGTGGCTTCACTGGTAGAAATTCCCTGTGTATAATAATTTACATTGCAGGAAGTAGTTCCGCCAAGACAAGTCTTTACTTCAAAACTGGCGGGGCCGGAAACAAGATTCAAGGCATCCTGTGCATTATAGCCTGTAATTATACCCCAGGCTGCATCGCAGTATACATCATCATCAAGCGCCCTGGTAAAAGGCCATACACTGTTCTGAACAAAACTTGGTGAGGTTGTTGGTATTTCACAAATAAATCCTATATGGGTAGGATGGAAATCTGCAACATCATCCTGAACATCATTCAATGAATTTTCCCAGATAAATAGCTGGCCACCGTATCGTTCAAGGAGTGCATCGGCTACTGCCTGCCAGGCTGGAATATCATAGCTTGATTGCTTGATAACTGTTGCATAGATAAGTAGTGGAGGTTCTGCATAAGTAATTATGAATGTTTCGTCTGAAATGTCTTCGGCGCTATTATTACCGGCATCAAATACTTTCACTTTTATAAGACATTCATCTGATGGTGTATTCGGAAGCTGCCAAGAATAAGTTTGCGGGTTTCCGGTATGGTTTGCTATTAAAGTCCATTCACCTCCATTATCAACAGAATAAAAAATGCTATCACCCGCAACGCCTACGTTATCACCGGCAATCCAGGTAATAGTATGCCATTCGAATGTGCCCCAGTCTTCACCGCCGTTTGGCTCAATAACATCTACTGTGGGTGAAGATGTGTCGGCAGCAATTGTAAATACAACATCCGAAATATCAACATCGGAATTATCTCCCCCATCATAAACTATAACTTTCACAAGGCATTGTATTGAGGGAGTATTAGGTATTGTCCATTCACAACTTTGGGGATTTCCTTCATGAGCCGTGATAAATATCCAGTTTAAACCGTTATCAAAAGAATAGAACACACTATCGGAGTGAATGCCCATATCGTCTTCGGCAGTCCACTCAATAAGCTTTGTTTGCCCCACTGTCCAGACTTCGCCGCCGTTCGGTATATCTACAGTTACTGTTGGTGGAATTGTATCAGGAACTAATGGAGACACACTTATATTATCAAAAAAAACAAGGCATTGATGGTCGCTATATCCATTTGAGTTATGTCCTGCAAAATAAATAGTAGCTTGTTTGCCTGCCCATGCTTCAATATTTACCTGGTGAAATTCCCAGGGATACGATTGTGCATTTCCACCACCGCCACCTGTATAAAAAAGCCGTGTATAAGTATCGACTGAATCGGCATCCATTATCCAAACAAATCCGCCATTGTGCCAACTTGAACCGGTTACTGCCATATAGAAATTCAAAGAATCTGCCACGCCTGGAATAAATATGGATTGCCCTACCATTTGCCAAAGGTCGGTTGGAGGCCCTGCACCTCCCGATCCCGAAGCGCTGCCGGAATTTATATGAATACAAGCACACCAGCTTCCCTGGTACTGTACAACATCAGCCGAATGAGGCCCTGTAACCATCCATCCGGTAAAATCACCGGTTTCAAAATTACCGTTAATTATTTCTTGTGCATTTACAGTAACAGCACATAACAGCGAGACTAATGCCAATCCGCTGATAATTTTTCTTAGTTTGCCCGAAATTCTTGTGTTTTTGTTTTGCATAATTTTTCCTCCTGTTTATTTTTTTATTGCCTGTAAAGATATGAATTTATTACATATAAATATATTTAACATGTTTGATTAAACGGAAATAATTTTTTGCTTAGCTCCGGATTTATAGCCTTTTTCACCGGCTTGTGGTGTCCATATATCATCCTTATCCAATAAATTGACTGATCCGTCTGCATTCCCGTCTGATGCTATCATCCCCCAGATACCTGTTACTATTTCTTTATGCCCGGCTGCTCCTTCATAAGCTTTGTTTTCTCCGTTTGTAAAATTATAAGAGTAAACATCGTTAAACCCTGTAAGCGGATTAGCTGATAGTACTCCAAGATGGTTCCTGTGCCAGATAACAGCAAACAGGTTGTCTTCTATTGTTGAATTGTAGATATGAAGAACCGTCTAATCCCACAATTGAACCATCATTTAATAAAAAGGCTGCTTGCCTCGCTATCATTTTTGAGCCATCGGCATATTGTGCTTCAGTGGCATCAAAGTATGATGGCCGGTTAGGAATATTCCATCACACTCATCCCAATACCACGAACCTGAGTGGAATATAGTATTGTTCAAAATCTGGTTGTGGTGTGTTTCCCATTTGAGAGCCATACCACCATAAGTATATTGAATATCCATATTTTAAAATATACAATTATTGCAATTTTCACTTTTTATACCAGCCACTACCCATTTCATGTGAATTCCATCTATCACTTTATAATCCTTGTTAAAATGGGCACCCTTTCCTGTTGATGCCTCATTGAATGATTATTCGGATCGTCACCGGTTGAGGTACAGACATAAAACCGCTCGTTAACTTCATCATGAAAAAACTTATCTGGTTCATCAAGATCGGGTAGGGAAAAAACAGGCCAAAGGCCACAATAGAAACCCGCTTCCTCAAAAGTATCCTCCCATAGGGAATAGTATAACCTGTATATTCAGCCCAATAAATAGAGCCGGTATAATTAGTCCAATTGGTAATCAATACAGAACGGTCAATAACCGGAGTTTCTCCCGAATATGCCATATATGTAATGTAATTCCCCGGAGTTCCGGAGTTTACCGGTTCTATCCTATTATTATATGTTCCTTCCCGAATAAAAACAGTATCACCTGCTTGCAATACGCTATTTGCTTTAGTAAAAAGTTGCCTAGGGTTCAGTCAGTGTTCCAGGATTGTTGTCATCGCCATAAGGGGCAATATAATATGTATCTGCATAAATTAGATTGAAATTATTTAATAATCCCCAAACAAAAAATGCTACGATAAAATTAAAATTGAATATATTCCTCTTTTTTTCCATCGTTGTATTTTTAATATCACAAAGATTATGAATAGCAAGAAGTCATAAAACCATACGCAATGTTTTTTTAACGAATATTTTTACAATCTGACATAATAGTCCATTCAGGCTTTGCACGTCACTGCATCCTTCCATGTCCAACATAGCAAAATCCCCGCTCAACTGAGCGGGGTGCGTTTGCATTTGGATAATATTTGCGAAGATGTTTTATTTGTTTAGAAATTTCAGTTTAAAGTTTACATTGTATTCGTCTGACCACTGCAGGAGCCAAGTGGTCAGACGAATAATCCTATTCCGGCAACTGGCTTTCGCTTCCAAGATTGGGAATCCAAAAATCATCTTTATCTTTGTTGTCCACTTCAGTATTCAGATTCAAATCACTATTATTGTAGCCATTTGTCCCTGCTGATGATTCCCAGTATATTGTTTTATCATCCTGTTCAATTAATCCTGAAGCATCAACATCACCTGAAATCATCCCGTAAATTCCGCTGCTAAGATATTTTTGTGCATCCGTGCCATAAGCTTTGTCTGCCCCGGTTGTAAAATTATATGCGTAAATATTACCAAACCCTATAAGCGGATTAGCTGATAGTACTCCAAGATGGTTCCTGTGCAATACAACAGCAAACAGGTTGTCTTCTATTGTTACATTGAATGTAAGAAAGTTTGTACCGTCTAATCCCACAATTGAACCATCCTTTAATATGAAGGCTGCTTGCTGCGCTATCATCGTTGAGCCGCTGGCGTATTGTGCATCGGTCGTATCGCGGAGTTCAACTAACACCCAATCAACAATATCAGTATTCGGTATCGCAGCTACGCTTTCTGTCCCTGCATAATTCCAGGGAGCAGTATTATATGGTTGTGATAATGGAATGTAATCAGGGTTTAAATCAGTGTTCATGTCTGTTCCGTTGAATGGTCCTTCGAGGAAGGCATTGAGGTTAACAGATATATTTGTAACAGAAGGTATTTCTTCATAAACAAAATCATCGATATTCAAATAACTGTAGTTAATATCCGCTCCATGTTTGAAAGCGATATATTCATCCGAAAGTGTATAAGTGTCATCAAAAACAACCGTATATTCTTCATAAACATTAAATATAGTAATTGGTATTGTCTGGAAAGCAGTGAAGGTTGTTTCATCAGTCGGATCTGACATTGTACCGATTATCAGATCTTGTGCCCAACCTGACACTCTTCCCATAAACCTGATCTGGTTAGATTGAGAAGTAAGATCACCAAGTTGCGGAGTAATTAATAACAGATCATCAACTGCATCAGCTTTATACATTCTCACATTATTAGGAAGAGAATAAGAAGATGTTGTGCTTGTTTCCACATATCCAAATGTAGATGCAGAAATTTCTAAATGGGACCAGCAATCCGGTAATTCCGGTGGGGTTTCACCATCGAAGTTTTCGGAGAAATCAGCAGTATAAGGAACACATAGCGTTGTTGCATCATCTGTAACTCCAAATGAATATTCGCTGCCATCATAAGACCAGGCTTTATAAAAATACGGAGTGCTTGCAGTTAGACTTGTATGATCAAAATGAAGAGCAGGGCCATAATATAGAACAGTTCCGCCACCGGTAATTAAATTTCCGGCACTGTATGTAGTTCCATTAATTGGTGTTCCAAATGTGTTTGAGGAATTCCAGGCTACTAAAACATCATTACTGCTACCATTTTGTGTCCAATCAAGATCAATTTCAGATGATGATGCCGGTGTAGCAGCAAAACTGGCAGGATTATCCGGTCCAATAAAAATTGTAAAAGCTGTAGTGGATATAGGCAAAATGTTTTCACCATTATACATATCAACAGTCCAATTAGAATTATCCCCCAATAATGGTAAATAAGCAGAAAAAGATGATTCTCCGAATCTTGCTCCATGATAATAACCTCCGTCTGGACTACCTGTAGTGAAATAATTAATAAATGTTGTCCCAAAAGTTAAACCTGTTGCACTAAAGTTTGCACCTTCATTACCGGCTTCATTCTGAATACCTGCTAACCATGCAGCGATATTATTCCCTTCAGGGCTTCCTTCAACAGCATAAAGCGCATCTCCACTGCTTGAAAGGTTCATCCCTGAATCAAATGAAGGAACTGATAATGTGCCGATCGAAGCGCCAAAAAGCGGATTTGTATCCGAATCAGTGTCGGTAAAAACCACAATCGTACCTGCACTTATTACAGAGCCACCTGTTGCCCATTTCAAAGTACCTTCATTAAAATCTAAAAAACCTGTACCATCTGCATTGGGTTCGTTATCTGTAAAGTAGATAGTAGCATTCGCAGGGATATCAATTAAAGCCACGATAGCAAAATCATCATCTCCATCGGCATTCATAGCTGTAAAAGCAATATCTCCTGCTGATAGGCCCCACACTATATCTTGAGTTGAAAAAGTTTCGGGACCTGCCCAGGTACTGGTTCCTCCCCCACCACAATCTGCCTGAACATAAAATTCATAATTGGTAGATGCTGTTAATCCCATTCCTGTATAAGGATTTGATGTTACACCGGTATAAGCTTGAATATAAGCTGTAGTTCCGGGAGTAAATCCGGGAGTTCCTACTTCGATATTCCAAACAGTTGCAAAACCGTTTTCAGTCCAACCAAAATCAGCTTGAGTTTCAAGGATATTTGTTACATTAGTATTAGAAGGAGCTGGGCAAGAAACTGGTTCCTGGCCTACAAGTACATCGTCAAGCCCTAACACGTAATCCCCTCCGGAAATCACCTCAATTGCCAGATAAATATTTCCTGTATAAGCAGACAGATCGTACGAATATTCTACCCATGTCTCTCCTACTCCTGTATAAGTTCCCAAAGTCGTTGTGAAATCACCGGTGGCATTTCCGGTTGTGGAAAGCTTAACATTGAAACTTTCAGTTCCATTCCAGGCCCTTGCCCAGAATATGAATGAATCCCCTGATTGGATATACACTTGTGGTGTAATGAGCCAATCATTTCCCATGCCGCTTGCCGCTACCCAATCTCCAGTATGAGGGATACCAACCACGCTATAAACACCCCATGTACTGGTGGTCCAACCTGCTGGAATTGCCCCTCCTTCAAATCCTTCATCAATTGTCCATTGAGCATAAGATATGGTTGTTGAGAGCATAATTATCATTATAATGATAATCGTTTCTAAACTTAGTCGAGTTATTGTTTTCTGCTTTTTCATCTGTTTGTTGTCTTAAGTATGTAAATAATATTCTCTTATTGAATTATAACCTTTGTAACTTTTATTCCCTTATCGGTAGTTATTCGTAAGAAATATAGGCCGCTATTAATGTCTTGTATGTTAATTCTATTGTTTAATACTGATTTCTCATCATAAATTATTTGTCCTTGTATATTGAATATTTGCATGCTTGAATTCGCAATTTCCTTATTTGATATTTCAATATTAAATATTCCAGAATTCGGATTTGGATACACAGTAACAAATTGTTCATCAGAAATCGGATTTGCTTCAATACCTGTCTGAATATAGCCGAACCATTCTAATGCTTCTTGTATTATCATATTAACATCATCATCGTTTGTAAACTGGGAAAGATCAAAGCTGGTGAAAAATGATTTATAGACTAAATTATCTAAAGATAATGCACAAGCATCGTGATAGGCATAAGCCTGTCCATTTATTGGGCCATCTTCAAAAATAAAATTAGTAATCGAACTAATTTCGGGATATAATACTTCGTTTTGATATTCTTCCGGACAATCCCCTTCCTCTAAAACGTCAGGACTATTAGAATAAGTTGGCAATTCCTGATTAGCATTTCCTATTACAGATTCATCTGTTATCAATATGCTTCCGTCCGAATAATCATAAATACTAGGGCCACCTATTCCATCTGTTCCACCACCATATCCTGTGGGAATATGCCTGCCACGTATATATGCATAATAGAACTTAACAAGAGGCCTGTAAAACAAATTAAAACTATATAAGGAATATGCATTATTTGCAATATCATCGGCTGCAGTAAAAATATTTTTGGGATTATCAATTGTCCCTAAATCCAGAAATTCCATTAAAGCTAAACCGAGAGTGTCTTCTTCGTCACTATGCCCCATTGATTTACCATACATAAATATAATATCGTAATTATCGGTAAACCTGTAGCTGTTGTATTCTTCCCAATCGTAGATATCATAAGTAATACTTTGGCTGTCAAATGCTTCGATATATGTATCAAATTCAATGTTATTGTAATCCTGTGAACCTGAACATACCAGTATAACTTTTACATCTTCAGAAGTAGGTAATATTTCAAAAGAGAAATATTCGCCAGGCGCATCTTCAGGCATGGTTCCTCTGTAATGTTCGTCAGAGTTATCAGTTGCTGCAAAATAATAATCTACAGTTGTACTGTTTGGTATTTCAGGTAACTGATACGTATATAAATCGGGTTCTGTAAAATTTGAATGGGCTATTTTCTGCCAGCCGTTACCAATATTATAGTATAAAGAATCGTATAAGATTCCAGACATATCTGTAATATGAATTTTTACTTCAGGGGTATTGTCAAAAGTATTGCCTTTACCGTCAAAAGTAAAAAAAGGAGATTGATTGTCAACATTGAAAATTTTTATCGCAGTTTCATTTTGAATAAGATTTCCGATAGGGTCAACGCCAAGATAGGTTTGATTTTCGACAAGTTCGAATAAATAACTAAGGCCAATGTCATAAGTGTCATTTTGTATCCCTATTGTAGAACTTCGCCCGTTATCGTGTGGACAAACGCTTCCTGTCTGTCCCAACTCTACATTTTTGTATTGAAAAAGAATATCTCCGGTTTCATAAAAAATTGCTTCGAAACAAAGTGTTGTATCTTCAACAGTGCCGGCATCAAACCTGAGATTATGCCATTCTACAACACAATACCTGTCCGGTTCGGTTCCGAAAGTTTGAAAATAAATATCTCCTGTTCCTTCATCAGCATGTAAATCGTCCCAGAAAACGGCAACAAGTGCCGGCATTGAATTTTCTCCGGGAATAGGTGTATAATAGTTAAACATATTGCCATCGTAGTTCCAACCAATATTTGGGTAATGATTATACCATGTATTATCTGTGAGAAGTATTTCACCATTGGTGTCCACATAAAAACTCTCCCTGTCGATACCGTAAAACGGGAAACTAAAACCAAAGGGAATGGGTGGGGACATATTATCATCGCCCGCAAAAGTAACGCCGGGTTCATACATTATTGCCGATTCACCGGTTTCGCTGATATCTATCCAGTTATATTCAGGACCATCGGGTTCGTAATTATCAATCCATTGATAACCCATGGCATCGGGCCCGCCTGTGCCGAAATGTTCTACCACTTGTGTTTCTATAAGCATTGTATCATTTACCGGATTAGTATCGCCTGTTAAATTTAGCCAGATTTCCACACTATAAATTCCGGTTTCCTCCGGTGTCCATTCTTCGGAAAAACTAAGCTGGACTGTTGCATTGACAGCAAGACCACCGGAATAACCACTTAATGCAGAATATGCAAGAACACTCAAAGAATCTCTAATTTCACAATTGAGCAGAATATTACCGGTAATTTCGGCAGTTCCGAAATTCTTGATCGTAAAAGTCGGATAAACTTCATCTGTAATAAATATGTATTGCTCCGGACTTTCAATAGAAAGCATGCCTACATCAAATTCTGCAATTCCGGTAACAATTACATCAACATCATCTGATGCGGTTGTTTTCCCTAATCCGTCATCAATTTCAAAAGTAAGTGTTTCAGTTCCATACCAACCCGGAGATGTGAAAGTTACGTTTAAACCCTCAATTTCTACAACTACATTTACATTTCCTGTTACTGATAAAGTTGCAATTTCCGGATTGAAAACATTTATGTATTGAGCAAAGTCCTCTATTAATTGATCACCTTGTTCAAAAGTAAAATTATCAGGTAAAATAATTTCAGGCTCAAAAACTGGTCCTACTTGCACGTCATCCAGAACAACTGCATAACCGTTTTGTGTCCATCTGAAAGCAATATAAATATTTTCACCGTTAAATGAACTTAAATCATACTCATATCTTGAATGAACGTCTGTTATACCAATAGCAGTTTGAAAAAGAGAAAAACTACCGATATTATTGTCGGTGGTTGAAATCATGATTTCAATATCTTCGGTACTGAACCAGGATCTTGCATAAAAAATTAAATAGTCGCCGGTTTCGGCTGCTATTTGCGAAGTAATAAGCCAGTCATCATTACCGTTGATATTTGAAATTGCAATTGCACAATAGTCTCCGGTATGAGCATGGCTTGGATCTTCATTAATAGACCATCCGTCATAATCATCATTTATGATAACCCATCCGGTTGGTAAAACCCCGTCTTCAAACCCTTCGTCAATTTTCCAGTTTGGGTTTTGTGCTTTTAGTTTTATTATGTTAAAGAAAATCAACATAATAAATATTATAGTAAAATTTATACTTTTCATTCTTTAAAAATTTTATAAAATTTAATGATTGTAAAAACTAATAATCTTTGTAATTTTCAAACAGAACTACCTACCATAGGCAGGTAGTTCTGTTTAGCATGTATATAATATACTCTTAGTGAATAATAACTTTTGTAACTTTTATCTCCCTATCGGTAGTTATACGTAAGAAGTATACACCGGCATTAATGCCTTGTATATCAATTCTATTGTTTAATACTGATTTCTTATCATAAATTATTTGTCCTTGATTATTGAATATTTGTAAGCTTGAATTTGCAATCTCCTTATTTGATATTTCAATATTAAATATTCCGTAATTCGGATTAGGATACACAGTAACAATTTGTTCATCAGAAATCAAATCCGTTTCAGTACCGGTAGAGATATCAAACCAATCTACTGCTTCTTGTATCATGTTATTAATATCATTATTGTTTGTAAACTGAGAAATATCAAAACTTATTAAGAAAGATTTATAGATCAGATTATCAAGCCAAATTGCGCAACCATTTCCTTTTGAATAAGCATTTCCTGAAAAAGGCCCGTCCTCAAATAAATATGAGCCCCACGAACTGATTCCGGGATTAGTAACTTCATCTGCATACGTGCTTGGACAATCCCCATTATAAAGGTTATCAGGGCTGTTTGAATAAACAGGGATTTCGATATCTTCAGTTCCGATTGGAGACCCTGAAAGTCCAATTATACTTCCACTTGAGTATTCCCAGGTATCAGGCCCGCCAATTCCATCGGTACCTCCACAAGTCGGAGGATTTTCAGGCAGTAAATATCCACAGCGTAAATATGCCCTAAAAAACTTTTTTAGTGGCCTGAGGTATCCTAACGCATGTTGCGAGTTAGCAAGCTCATCAGAGGCCATAAAAATATTCTTAGGATTTGCATTGGTCCCTTTATCAAGAAATTCATATAATGCCAAAGCAAGGGTATCTTCCGGATCTCCGTGCGAGGTTGAATTACTGTAGATAAATATTGTATTGTAAGTATCCGGGATGGCGTATTCTTCATATCTTGCCCAATTGTAAATATCATAAGTAATACCTGCCAAATCTAAAGCTGCTATGTATTTCGGGTATTCTTTATTTTGATAATCTTCGAACCCAACTGTATTTCCCGGGGTTGCAAACAGAACATCAACTCCGTTAGTCGGTAATATTTTAATTGAGAAATAACTTTCAGGAGCATTTGCCGGAAGAGTACCCCTGTTTTGATTTGCAGAATTATCAGTTGCCGCAAAATAGTAATTCAAGGTTGTGCTGTTAGGAATTACAGGAAACTGATAATGATAAATATTAGGTTCCTCAAAGCTAAAATGTGTAATTCCCTGCCAACCGCTTCCGGTATTAAAATAAAGTGTATCCGATTCGATTTCGTGCATATCCGTAATCGTTACGGATAATTCCGGTGTATTGTTAAAGGTGTTCCAAAGAGAATCTTCGTAAACAATAATGGGCGAAGCAAGGTCTTCCCCGGAATAAAATTTTATTGCAAGTTCGTTTTTAAGCATATTTCCGGGAGGTTCCATTCCAAGATACTGGCCTCCGTCAACAAGCTCCCTGAGATAACAAAGTCCTATCTCTGCATTATCATCCTGAATGCCGATAGTGGAACTTTGCCCAAAATCATGTGGACAAACGCTTCCTGTCTGACCCAACTCTACATTTTGATATTGAAAAATCATATCCCCGTTTTCATGAAAGATAGCTTCAAAACAGAGCGTTGTATCTTCAACAGTGCCGGCATCAAATCTGAGATTATGCCATTCTACAACACAATATCTGTCCGGTTCAGTTCCGAAAGTTTGAAAATAAATATCACCGATTCCTTCATCTGCACGTAAATTATCCCACAAAACCGCAACTAATGCAGGCCAGGGTATTTATCTTGCAATTGAATGGATAGAGGATACTTATGGGATGGTTGTTGATGATGTAAAAGTAGGACAGGCTCTTGCTGCTGATGCCGGTATGGTCTCTATTGATACTCCTGTAAATTACCATCTACCAAACTCTGAAATTTACCCGTGCGGAACAATTCAAAATTACGGAAGTTCTGATATAACCATTGACTTTGATGTTGTTTGTCAAATTTTTGATGAATTCGAAACCCAGGTCTATTCAGCTACAACTATTCATACAGGGACTTTAAGTCCTGGTATGACAGACCTAGTTGCTTTTGCAACTTCCTGGACACCGGCAGAACTCGGAACATATGATATTGTTATGTACACCGATCTGGCCGGTGATCCGTACAACGCTAATGATACACTTACAAGTGAAACTGAAATTGTAGAGCATTTCGGTACAGGCGGGCCTGATGAGTTTGGTTATCGTTGGATAGACAGCGGTGAACCAGGCGGGCCTGTTTATAACTGGATTGAAATCAGCACAACCGGAACCTCTGCAATTACTTATGGTGTCCCTTATTTCAGCGGCGATGATAATTTTTCCGAACCTATTCCTTTTGGTTTTACTTTTCCGTTTTACGGTATAGAAAGAGACTCTTTTCATGTTGATATTAACGGCGAATTTTTGTTATCAGATGATAACTTCTGGTATGAACCATATCCTGATGCCGGGTGGGATACTGACGGTTTCTTTTTTAATTACAGTTATCCTATTCCGGGAAACAGTTACGTACCTGCCTTAGTTGCTGTTTTTTGGGATAATTTGCATGCAGATGAAGGGATTGGTGATATTTATTTTCAAACTTTCGGAATTGAACCGGATAGATATTGTGTCGTAGAATGGCATAATCTTAGATTTGATGCCGGCACTGTTGAAGATACAACTCTCTGTTTTGAAGCTATTTTTTATGAAAATGGGGATATGGTCTTTCAATACCAAAATTTAGAGTTAGGACAGACAGGAAGTGTTTGTCCGCATGATTTCGGGCAAAGCAGTACTGTTGCTATTCAGGCAGATAATACTGATATAGGACTTTGCTATCTCAGGGAACTTGTTGACGGAGGTCAATATATTGGAATGGAACCTCCCGGTAATATGCTTACAAACGAACTTGCAATAAAATTTTATCCCGGAGAAGACCTTTTTGCACCTATTATTGTTTATGAAGATTCTCTTTGGAACACATTTAATAATACACCGGAATTATCCATAACGATTACGGATATGCACGAAATTGATTCGGATACACTTTATTTTAATACCGGTAGCGGTTGGCAGGGAATTACGCATTCAAGCTTTGAGGAACCCAATATTTATCATTATCAGTTTCCTGTAATTCCTAACAGCACAACTGTGAATTATTATTTTGCGGCAACTGATAATTCAGCAAATCAAAACAGGGGAACTCTTCCGGCTAATGCTCCTAATGGTTGTTTCTCATTTAAAGTATTACCAACTTACGGAGTTGACGTTCTGTTTGCAACTCCGGGAAATACAGTTGGGTTCGAAGATTATCAAAATAAAGAATACCCGAAATATACAGCAGCATTAGATTTAGCAGGTATTACTTATGATATTTATAATTGGGCAAGATATGAAGAATACGACATCCCGGATTCTTACAGGACAATATTTATCTATAGTAATTCAACATCGCACGGAGATCCGGAAGATACCCTTGCTTTGGCATTATATGAATTTCTTGACAAAGGAACCAATGAAAACCCCAAGAATATTTTTATGGCTTCCGATGAGCTTGCAAATTCAACACATGCATTAGGAGATTCCAGGCCACTTAAAAAGTTTTTCAGGGCATATTTACGCGGCGGGTATTTACTGCCTGAAAATCCTCCGACTTGTGGAGGTACCGATGGAATTGGCGGGCCTAGTACATGGGAATACTCTAATGGAAGTATAATTGGGATGCCAGGGTCTCCTATCGGAACGGAAGGTATCGAAATACCTGTTTATTCAAATAGCCCTGATAATATTTATAACGGGGATTGTCCAGGCACGTATGCAGGTGAAGTTACTAACCCCGGAATCAGTTCATGGGGATCATACTTATTTGAAGACGGGCCTTTTTCTGGAAATGCTTATTCAATAGGAAATGGTTGCGCAATTTGGCTTGATAACCTGATCTATAAATCATTCTTAATAAGTTTTGATATTTCACAGTTTACTAATGATGATGATATTAATACTATGATACAAGAATCATTAGATTGGTTCGGTGTTAATCCTTCTAAATCGGTTAGCTTAGACGTATTTCTTGAAGGTCCTTTCAACAGCACAGATACAGATATGAATACCGATTTGAATTCAGATGGATTAATTCCATTGGCACAGCCTTTTAATACCGCACCATGGAATTATACCGGCACGGAAAGTGCAACAAGCATTCCAAATGCCAATATTGTTGACTGGGTATTGGTCGAGTTTCGCGATGCAGTGGACGCCGGATCGGCAACTTCGGGTACTATGATTGCCCGGCAAGCAGCTTTTTTGCTTAATGACGGTTCAATAGTCGGATTAGATGGCGCTTCGGATCTGCAATTCAGTTACACGCCAATTAATCAATTATTTGTTGTTATCTGGCACAGGAACCATCTTGGAGTACTATCAGCTTATGCGCTTACAGGGTTTGGCGATGTTTACTATTATAATTTTACAAACGGAGCAGATAAAGCTTATGGTACGGATGCACAAAAGCACCTTAGTAGCGGAATTTACGGGATGATTGCAGGTGATGTTGATGGTTCCGGATTAATAAATCAGGATGATAAAACGATTTACTGGGAACCGTCAGCCGGGACAACCGGCTATAATGGCAGTGATTTGAATCTAGATACAGAAACGGACAATAAAGATAAAGATGATTTTTGGGTTCCGAACCTTGGTTTAGGTACGCAGGTACCTTGATTAGTGTCCGTCCACAAAGTCTATAATTGAAATATTTTTGACACTAATTTAATTCGTGTAAATTGGTGAAATTCATGTCTTTTTGAAACTTTAATTATGAAAAAATTATTAATCTGTATCTTACCGTTATTCGTTATTATTTCGGTAAAATCTCAGACAACACTCGACACAGCAGTTAATTTCTCCGTAAAAGATGTTAATGGAAACACATTGAATCTTTTTAATATTCTGGATGAAGGTAAAATTGTTGTTATTGATTTCTTTTCTGCAAATTGTGGTCCTTGCCAGTATTACGCACCTGATATGCAATTGTCTTATGAAGAATTCGGCTGTAACGATGGAAATGTTTTTGTTATGGGAATTGATAAAGGTAACACTAACCAGGATGTACTTCAGTTCGACTCAATTTATGGAATACAGTATCCGAATGTAAGCGGTATGAATGGTGGCGGGAACCAGGTTCATAAAACCTATAATCTGCAATCAACACCAACTGTAGTTGTTATAGCTCCTGACAGAGTGATACTTGTGAAGCAGATATATCCGCCAGATTTTAATAATATTGTTGATTCCGTTTTGAATGCCGGAGGTATCCCGCAAGAATGTATTACTTCAATTCCGGAGTTTAAAAATGAAGAAATATTAACAATAAATCCAAATCCTGTTAAAGATTTTGCTTATTTGAATTTCGTTTTGGAATTTGGCAGAGAGGTTGCGTTTCAGGTTTATAACATTACAGGACAGAAAATAATTGAGTTTGAACCCGTTTACTATCCCCCCGGAAAATATTTTTTAAAGGCTGATTTATTAAAAGAACCCGAAGGCTTTTACTTTGTTCGGGTATTAGAAAACAATATAGTGATATCTACTAAAAAATTAATTCTGCTTAAATAATTCATATTAGCTTTTATTTTCCAGTTTATCCGGGTTAGGTATTGCAACAGAATGTTAAAGAAATTCCGTTATAATAAGTATTTCAGGTAATCGAGCATAAGCGGTATTTCCTTCGGATCAATACCGTATTTTAATAAAAAATATTTATCCTCCTTAAA
>Ga0255365_10131_pt2 | contig 16476 bp, 15 predicted proteins | sample ANMaggSeSYBR01J3_FD_182089 | JGI IMG/M metagenome (GOLD analysis project Ga0255365, IMG submission 182089) | Sediment cell enrichment communities from methane seep in Santa Monica Basin, California, United Staets - ANME aggregate JGI... | ecosystem: Environmental > Aquatic > Marine > Cold seeps >... | reverse complement strand
AATGGAACACTTATCCACTCCGTAACAATCATAATTGACAGGTGTACAGGGAAAAAAACCACAAATGACTTAGCGGACAGGCCAAACTTTCTTATCTCCTCTACAAGAAGGCAGAGAACAAAATGCCGACATAATGTCTGAATGCCTGAGATGTATAATCATTTATTCTAACAAATGGCAGTTCTGAAGTCAAGTATATTGTAAATTTTTTTACGTAGTAATTCACTTGCAGACGGGCATATTTGATGTTAAACTAACTATTCGTATTATGAAGGTAATTCTTAAAGAAAATCAGATTGCCGAACTCCTCGACGGGATTGCCGAGGAAATAACGGCCGCGACGGCAGTGGATGTATCACTGGCGCTGGTGGGAGTCCGTTCACGCGGAGAAATACTGGCCCAGCGGCTGCAAAAGCTGATTCAGGACAAAAGGTCCGACAAAGTTGAACTGGGCACCCTGTACAACACCCTGTACCGCGACGACCTGAACCAGATGAGCTATCAGCAGCCGGAAGTTCGGACGACTGAAATTGATTTCGGTATCGATGATCGTTTGATTGTTCTGGTAGATGATGTGCTCAAAACAGGCCGGTCGGTGCGAGCGGCAATGGACGCCCTGATCGACCTTGGGAGACCGCAGGCGATACGTCTTGCGGTGTTGATAGATCGCGGCAGTCGTGAACTGCCCATTCGCGCTGATTATGTAGGCAAAACCCTGGAAGTCCCTCTCGATAAAACCGTCCAGGTTTATCTGCACGAAGTAGATGAAAAAGAAGAAGTAGTTGTTGAGTAACCTGAATAACAGGATGACGCAGGAAACAGTGGATAATCCGCAAATCAAAAAGGAAAAAGACAAAACAGCGACAAGGTTCGTATGGCAGCGAAAACACCTGCTGGGCCTGCAGGATTTGAGCCGTCAGGAACTGATTCATATACTCGATACGGCAGCCGGCTTTCAGGAGATTTCACATAGATCGGTAAAGAAGGCCCCTGCCCTGCGCGGCAAGGTGGTGGTGAACCTTTTTTTTGAGGACAGCACCCGTACACGAAACAGCTTTACACTGGCGGCTCAGCGATTGAGCGCCGACGTGCTGGAGTTCACCGCCAAGACCAGCAGCATCTCCAAAGGCGAGACACTCCGCGATACGGCACGTAACCTCGAAGCGATGGGTATCGACATTGTTGTTATTCGCCACAGTTCCGGCGGCGCAACGCACCTGTTGATCAGATGTATAGACGCCTGCATCGTGAACGCCGGGGACGGATACCACGAACATCCGACACAGGGGCTACTCGATATTTTTACAATGCGCGAGCTACGCGGCGACCTGACAGGACTTAAAGTAGCAATCGTAGGCGATATTGCCCATTCGCGTGTAGCACGGAGCAATATCTGGGGACTGCACACACTTGGGGCACAGGTTTATCTCGTAGCACCACCTACTCTGATGCCGTCCGGCGTAAGAGAACTGCCGGTGCAGGTCAGCCACAATTTCGATGAGATTATAGGCCAAATGGATGTGCTGAATATGTTGCGGGTACAGTTCGAGCGGATCGGCAGTTCGGTTTTTCCGTCAACTCTGGAATACTCACGAATGTTCGGCCTGACCGCCGAGCGAATGAAGCAAGCCAAAAAAGATGTTATCGTTATGCACCCCGGACCGATTAACCGCGGACTGGAAATCGAAAGCGAAGTAGCCGACGGACCGAACAGCACCGTCTTACGACAGGTAAGCAACGGACTGGCGGTACGAATGGCAGTACTGTTCCTCGTGAACCAGGCCGCAGCAGCGGAAAAGAAAAAGAGAAAAAAAGTGAACGAGTAGAAGAGTGAACGGGTGAACGAGTAAAAGAGTGGACAAGTGAATGGGTAGAAGAGTGGAAGAGTAAAATAAATGTCGCTACTTCTGATTAAAAACGGACGTGTCATTGACCCTGCCAATAAAGTTGACGGTAATGTTGACGTTCTTGTGCGGGACGGCATAGTGGCTGAAGTCGGGAAAGTTATGACTAATGCCGAAACAGTCATCGACGCGACGGGCCTGATCGTAACACCGGGCCTGATTGACATGCACGTACATTTGCGGGAGCCGGGCGACGAAGAAGAAGAAACGATTGCCAGCGGCTCAGCGGCAGCGGTAGCCGGCGGGTTCACATCTGTGGTATGTATGCCCAATACGAACCCGCCAATCGACAACGAAGCAACCGTTGATTTTATCTATCGGCAGGCGGCATTTGCGGGCAAGGCAAACGTATTTGTCGCCGGGGCCATTACCAAGGGCCGCGATGGAAAAGAATTGGCCGAAATGGGACAGATGGTTCGTGGAGGCGCCGTGGCCTTTACCGATGACGGAAGCGGCGTACAGAACCCGGCGGTGATGTTGCGTGCCCTGCAGTATGTAAGTATGTTCGACAAAGTCATTATGCAGCATTGCCAGGACGATACCCTCGCTGGACAAGGTTGTATGAATTCAGGCTATCGGGCGACAGTGCTGGGACTGCCCGGAATACCCGCGTTGGCGGAAGAGTTGATGTTGTATCGCGACATTCAACTCGTAAAACAGACATCCGCACGTTTGCACGCCCAGCATATCTCAACAGCCGAGTCGGTAAAAATAATCAGACAGGGAAAAGAACAGGGCATTAACATAACAGCGGAGGTTACACCACATCATCTTCTTCTGACGGAACATGACTGCCGGGGATACGATCCGAATTATAAGATGAACCCACCGCTGCGCAGCGAAAAAGACGTGGCCGCCCTGCGACAGGCCGTAGCCGACGGAACCATCGATTGCCTCGCCGGCGATCACGCACCGCACCTGCGAAGTGAAAAAGAACTGGAGTTTCTGCTGGCGCCGTTCGGGATTATCTCGATTGACTGTGCATTGGGACTTTACGCCAGGGCACTGATAGAAACGCAGACCATCGACTGGCCGCGAATGATAGAAATGATGACCGTCAACCCGGCACGAATTCTAAGAATTGACAGGGGAACCTTAAGCACAGGCGCCCATGCTGACATTACCATCATCGACCCGAACCGACGCTGGACAGTGCGGGTAGATGAATTCCGGTCTAAGAGTCGCAACTGTCCTTATGACGGATGGGAACTTCCCGCCCGGGCCGTCTATACTATCGTTGGCGGCACGATTCAATATCAATTGATTCCTTAAGTAGGCCGGGCCGTGCCCGCCATTTGAAATCGATTGTGTTACATAGTAATAGGTGTGTAAGTGAAAGTACTGATAACAGGCGGTGCGGGTTTTATTGGTTCTCACTTGGCCCAGCGGCTGTTGGGAACAGGCTGTGAGGTCGTGGTGATAGACGATCTGAGTACAGGCAGCCTGGCGAATATCGCGGGGATAATCAACCATTCGAAGTTCCGGTTTGTTCAGGACAGCGTCCGCAATGCGGACACTATGCACATACTGGCCCAGCAGTGTGATGTGATAATTCATCTTGCCGCGGCAGTAGGCGTACAACTAATCGTTGACGAGCCGGTACGAACAATTGAAACCAATATTCATGGAACCGAAATCGTACTGGAAGTGGCGAACAAGTTCCGGAAAAAGGTATTGCTGGCCTCGACGAGTGAGGTATATGGTAAAAGCGAGTCAGTACCGTTCAGGGAAGACGACGACACAGTACTGGGCAGTACACGTTTTACACGTTGGTCGTACGCGTGCAGCAAGGCGATTGACGAGTTTCTTGGACTGGCATATTATCAGCAGTATAAGCTCCCGGTCATTGTCGTGCGGTTTTTCAATACGGTTGGCCCGCGTCAGACAGGACAGTACGGAATGGTGATCCCGCGTTTTGTCGAGCGGGCATTGAAGGGTGAACCACTACTGATTTACGGTACCGGACGGCAGTCACGCTGCTTCTGTTATGTGCAGGACGTGATCGATGCGATAGTGGGCCTGATGAACTGCGATGAGGCGCCTGGAAAAGTTTATAATGTCGGCTCGACGGAGGAAATCAATATCGAGTCTCTGGCGAATAAGGTAATCGAGTTGACAAGCAGTCGGAGTGAGAAACAATATCTTTCTTATGAGCAGGCTTATGGCCGGCCCTTCGATGATATGATGCGGCGCGTGCCGTGCCTGGATAGAATTAAAGAACTCATCCAATTCGAACCACAAACGTCTTTGGAAGAAACCCTGAAGCTGATTATCGAAGACAAACAGAATAATCAACAGGGGCAGTAGTTTTCACCTATGTAACACGTCGTTTTCTGCATAGGGCCATCGCTCCGAGCGCCAGCAGAACCGCTGATGTGGGTTCGGGTGTCATCAGAAACAGATGGGGTTCCATGCAGACAAGTTCTTCGCCTTCTTCGGGCTCAAGGTAACCAATGCCGACGATATGGCCGTTGTTATTTATGTCGAAAGCGGTTTCCAGATACGCCCAGCCCGAATCGCCGGGCAACATGGTATTCAGGTCGATCATTCCATCGGCGTTATCCCAGAGGAAGGCATGTTGCTGCCACATATCGGTGTAGGAATAGCCCACCACTTGTCCGGAATTATTGAGAGCCATAGCCTTGCTGTCATCTATATTGCCAAGTGTACCTATATCGATCAATTGGCCGTTACTTTCCCAGAGAACCGCATGAGAGTTGTTGTGATCCGAACCGTCGTTCAGTCGTGAATAGCCTGCGATCTGCCCGTCGCTGTTTATGTCGTATGCTTCGCTGCGGTTACCGCCGAGGGTGCCCAGGTCGGCCATTTGTCCATCTTGCCAATGGAAGGCATGCCAATTACCCTGATCTGTGAACGATTCACCGACTATCTGTCCGGCATCGTTAATGCCCCGTGCGAAGCTGCCGTATCCGCCGAGTGTACCAAGGTCTGTCATTGTTCCATTGTCCCACAGGAAACCATGTCTGCCGGAGTCGGTTGTTTCGGAGTAGCCCACGATCTGCCCGCTATTATTAACAGCTTTGGCCCAACTCTGCGCGGTATCGCCGGCAAGAGAGCCTAAATCCGACATTGAACCGTTTTCCCAAAAGAACGCGCGTTCATTACCGTTGGCTGTTTGTGAAGAGCCGACTACCTGACCAGGATTATTGATACCGCCGGATGTAGTAACGGCACCACCCAGTGTGCCAAGACTGCGAACACCGAGGAGCCGGTCCCACAGAAAACCCTCGCGTTCATTATCACCCGTGTAAGAACAGCCCACGATCTGATCGACATCATTGATCTGATGTGAGCCAGGCCAATATACACCGTCAGGACTCAGATCATATATTTTGTGATGCGAAAAGCCTCCCTGCAAAGGAGCGATAATAATGAAAAAGAGGCAAAACGCTGTTATCGGAACCCCAATTTGTAATTTCATCTTTTCTCATCCTCCCGGCGTCAAAAAACACGGCGCACAATAACCCTGTTGCCACCTTAGCTTTTATGAAATGCCCACGCTATGAAACTATACGATTCAGAGGACCATTAGTCAAATCAACGGCATAAGAAAATAACAGTTTTGTATGACGGGCCATGCCTGCCGGCGGTTACTCATTTTCTTATTGCTGAAATCTGCTCTCTGATGTTCATTATGATTCTCAGCCCAAATACCTTGTCGCAAACATGGATGGTTAACATATAAACGCACACACCTATAAAGCCGGACAGGAAAAAGAAAAGAAATGTTGTTTGGCATATTACAAAATGGTTAAGCATTGATACTACGAACATCATTACCAACGCCGCCGCCATAGGCAGGATAATCTGCCTGAGTATCTCCCGGATACCGCATCGGATTATTCTCGCTGTCAGGTATAGACTGAGCGGTTGTATTGCTATAGTGGACAGCGTAATCGAAAGAGCGGTTCCGGAAATACCCCATTGTTTTGTAAGTGGATATATTATGATTGCCATAAGAGCAAGTCTCAGTAACCTTATTTTTAAACTAATTTTGAGCTGCCCAACTGCCTGAAAGACAGGACCCTGCGTTGCTCCCATAGAACAAATAAAACCAAAAACAGTCAATATCTGTAAAGCGGGTATTATCGGCAACCATATTTCTTTGAAAAACAATCTCACAAAATCACCTGCCAGCACGAATATAAGGCCGCTCACCAGGGCGGAAAGAAAAGCGGTTTGCTGCAAAATTTTTAAATAGGCATCTTTAAGCCTGGACAGATTGCCCTGCAATTTCGCATAGGCGGGAAAGGTTACCGCAGAGATAACACCGGTTATCTCTGTAGCGGGAATATTGGAAAACTTATAGGCCATTTGATACAAGGCCAATGCGGGAACTCCGAGATAACCCCAGACGAAAAAATCATCGCCCTGCCTTGTCAGAAATTCTATAATCGAGCCGCCAAAAACCCATTTGCCAAAGCACCATAATTCCCCGGCTTTGTCGAAATCAAGGCAAATTCGCGGGCGGTAAGGGTGAAAAACGTAGCTCAAAAGGAATCGAACCGAATCTCCCGCCAATTTGCCGATTACCAACGCCCAAATAGTTTTGTAAATCAATACGATAAATATTGTTACTGCTACATCAATTAAGTTAGCGATGATTTGAAGGAAAAATTGCCGATTGAATTTTAAATCTTTATGAAAATAAACTATACCTATGTTGCGTAACGCGGCAAGGATAAACGATATTCCGATTACGCGAATAATGGAAATAACAAGAAAAACCTTCTCCGGCGGAACCTTAAATACAGGTAGCTCGGCAAAAGAGGCGGCCCAATATAGTACCGCGTAAAGTACCACAGCCCGCAAAAGCCCTATTGTCCAGGCGGTATCGAGATAGGAATGAACATTATCCCTTTTTTGGATCAAAGCTGCCTGAAATCCGGTTTGTGAAAAGGTATTCAGCACTTGCATCATCAACATCGCTATTCCCAACAATCCTATGTCAGCAAGAGTAAGGATATTTGCCAGAATTATATACCTCGCGAAAGACAGCAATTGAGTAAAACCTCTCAGAGCAAAAACCCATAAACCGCCTTTAACTGTTCGTTTGTAGAGAGTCCGATCAGCCTGGGATGACGATTGAGGATTTGTTGAACTTTCAGACATATACTCATTCCAAATGAAAATGCAGTCTTATTGCCTGCGATGTCTTCTATAAAAACGGATCCAGATTGGCTTCGGGGTAATCTTCTATCGTACTTTTATCCTGGGTCAAACTTTCGATAGCCGAAATTGCCGTGAACAAACAGGCCAACGCCTCAGACCGCCTCAGCGGAGACGGATTATCAATAATATTTTCCAACTCCCGCTGTGATAAATACTGACCGATCTTATCGCAATTACGTATCTGCTCTTTCATGCAGCTAATCAGGTCAGGTGGGGGACTGATCGTCCTATGGGAAAAATCAGCCGATTTATAGAACTTCCTTATTTTTTTCCAGACAAATCGTATCGGATTAGGCCAGCGACGTATGCTGTTGATTATCTGGCAAATCCTGTATCGATCCTTCGTAATCGAAACGGGAACCTTTGTACTGTTTCGGGCGTAGCCGATCCGGACTACCGGTGGATGCAACAAATTGAGAAACTTTGTATAGAGTAGCCTGTAACTTTTCTGGCTGTCGGGGCAATTCATCGCGTACTGAAAGAACCGCACCGACCAGAACGGCGAATCAGTCCAGAAAAGCAGTTTGCGGGCATCTTCTCCTTCGTGTAAACGTTTATAGCTCTGTTCGTATATCAGAAAATGTATAAACTTTTGGCTCCATTTATTTTCCGGATAACTCAACAGATGGTCTTTCAGGTGTTCGCGTATTTCCTGTTCTGAAATTTGTGTCAGGGCAGCCACAACCTCCAGGGGAACAACCTGTCTTTTTTTAATAATATATTCTACCAAATCATCGGCATTCATAATCATTCCGATGGGCCTGAGGTCCCGGAACATCAGATCGCCCCCCGCTACCGGCAAAGTAGGTTATAGCGGAGCCGTATCGCTGTTTCAGTTGATCGAGATATTGCAGGATATGTGGCCTGGCCAGCGGAGCTAATCCGCTTTTAATCCGCAGTAGCCTGAGAACATCTTTGCCCGGCGAAAATTGTAGCGGGAACAATTGCCATTTCGCACCACATGCTTTTGCTACTATCTTGGCCGTGTCCGCTTCTAATTGGCTCTTTTTTTGATAATCCAGCCAGGTAGCGGCGATAAATGGAATTTGTTCGTGATGGAACCCCGCTCCTATTGCCCGAGAATCCATACCGCCGCTCAAAGACAATATATTCAGACCGCGCGTACCATCCTTATTTTGGCAGCTTCCTGCATGGGAGCTATATGAAGAATCTCCCTTTATTCCCTGGCCGCTGGTTTTCTCACGACAGCTTTGGGTGAACAATCTGACCAACTCGGCTGCGTTTCTTTGAGCCGACCGATTTCGGTATTTCTTGTTATCTAAGTTGAACTCATAAACGGTTTCCTGACGAACGGTTCCTTTTTCAATATCGACCTGGACAAGGCTCGCCGCCGGCAGTCGGCTAACATCTTTCAGAAATGTTCGGGGGCCAAGGGAATAATAAAACAGCAGGTACTCTGCAATGGCTATTTTGTCAAAGTCTTTATTGGGAACAAGTTGGGATATAAATCGATAATTTCGGGAAATTATCAGTTTTTCCTCTGAAATGTGGTAATATACCGGAAGACGCGAGAAAATATCATTTAATATGAATATCCTGCGGGACGGATTATGTAACAAAACGACAATAAATTCCCCTTCTGTTACTAAAAGCCATTCAGACAAAACTTTCTTAATATCTTTTTTGTTATCAATTAAATCCTTTCCCAATTCACGCAACGACCTCCGGATAGCAGACCCATCCTGACCATAAATTTTACCTTCGAGGTATATGGTGAACTCGCCGACGGTGAAGCAACTGACAGGATATTCGTTATGTCTCGTACTGCAAAGAAGATAGGACGAATCCTCCAGGATAACCTCACTATGACGGTCCGGGCCGGGCGAAACGGCATCCAGTGCTTTTAGAAAAGAGGTTTTTTTCTCCGGCAGATTTTCACGCAAGTCATATATGAAACTAATGCCTGTCATTCGATATCCTTTCGCGGAATCTTGCCCTCAGGCAGGGCGCTCCTGGACACCGCGATTATTAGCTGTGAACGCTTACCTATTCGTAATATCCTAAGTTTCTCAATTTTCGGGCCAGTTCCCGTTGTTCGTCTGGATTGGCGGTTGAGCGGATCGGCTTACAGGACTCGCCTCCATCTTCATTGCCTGCGACAGGTTCATCATGTCCACACACCACACCGGCTTTTTCTATCGCTAACCATGGGACTTCGATCTGGAGGGGATTTGAAGACCCCGACGGATGCGCGTAACAGTTATTTTCTCCGAGTAGTTCTCCGTGGTCGGATGTAACTATAATTTTACCTGACAAATGTTCAAGTAATATCGCAACCTGTTCCAGAACGAGGGACAAGTTTGCTTCGTAGGCTTTTCTCAATCCCTTTTTGCCTGCATATCTCAAAGCAGCCTCAAAAGGAATTTTAGGAGGCAGTCGCAACCATTTTCTTATATGCCAATCGGGATAATCCCCCAGAATCCCCTTCTTTTTGAAAAACTTTAACATGTATCGCATAAGTCTTTTCTTAAGGACCGAGGCATTTTCGTATTCCTCAATTCCTTTTCGGCTGTCAAGAAACGCATCTACGTTATGATAACCTTTTGAATCTTCATCGAAACTCAAATAAGGGGCATGAGGCTGAAGATAATGAATTATGACCCTTTTGTTTTTGGCTTGTTTGACAACTTTGACGGCAAAATCAGTTAAAACATCCGGCCGGACAGTCCCCTTTTTTTCGTCCCAGCACTCTTTCCATGCTTCATATACTCGATAAAAGTGTTCGCTTGCCAAATATCCATAGACAGGGCAGGTTGCGTTAATCATAGGGTTCGCGGAAATGTAAATGGTATCGTCATAGCGACCTGGGAACGATCTGTCCCGCCATTCGGACGTAGTTGAGCCGACAGATATTTTTTTGCTTAGAACGCCGTCCAGATGGCTCATATATAATTTCTCGAAATAATCAAAGCGACAGGCATCGAGAACTATCAAATAATCCCATTGCTCCCGCATAATGTTGACTTTTTCCATTTGTCGTTCCTGATCAAGCCGTTAATATCAGGGCAACCGCATCTAAACTCCCTGTGTCATTCCTGCGAAAGCATGCCCCTGCGAAGGCAGGGGGCAGGAATCCATCTTCTCTGTGTCATTCCTGCGAAGGCAGGAATCCATCTTCTTGGCCAATTACAGCAGTTTCTAATTCGTGGATACCCGCTTTCGCGAGGATGACAATTTTGCATGTTATTTCATAATCTGCTTTTTTAGGCCAAAAACACCGATTAAATTTTAGATGCGGCAGCCCTGCCGTTAATATAGTATTACTGGCCGGTTAAACTCTATTTTACTACAATTCGAGTTGAATTGCGAAATTTTTAAGCCGGCATTCTGACTTGGTCCCGAAATTCCACCCTTTCAGGACCTGAAATATTCTACCCTCAAGCAGGGGCGGGGATCGGAAGATTCTTAAGTAGGGTGCCGATGAAATCGCACCATTTCCTTTATTAGGCCCGAAGGACCGAAAGAGCGCATAGCCGGGTGGCGTAACCCCGGAAAAGTTGCGACAACCAGCCAAAAGCCCTGAAGATGGCACGGAAGAGAACTATCTGTAAAAAGGGTGCTATCTACAATAGTTATCATGATTTTTCCAGAATATTCGGTCAGTTTGAGTTATATAATACAATCCATCATTTTCTTGTTTTTTGTACGCGTTTTCTTGCTTGACTAATCATAATCTATTTATTGACAATATGTTATGAGTCGTTTTGTAAAAAGAGAATTTTGTGCCTTTTGCTTCTTAGTCCCGATATATCGGGGAGCTTTTTTGTGGCTGTTAAATCTTAATTTCTTTGCGGCTTGACCGCCCTAAGCTGATTTTCGGAAAATTTTTCATTTTTTTATTGACAGGGCGTTTTATTGTGATACAATTCCTAATGGAAGTAGGTAGGCGAGGGATATGTGATAGTCCGTCGTAGTTTTATTGTTTGCTATTATATTTATTTTTTCATTCATACCTGATTATCACGCCTTTTTAGCCTACCTGAGATTGCAGTTAGGAAGCTCCGTATGTCCTTTTGATGTGGGACGGCTTGTAATAGCTGGGACGGAGGTTTATCGGACTGTGATCCGACTGCTCAAACCGACTTAAGTGGCCCGGTAGAAGGTTTCTGTGTAGAAATCTGACTGCCATAATAAAATAGTTTTATATCGGCTGTTAATTTGCCCCGGGTCTTGGTTGTAGGTCTTATTTTTATGGAGGACCAAGTTATGAGACGTACAAAAGGTTTTACATTAGTGGAATTGTTGGTTGTAATCGGGATTATTGCCCTGCTGGTCTCGATTCTGATGCCTGCCTTGGGCCGTGCCCGCGAATTGGCTAAGCGTATTCAGTGCGCAAGCCAGCTCAACGGTATCGGTAAGGCCATCGCGATGTATCAAAACGAGTATCGCGATTCCAATCCCAGGGCATGGAAGAGTAATCTAACAGGAGCTTGGGGATTTAGTGGTAACGGTAGCGTAACGGATTATAATGCTCCCGAACTTCTTCCGGCAGATGCTACAAGGACTCACTGGGCGGACAAGGACGTAAACTATTCTACCCGTGCCATCCAGACGGCGGGGAGTTGTTTGTATCTGTTAGTCAAGCATGAGGATGTCGATCCCAAGGTGTTCGTTTGTCCCAGTGCTCCGGATGATAGAATAATGGGTATGGACGAGGCAATAGATTTTGCGATCGCGAAGAGTTTGACTCAAATTGAGTTTTGGGAAGATATTAATGATTTTGGTTTCAGTAATCATCTGAGCTATTCCTATAATGATCCCTGGAACAGATTGCTTGATTCTTCGGCTTCGGCTTCATTAGTACTGGCTGCCGACAAAAGCCCCGCTTTCGATGACGACGATGGCGCCGTCGGCTTTCTGAAGAATCCTGATGCGTCGGGCCTCCCCACAACGGGTGATGATGCTAATTTGGGAACAGAAGACTTCTCTGGGACGTGGGATGATACGGATATTGATCCCGATGATGATATTTCCACTAATCTGCGACACGGTAATTCCAGAAACCATCAGGTTGAGATGCAGAATGTCCTTTTTGCTGATACCCATGTAAAGAAGCACAATAGCCCCTGTGTCGGCGTGTCAGAGGATAATATCTACACTTATCATTCTTCAAGACCACAAAATCCACCATATACCAATTACATGCTTGGTACCTGGGGATCGGGTGGCGCTAATGACGGCGATATGTTTGATAGTACAATGGGTGGACCGAATGACAAGGACAGCTATCTCGGCAACTAATCCCATTGATTATTAGACGATTTGTATAATTGTTAAAAAGACGGGACGGTTCGTATAAGAGCCGTTCCGTTTTTTATTTGTACCCATAGGGGTCAAGGCCTAATTCTGCCGGCTACTGATATTTTTAGAGGTTACCTGAAGTGAAGTGGCCCCAAAAAATCACTCGAATATTCTGCGTCGCCGGGCCGGCGGGACATTCATCAGGCCGCGGTATTTGGCGATAGTGCGTCGGGCGAGTTTCAGGCCGCGCTTTTGCAATTCACGTACCAGTTGGTCGTCGTTGAACGGACTTGCCTTGTCTTCGTTGTCGATTATTTCCTGGAGCTTGGCCCTGACCGCGTCCCAACTGACGCTATCGCCGTTAGCTGTTTCGGTACCACCGCTGAAGAAGTAGCGAAGAGGATAGATACCGATTGGAGTTTGGAGATATTTGCCGGAAACAGCACGGGATACAGTCCCCACATGAATACCCAGTTCGGAGGCTACGTCAACCATAGGCAGGGGCTTAAGGTACTGAGATCCCTGATCGAAGAAGTCCTTCTGGTTACGCAGTACATGATTGACCACACGCAACAGCGTGGCTTTTCGCTGTTCGATGGATTCGATCAGCCAGCGGGCGGACCGTACACTATTTTGCAGATATTCTTTGGCGTCGCGGGCAAGTTTGCCGTCTTTGATCATTTTTCCATAGAGGTTATTAATTCGAAGCGAAGGATTGCTGCCGTCGGAAAGCCGGGCGTGGTAATTGTCATTTTCCTCGTCGTATTCCACGATGACTTCGGGCATTATGTATGTTGTGTTACGGCTGCCGATCTGCATGCCCGGATGAGGGTCCAGACGTGATATTACCTGAATAGCGTGTTTGATGTCGTCGATACTGCGACCGGTTTTACGGGCAATATCAGGGAAACGGTTCATCTCGATATCTTTGAGATGTTTTTCAACCAGTTCGATTTCGAGGGAGCGGTCTTCGTTGGTGTTTTGCAGTTGGATGAACAGGCATTCAGCCAGGTTGCGAGCTCCCACGCCGGACGGGTCCAGTTTTTGCACTATGGTTAGTGCTTGTTCGAGTTGTGCCGAGTTAACCGGCTGACGAACGTGTTCAGCCAGCGAACTCAGTTCGACCGACAGATAGCCGGTTTCGTCGATATAGTCGATAATGACGGTACCTGCTTTTTTTATGATTGGTTCGCATTCCACGAATGCCCATTGTTCGTGTAAAAATTCGTTTAGGGATTGCCCTGGCGCTGCGGTGTTTTGCATTGCCTCCATTTTGGGGTCGCGTTCGCCGGTCGTATTGCGTCGCGGTGGCACATAAGCTCGATCCATGTAATCATCATAACCGCTGCCGAGGTTGTCTAACCGCTGAAAATCATCTTTTTGACTGTTGTCTTCCTTAATCGACAGCGATTGTTCGCTTTCGTCGATATCGCTGTTGGCGGCGGAGTTTTCCTGATCGACGTTCTGATCGGCTTGTTCGCCGGCGGGTTCCTCCAGTTCCAGGACGGGATTGGTGAGCATTTCCTGCTCGATGCGTTCCTGCAGAGCCAGCAGTGGCAGTTGCAGAATTTCCATCGACTGGATCATGCGTGGAGCCAGCACCATCCGCTGGTCCATCTTCATATGTTGCGATATATCCAGACGCATCAGAAATCAATCCTTTTCTATCGATGAACGATGTGGGTCAATTAGCCCCACTCTATCAGTTCTATCGTCAACCTGCCCGGTCGAGTTTGGTCGAAAATTCTTAAATTTGGGTTTCCAAAAAACCGACCCATACACCCATCCCGATTTATCGGGACTCATCCACCCGTCCACCCTTTTACCCGTCCACTCATCCACTCGTCCACCCTTTTACCCGTCCACTCATCCACTCGTCCACTCATCCACCCGTTTCCTCCTCTCATTCTGATTTCTTAATTTCTTTTTATTGAATGTTGAATGTTGAACGTTGGACGTTCATTTCCCCTCATCTTCCCTCGTCCACTCATCCACCCTTTTACCCGTCCACCCACTCACTCACATACTCATTTCTGTTCTGCCGTTGATAGCGTCGCTCAGGACGGATTTATTGGCGTATTCGATACTGCCGCCGCTCGGTAGTCCGCGTGCCAGACGAGTAACTTTTATGTTTGTTTCGCTGAGCAGCGAGCTGACATACAGAGCCGTCCCGTCGCCGTCCATATCCGGATTGGTAGCCATAATTATTTCTTTGACGTCTTCGGTTTGAACGCGTTTAAGCAACGCCGCGATAGTCAGGTTTTCCGGGGTTACGCCTTCCAGTGGTGCCAGGTGTCCTAATAGTATATGATATACCCAGTCGCAAAGCCCTGTTTCTTCGAGTCGTATCAGGTCTTTGGGCTGTTCGACAACGCAGATAATCGAATGGTCCCGACGTTGGTCACGGCAGATTTCGCACAGCTCCTGTTCGCTGAGATTGAAACAGCGACGGCAGTGATGGATTTTCGTTTTGACGTCACGAATCGCGTCGGCAAGTAGCAGAGCTTCCTCGGCTGATTGATTGAGAACGTAATAGGCCAGTCGCTGTGCCGTTCGCGAACCGATACCCGGCAGCCGGGCGAACTGCTTCATCAGTTGATTCATGCTTTCTGTATGTGCGTTATTCATTCGTCAAGTTCAGCGTTTTTTATCACGAAAATTGTCAAACGATTATAGCGAAGGGCTAATCAGGAAAAAGTACGAAAGTACGTTCATCCCATACCCAGCAATTTTCCGATATTTTCCAGACCTGGTATATTCATTGACCCGGTCATCTCGGAAAACTGGTTTTTGAGTTCGTCCTGACATTTATCGTTGGCCGCGTTGATTGCCGCTTTGATCAGGTCTTCGAGCATTTCGATATCGTTCGGATCGACTGTTTCGGGGTCGATTTTCAGTTCCAGCAATTCGTTTTTACCGTTGATTTTGGCAACAACCATTCCGCCGCCGCTGGCAGCCTCGAATATTTTGCTTCGTTGTTCTTCCTGGATACGCTGCATATTCGCCTGAATATCCTTAACCTTACCCATCATCCCCATAAAATCACCAATTCCTGCCATAATTATTTCCTCATTAAAAGTATTTCAGCACTATAAGACTTTTATTCATTGCTTAGTTCCATAAGTAACACATCGCCGAGTTTTCTTGCGAATGAAATATCATTGTTCATATATGACTCTCCCATATTTGTCGGCGAAATACACAATGTGGTTGACCACTGATCGCCAGCGGACATATTCATCGGGAGTTTTGACGATTATATCGAAGGCAGCGGGGCAATCGGATAGCAAACGCCTGACAGCGGCATATCGCTGGTTTGGAGGCAAAGAGGTTTCCGCAACCACCAGAAGGTCCACATCCGAATCTTCCGTAGCTGAACCTTGTGCGTAAGAGCCAAAAAGGATGACACGTTCCGCATGAAACTTACGCCCAATACGCTGAGCATACTTCTCTAATTGTTCTATCTTAACCATACATCAGTCGCAATCCTTATTCAGAATATCCTCAATTCGGCTCACCAAATATGGCAAATCGTTATTAACTGTCTCCCATACTACATCGAGGTTTATATCAAAATAGCCATGGATAAGTCGATCGCGAATACCAACCATTTTTTTCCACGGCAAATCGGGATGATCTTCACGGAATTCTTTCGAAACTCCTCGCGCCGCTTCACCGATAATCTCAAGTAGTCGCACAAGGGAATGGCTAAACATTCTGTCGCCATCCAAATCCATACGTGATCGTCCTTGTGTAAATTGAATGGCTTCTTGGGCGGAATCGAGAATATGACGCAAACGAACTGTGTCATTCCTGAACATATTGCACCTCAGCCTGACTGACCACTTCATCACGAAAATATCGGCTCAGGTCTTCTGGTGTACGCAGATCGACCTTTCGTCCCCCGATAATATTCGCCAACTCTGTCTCCATATCGAACAACTTGAAAAATCCGGGGACATGATCGGTCTCAAAATCCACCAGCACATCCACATCGCTGTTTGGCCCGAAATCATTCCGCAGAGCCGAGCCGAACACCGCTAGTTTTCGAATATAATTCCGCCGGCAAAAATCCGCGATCTTATCCTTTGGTATTGTCAGGGTTTTATTCATAATT
>Ga0255365_10167_pt1 | contig 16482 bp, 11 predicted proteins | sample ANMaggSeSYBR01J3_FD_182089 | JGI IMG/M metagenome (GOLD analysis project Ga0255365, IMG submission 182089) | Sediment cell enrichment communities from methane seep in Santa Monica Basin, California, United Staets - ANME aggregate JGI... | ecosystem: Environmental > Aquatic > Marine > Cold seeps >... | reverse complement strand
CAAAAGGAAATTGAAAATATACGGATTTACAATAAAGAAGGTGAGATTAAATTTTCAAACAAAACTTCCGAAGTCAATGAGCGGACAAACATCAAGGCTGAGGCCTGTGATATCTGCCACCGGTCCGAACCACCCACCGTCGATTTATCCCTGGATGAAAGGATACGAATTTTCGATTCTAAAAAAGGTTATCGTCTGCTCGGAATTATTAGCCCCATTCATAATGAGCCGGGCTGTTCAACCGGATGTCATGTGCATCCGGAAGACAAAAAAATCCTGGGAGCACTCGACCTTGTTGTCTCTCTTGAGGAATCTGATCAGGAGATATATAATTTTGAAAAAGGAATCATTGCCCTTAATATATTAGTTTTTCTTCTGACCTCCACGATCATATTTATTTTTGTGCTTAGATTTGTAAACCGTCCCATAAAAAGGCTGATAGAAGGAACAAAGCTTATAGGAAAGGGAGATTATTCCACCCAGGTAGTTGTCGATCAGGAAGATGAAATGGGACAACTGGCCACCGCCATTAACAAGATGGGCTCTGAGATAAGTGAAAAGCAGGCTGAGCTGAACAGACAGAGGGATGAATACCAGAACCTGTTTGAGCTTGTACCTTGCCTGATTACGGTTCAGGATAAAAATTTCAAGCTTCTCAAGTACAATCGCGAATTTTTTGAAACATTCGGGCCTGAACCTGGAGACTTCTGTTATCATGCATATAAGGGGCGTGATAAAAAATGTGACGTCTGCCCAGTTGAAAAAACATTTTTAAGCGGCAGGTCGTATTTCAGCGAGGAAACAGGGATTAACAAAGATGGAACCACCACTTATTGGTTTGTCAAATCTTCTCCAATCAGAAATGCACAGGGTGAAATCGTTGCAGCCATGGAGATAAGCTTAGACATTACTTCCAGGAAACAGCTCGAAGAGAAATTAAAACAATCTGAAAAGAAATATCATGATATTTTCAGTAATATGCCCAATCCCGTTTTCGTCCTGGATGCCGATACACTTGAAATTCTCGATTGCAACGACAGGGTGAAGGATGTTTATGGGTATTCCAAGGATGAGATGATTAATAAGTCCTTCCTTAAGCTGTTTAAAAAAGAAGAAAAGGATCAATATGCAACCAGATTAAATCAATCCGCTGTTATAGACCATGCAAAGTGTATGAACAAAGAGGGCAAAACGCTTTTTGTCAGTGTAAGGATTTCAGTCTCTGAGTCTGAGGGACAAAAAGTGCTGCTTGTAACAACCCCTGATATAACCAAACGGCTTGAAACCGAACAGCAATTGATACAGGCCAGCAAGATGGCTACCTTAGGAGAGATGTCAACCGGCGTTGCACACGAACTCAACCAACCCCTCTCGGTTATTAAAACAGCAAGCAGCTTTTTTATGAAAAAGATAAGGAAAAAGGAGCGTATCAGGGATGACATCCTTTTGTCCCTGTCTGAAGAGATAGACAGCCATGTTGACCGGGCTGCGAAAATTATCAATCATATGAGAGAATTCGGCCGGAAGTCTGATATAAAGCTTGTAAAGGTACAGGTAAATGATTTGCTGGAAAGATCTTTTGAAATATTCAGCCAGCAGTTAAGGGTAAGGGGAATCGATGTAGTCTGGAATACTGAAAAGAACCTTCCCATGATAATGGCAAATCCCGACCGCCTTGAACAGGTCTTTATAAATCTTTTTGTCAATGCACGGGACGCCATAGAGGAAAAATGGAACTCAAAAGACTACAAGAAGGATAGTAAAAAAATTACGTTTATAACCAGGTCTGACAAAAAGCAGGTCATTTTTGAAATCTGTGATACAGGCCGGGGTATTCCAAAGGACATATCTGATAAGATATTTGAGCCTTTTTTCACGACCAAGGAAGTGGGTGAAGGCACAGGACTTGGACTTTCCATCAGCTACGGTATCGTAAAAGAATGTGGTGGAAATATTAAAGTCGCTTATAGTAATGAAAAAGGAACATGCTTTGCCATAACTTTTCCCATACCGGATGAAGAAAAACTTGAGGGGTAATATGATTCCTTAATTATTATCATTGTTATTGAAATTATCTTGAAAAAATGATAGCACGCTTGAACTCTTCAAAAAGAGTAGTCGATATACAAAAGGAGAAGGTACATGGTAAATTCAGAGAGTTGGGACTGGGAAACCGGTGAAAAAACGATCTCAACAAACGAATGGAATGACAAATTCGGATGGGTTGAAGAACCTTATGCCAGCCCTGACGGCGAGAAAGTGGCTGCCATTGTAAATCTGGCTGAAGGTGAGTTCTCCGTATGTGTAAACGGGGAAACATGGGAAAATGTCTTTGATAAAATCTGGTATCTTAGATTTTCACCGGATGGCCGTTTAACCGCCCTGGTATCGGAGATGGCGGAATGGACTGTTGCGGTGGATGGCATTGCCTGGGAAAACAAATTCGGCTATGCAATGGATACGGTTTTCAGCCCGGACGGAAAAAACATTGTGGTTTCAGTTCAACAGGACATGCAGTATTGTATGGCGTTAAACGGTGTTACCTGGGAAAATACGTATTCCAATATGACCAATACGGCCTTAAGTCCGGATGGGAAAAGAACAGCCGCTACGGTTCAAACCGAAAAATTCGGCGAGGCTGATATCCACAAGTTCCAGGAAGGTGCATTCACCGCAGCGATAGACGGCATCGCCTGGGATAAGAATTTTGTCAATGTCTGGAATCTGGCCTTCAGCCCGGACGGGGAAAAGCTGGCCGCTGAAGTCAGACTCAATTTGTATGATTACACCATTGCTGTTGACGGTGTTGCCTGGGATAAAACTTTCAGTTGCGTCTGGGAGCCGATTTTCAGTCCCCTGGGAGATAGTGTTGTTGCCCCGGTACGGGTGGATGGGAAATGGACACTTGCAGAAGATGGCAACCTTATATGGAATCAAAAGTTTATTCAGCTCTGGCACCAGATGTACAGCCCTGACGGAAAAAAGCTGGCCGCCATTGTTGCACCAAAATACGGAAGGTGGACAATGGCCATTGACGGCAATCCCTGGGCTGTAACTTTCAAAGATCTTGTTACAGATGCGGTTTTCAGCCCGGACAGCAAAAGGCTGGCAGCCATCGCCAAGGATGGTGATTTATGGAAAGTTGCAGTGGATGGCTCTGCCTGGTCAAACACCTTTGACATGGCATGGAAACCCGTTTTCAGCCCTGACAGCAAAAGTGTTGCAGCAAAAGTGGAAAAAAACGGAAAATACACCGTAACTGTTAATGATAAATTGTGGAATAAAGAATGTGAAGCTGCCTGGGAGCCGGTTTTCAGCCCTGATAGCAGTAAGATTCTCCTCAGAACGATTGAAGACGGCACATATTATAGACGTATTATTCCAGTAAGCGATATATCCTGATAAAGGAGGAAAAATGCACGATCTTTATAATTTTGCAACCGGCCCCCTCGCATGGGCGGCCTTCATCGTTTTTATCGCAGGCAGCCTGTACCGGCTTATAAACATGCTCTATCTTGTTAATAAGAAGGAGAAATTCATCTTTACCTACATGAGTTTCAAATACAGTTTTCGCTCTATTTTTCACTGGATCATACCTTTTGCCACAGTTAACTGGAAAAGGCACCCTGTTTTAACTATTGTTACATTTGCATTTCATATATGCCTTATCATAACGCCTGTTTTTCTTTTATCCCACGCTATCCTCTGGGATGAGTCCTGGAATATCAGCTTATGGTCACTTCCAGATGGTGTGGCAGATATCATGACGCTAATAGTTGTCGGATCCTGTATCTTTTTCCTCGTCCGCAGACTTGTGTCCCCGGAAGTTCAGTACGTAACATCTGCTTCTGATTACGCTATACTTGCTATTGTAGCAGCACCGTTTATCACTGGTTTTATAGCTTATCATCAGTGGATTAATTACCAGTTTTTCATGATTCTCCATATTATATCCGGAGAAATCATGCTGGTTGCAATCCCTTTTACCCGCTTAAGCCATATGCTTTTCTCGCCTTTTACAAGAGCATATATGGGATCTGAATTCGGCGGTGTGAGAAATGCAAAGGACTGGTAAGTCTAAGCAGTGATATGGATAAATAATTTATTTTATTTGAGCCAGTTTCAAAATGTTCAATTTTGTTCGAGATCAAGGAAGGCGGAAATTTTAACCACAGGAATACATGTAGTATTTCGAGGATTAAAATTTGAGCCTGACACAGATATCGGATAAAAGGGGACGTTTTGAAACTGGCTCATTCGGGAGATTATTAACATGGGTGAACCCGCAAAAAGTGAAGAAAAAGTAATTTCTGATGTTGGGTTGGACGTAGGTATATCAAAACTTACGGATGACAGAATAGCAAAAGTGATAAACAGCGTAATTAAAAACGAAACCGGCGCACGCTTAAAGACTTATGTTGAAACATGCATTCACTGCGGTCTTTGCAGTGACGCGTGTCATTATTATCTTTCCCATGATAACGATCCTCGTTTTTCACCTGTGGGGAAAGTAAAACAGACCATGTGGGAAATGTTGCGAAAAAAAGGGAAGGTCAGCCCCGATTTTATTAAAAAGGCTGCTATAATCGCCCACACGGAATGTAACCTTTGCAAGCGTTGTGCGCAGTATTGCCCCTTCGGGATAGACATTGCCTATATTATGACTGTTGTAAGACGGATTATTCACAGGCTGGGCTGTACACCTCAGTATATTCAGGATACTGCCCACAGTCATTCAGTGACCATGAATCAGATGTGGGTCAAGGGTGATGAATGGCCTGATACATTGCAGTGGCAGGAAGAGGAAGCCCAGGCTGAAATTCCCACCTTAAGGATTCCCCTTGAAAAAGAGGGAGCCGACATCATGTACTCCGTAATCGCTCCTGAACCAAAATTTCAAGCTCAACTTATTTACCAGGCTGCTGTAATCCTGGATGTTGCAGGTGCAAACTGGACTATGCCCGCTACAATGGGATGGGACAACAGTGATATGGCCATGTTTACAGGCGATAATGAAATTATGGGGCGAATTAAGCGGGCTCACTATGAAACAGCCGCCAGGCTTAAGGTAAAGAAAATCGTCATGGGAGAATGCGGCCACGCTTTTCGTTCAGTTTACGATATGGGAAATCGCTGGCTCGGATGGCAGATGCCCCCCATACCCATAGTCCATGCTATAGATTTCTATTATGAAATACTAAAAGAAGGCAAAATAAAGATTAAGAAAAAATATGAGACCCCTGTTACCCTCCACGATCCATGCAATGTGGTCAGGGGAGGAGGGCTTCATGAAAAGGCCCGTTATGTGGTAAATGCAATTTGTGAAAATCTTATTGAAATGCATCCTAACCGTGAACACAATTACTGCTGCTGTGCCGGCGGTGGGGTTATCAACTGTGGCCCTCCATATAAAATGACACGAATTGATGGCAACCGGATAAAAGCAGAGCAGTTATTCGCGGTAAAGGCCAGAGGAGCTAATACTCTTATTGCGCCTTGCCACAACTGCCACAGCGGTCTTGAAGACATTAATCATCATTACGGGATCGGACAGGAGATAAAGTTCATCGGCGATATACTCTATGAAGTCATGGAGAAACCGGAAGTGGAAGAAGGAGAAAAAGAATGAAAAAAGCGGCCTTATTTATTTTCGCGATAGTAGTAGTTTCCGCATTTTTATTTGTATCAGCATATTCTCAGGAAGAAATGACTTCCGTTGACAGTAGCGTCTTTGCAAAACCGGAAAGAACCCCTTCTGTTTTTCGCCACGATGAACATAATGAAAAAGCCGGAATTGAAGAATGCAACAAATGTCACCATGTATATGAGAATGGAAAGCTGCTGGAAGATGAGTCCTCCGAGGACCAGCGGTGTTCAGACTGCCATGAATTGAAATCATCCGGCAGTACACCGGCTTTGATGAAAGCGTATCATACGAACTGCAAGGGGTGCCACCTGAAAGAAAAAAAAGGGCCGATCATGTGCGGCGAGTGTCATTTAAAATGATTGGCTAAATCAATTGATATTTACAATGTTAATTTAATAACACATCGAAAGGTAAGAGAGGTTTCCCATGGCAAAAAAGATTTTAATAATCGACGATGATCCTGTTGTTGTTAAATATCTCGAAGCTGTCTTTAGCGATAACGGATACGAGACATGCAGTGCCGGCAGCACCTCGGAAGGGCTGGAAGTTGTCAGAAAGGAAAAGCCGGATCTGATAACACTCGACATCCAGATGCCGGACCAGTGGGGCCCGAGGTTTTACCGAAAACTAGTACAGGATAAAGAACTAAAAAAGATACCGGTGATTGTTATCAGCGGAATTGATGGCGACCATGCTATTAAAAATGCCGTGGCTTTTGTTAAAAAACCCTTTGATCCGGAAAAAATTGTAGGGATAGTTAAAAACACAATAGGCTAACCCGGCCCTGCCAAATCGGCTTCCTATAGTGTACAAGCCGAGGATTTCCTCTGAATTCAATAAATGGCCTTGCATGAATCTTATGCGGCAGAGCAAATCGTTTTTTTAACGTCGAACATTGAATGTTGAAATAGCTTCACTCCACCGGTTTATAAATTGTCAGAATACCTTATTCAAAATTCGACGTTCATAGCCTTAAACCACCCGTTCTACTTGTGGTGGGTGATTAGTGCCTGCCTCGCTTTTACCACCCGCATGGAATACTAAGAATATGGAAGATAAAATACTGCTTGTAGATGATGAAGAAGGCATCAGGAAAGTTCTTGGTATAACTCTATCCGATGCCGGCTATCGGGTGTTTATGGCAGAAAATGGTCAGGAAGCTTTCCGTATTTTCAAAACCGAATCTCCCCCCATTGTCATGACCGACATAAAAATGCCGGGAATGGACGGTATAGAACTTCTTAAAAATATCAAGCGGCTAAACCCCGACACTGAAGTCATAATGATTACCGGTCACGGCGATATGGACCTTGCCATCGAAAGTTTAAAGCATGAGGCAACTGATTTTATCACAAAACCGATAAATGATGATATTATGGAAATTGCACTCAAAAAAGCCCATGATAATATCATTATCAGAGAAAAGTTAAGGGAGTACACACAAAATCTTGAATCTCTATTACGTGAAAAGTCGGCTTTGCAGGACCGCCTGTCATCATTGGGCCTTAGAATAAGCTCCATTTCCCACGGAATAAAGGGCATGCTGACCGGCTTGGATGGTGGGATGTATCTTCTGGACTCAGGTATTTCAAAAAACGATCAGGACCAGCTCAAAGAGGGCTGGGAAATTGTAAAGCAGATGGTCGGCCGTATAAGAAAGATGGTTCTTGACATTCTTTTTTATGCAAAAGAACGGGAACTGAAAATCGAAAAGGTTGATGTTTTAAGCTTTGCCAGGGATGTCGCTTCGGTTGTTGAACCAAAAACAAAAGAAAAACAGATCGAATTTGTGCAAAATTTTGATAAATCACTCGGTAAGTTTGAGGTAGACCCGGGCTTTGTCAGGTCAGCCATTATAAATATCCTGGAAAACGCTATAGATGCCTGCAGAAAAGAATCATCAAAAAACCATCATAAAATTGTTTTTGAAGTTAAACAGGATAAAAATGATATCAGGTTCAATGTACATGATACCGGAATTGGTATGGACAGCGATACAAGGAAAAAAGTGTTTGATCTTTTTTTCTCATCCAAGGGAAGCAAAGGAACGGGGCTGGGTCTTTTTATCTCAAACAAGGTCATCGGTCAGCATGGAGGGTCAATAGAAGTAGCTTCCACACCAGGTCAGGGATCACATTTTTGCATCAGACTGCCGAAGAAATTGCCGAAACCTTCAAAAACTCCGCCTTCAAAGCAAGATAAATGAAGGGTCGGGGAATTTTCCAATCTCTGCTTAGTTCACCTGGGGAGTAGCCCATTCGCCCGTATAAACCTTAACAAATGATTACGGGCGAATGGGCTACTCCCCAGGTGAACTGATGACGATCAGTAAAACACTATCGGTTTGCTAAAAAAGCCTTTGAGGAGAAATTTCCCAACCCAATAGATAAATAGTGTCTTGTCACATTTCTTTAAGTTTTTTACGAAAGTCTTTTGTAATCGCCAGGTTCAGATCAAGTCGCAGATCCTTTTCCGACAGACCAATGGCAAGCCCCAGCAATTGGGGAAGATAAAGAATTGTTATGGACAAATCTTCCTGATACTTCCTGGAAATCTTCTGCTGATAAGCCTCCAGGTTCATCTGACACATGGGGCAAACCGTAACAATGGCATCTGCCCCTTTAGCACCATGTAAAATGGCATGGACAAGCTCCATTCCGACTTCCATCTTTGTGTTCATGTGAGAAGCGCCGCAGCATTTTCCCCCCATTTCCCATGGATATACCTTTGCACCGATAGCCTCAATGAGTGGCTCCATTGATCGGGGCTCTTCAGGATCGTCAAAAACAGCATACGGTCGAAGGCACTGGCATCCATAGTATGGTGCAATTTTAAAGTCGGCAAAAGGTTTTTTTATCCGGTCCTTTATTTTACCCGGTCCTATATCATTAGAAACAACATCAAGAAGATGCCTAACGCGCAGTTTGCCATGCAAACTGAGTTTTTCCTCCTTCAGCACATCATTAATCTTTTCAAGAAGATCCGCATCCTTTCTGATTTTTTCTTCTACTTTTTTCAGGTTCAGGTAACATGCACTGCATGGAACCATAATATCACTTAATCCGTCCATCTTTTCGGCCAGAGCCAAATTGCGGGCCGGAAGAGCCAAAGATAAAAGATAGCTGGTTGACTCGGCTGCACTGGCTCCACAACAGGTCCAGTCATCGATTTCGAAAAGTTCTGCGCCCACCGCCTTCATTAAGGCTTGAGTAGAAATGTCATATTCAAGGGCAGTCCCCTCCAGGGAACAACCCGGATAGTATTGGTATTTCATGGTCCGCCCTCCAGCTCTTCTACCTTTCGAAATAATGGTTCTAATCGGCGTTTCCCTTTCGACGGAATCTGGACTGAAACCTTACCTTTGCTCATCAGCTTCATACCCAGTGGAGCAAACTTTAAGGGAAGAAAAGGATCTTTCATGGAAAAAAAATACAAAGTCATAAACTCCATTTCCCTGACCCTGCCGTGACGGCGCACACTATTCACGAAGCTTTTATAAAATTGAACACTCTTTTTATAAGGCTCCAGATTTTCCTTTGCAGCTATCTGCTTGAGTGCTCCCATCGCTTCGGTTAGTGGGAGGCCCCTGGGACATCGAAGGGTGCAATAATAGCAGGAGGAACATAAACCAAATGTTTTACTTTGAAATATGGCATCTTTTTGCCCCATCATAACCATACGCCAGAGCTTACGGGGTGTGCAATCCATGGCAAAGGCGTTCGGGCATGAACCTGTGCAGGTTCCGCACTGTATGCATGTCTGAATCATTTCCCTGATCGGAGCTAATTGATCGGAAACAACGGCAAAGTCATTTTCTTCTTGTGCAGATTGATTCATTGAAGTTTCCTTTCTTAGAGACCTTTGAAAAATGGTAATTTTTGTTCGAGTTCAAGGAAGGCGAAAATTTCAACCACAGGAATATATAGAATATTTCGAGGATTGAAATTTGAGCCTGACGCAGAAATCGGACAAAAAGTGCCGTTTTTCAAAGGTCTCTCTTAATTTAATGTCCCTGCCATGGCCGCATCTATAACATCGAACATTCGCCGGATGGTAAATCCTTCGAGAATTGAAGCGCTGCTGGGACAAACCGCTGCACACGAGCCGCAACCCTGACACATAACAGGATTAACAACAACCTGCTCAAGCTCAGTATCGATTGTTCGGGCGCCGTATGGACAGACTTCGATACATAATTCACACAAACTACAGATACTGTGGCGGACTTTTGCCACCACCTTGCCTGCAGGCAGGTTCTCCCTTGAAAGAATTCTCAAAGCACGCTGAGCCGCAGCTTCTGCAGTTGCGATAGATTCAGGAATAGAACGCGGAGAATGTGCCAGGCCACAGGCAAATATGCCTTCCTTAAGCGAATCTACAGGCCTCCATTTTGATTCCGCTTCCTGGAAAAACCCGTCTTGATCGACAGTCGCACCAAAGGACTGCGCCAGGTCGTCCGGCAGACTTGGAACAACGCCGGTTGCAAGTACTGCAAGGTCTGCGCTGATTTCAATATCCCGACCGAGAATCGGATCAAACGCATTTATCCTAAGCGGTTTATCAGATCCTCCGGCAACATTCATCTGGGGTTTTTTATCTATATCGTACTGGATAAAAATAATACCCGCCTTTCGTGCCTGGGTGTAATAGGTTTCAGTAAATCCGTAAGTCATAATATCTCTGTAAAAAATGTAGATGGCCAGGTCAGGATTTTGTTCTTTTAATTGCAAAGCCTGCTTAATAGACGTGGAACAGCATACACGACTGCAATAGTTCCTCGGCTCCTGTCTTGAATCGACACACTGGATCATAACCACAGATTCGAGTTGACCATAATCGATCTTGTTTTCACTTAGCTTCATCTCCAGTTCCATTTGAGTAACAATGGCCTCACTGGAACCATAGCCATAAGATGTCGTACCGGCTTCCCTCCCCCCTGTTGCAAGGATGGTTACGCCATGTTCAAGAGTATTTACAACTCCATCTTCATCTTCAATGGTGGTATAAAACCGTCCAACCTGACCATATGAGCCTGTCAACCGGATACCGGTATGAACCTGTATCATTGGATGTTTTTCCACTTTCAAAATTGTTTCATCCAAAAGAGTCCGGGTTGAATGACCTTCGAGTGTCTGTTTGAGCCAGTTGAGATTGCCGCCAAGCGCTTCGCCCTGCTCCAGAATATCCACTTCAAACCCATGATCTGCGACAGCCAAAGCTGCTGTCATGCCTGCAATTCCGCCACCAACCACCAATGCCCGCTGGAAAACAGGAACTGTAGCTACAGGGTACGGATCAAGGTGTTTCACTGCGGCAATTCCCATTTCAATAGCTGAAAGGCCGAGGTCAAAAGCATCAGAGTCGCTACGCTCTTCATCCTTTGAAATTTTATCTGTCAGCGGCGTGTGTATATCAACAACATCAATAAGAGCGGGATTAAGACCGACCTTATGGCCCAGTTCCCTGATTTTTCGTGCATACACATAGGGAAGACAAGCTGCAATCAGAATTCTGTTGGGTTTGTGCTTTTCCACTAGTTCAACAAGAGATTCCCATCCATTGGCAGTGCAGGTTTGCTCAATAAAGACAACCCGGTCCACTTCAGGATCGGTCATAAGACGTGTGAAAAGCTGGTCTGTATCTATAATTTTTGACAGCATCTCGCCACATGTGCAGACAGCCACCATGACCTTTGGCATATCCTTTGAAACATCAGCAAAGTCTGTATCGTGTGAAGGCTCAGAAGTAATGCTGCCACCGGAGGCATGGATTACGCCGGAAGCAGTCAACGAAGCGGAAGAAGCCTGTATTACTGATTCACTTATATCCTTAAGACCTGAAAAACTCCCGCCGATCACGATACCTTCCTTACCTGTCTTTGTATGTGAAAAGGGCTCTACCTGACAAAATCCCCATTCATTGAGATCGATCCCCAACATCTCTGACAACTCAGCCGTGCCCGGAGAAGGTCTTTGACCTACGGCGAGTACTGCCATGTCAAATTTCTCATCATGGGTTTTTCCGCCCATGTCAACATATCTAAGTATCAAATCATCGCTGGTTTCGCCCTGCGTATCATCCGTTATAACCGAGTGGACTCGCCCCCTTTTGAAACAAACACCGTGATCAGTTTCCGCCCTGTCGCGGTAACGCTGGAAAGATTTACCAAAAGTTCGCATATCCATATAAAAAATGGTAGCTTCAAGCTCGCCATTTGTCTTTTCTTTGGCAACAAGAGCTTCCTTGATGGCGTACATACAGCATATATTGGAGCAAAAATCTGCATCGGTCTGCATGTCCCGTGATCCCACACATTGAATCCATGCCACCTTTTTAATCGGCTTTCCACCACCTGGACGGACCAGTTTGCCCTGATACGGCCCGGTTCCACTCATGATCCTTTCAAACTCAAGGCTTGTCACCACATTAGAAGATATCCCGTATCCGAACGTGTCCTTTCCGGTGGATGGATCAAAATAGGCTGTCCCACCGCACAGGACAATGGCTCCGACTTGAAGTTCACGTCCCCGTGTTGCTTCCAGCTTCTCATATATACCAAGTATCTTGGGAATAAGGGTGTCGGGCTCAAAAGGTTTAATAAGGTAATCAAGGGCACCGATCTTCATTGCCTCAACTGCGGTCTCAACAGTAGCATATGCAGTCATCATAACGACATTCAGGTCGGGAAATGCCTCTTTCGCCTTCTTAAGAACTTCAACGCCATCCATTCCCGGCATCTTTATATCCAGAAGCATAATATTATATGTGGATTTTTCAAGTTGCTCAAGAGCTTCCGGTCCGGATCCTGCCGTGTCAACTGTGAAACCTTCCTCATCATCGAGCCAGGCTTTAAGCGAATCGCGAAGGATTAACTCATCGTCAACCACCAGAATGCGAAATTTTTTACGTTCCTGCTGAGATAAACGTATGGCATTTGTGGGACAAACCTCGTCACAGGCGCCACAACGACTGCAGGCGGTTACATCAATCACGTAAGAGTTTGGAATCGAGTGTGGGACAGGAAGATATATCGCCTTTCGAGAAGCCAGGCCGGTATTGAAAAGATCCGGTACTTCTACCGGACATACCTGAACACAGGCCCCGCACCCTGTACAGAGATCCTGGTCAACCCAGGCTGGTTTCTGATGAAGCATCACAGCAAAGTTACCTGGTTCTCCTTCCACTGATGAAATTTCAGTTGAAAGCAGGATTTCTATGTTTTCGTGGAAAAGCCCTTTGCGAAGACAATACTGGGAAGATGCATCCCTGTCCACCAGAGGAAGCATTTTACACATACCGCATCGATCTGTAGGAAACTGATAATCGAGTTGGCTTAATATTCCACCCAGGTGCGGTGCACGGTCTATGAGAGTTACACCATAACCGGTTTCAGCCAGGTCGAGGGCAGCCCGAATGCCGCTGATTCCTGCTCCAACCACCAGTGCCTTGCCGATCTTCTTGTTCATAACGACCTCCAATTACTCTTACGCAACAGATTACGAATAACCTTAAGGTGACATGCAACATTTTAGCTTTTTGAAAAAATACAACCTTACGAACGTGTTTTGAACCGCAGAATATCGAACAAGGAATTATGAATGTCGAAGTAAACTGTAACGAACAACCCTTCTTAGTTCGATATTCCTTGTTCGACATTCGATATTCAAATAATGATCACTTGAATAGAAAATATTTTACTTTTTCAGGGAAATCAGACTAATTTTCAAAACGCTAAAATGTTACTAAATTATTGGTAAGATTAAATTTACCCCTAAGCTATTCCCACCACATCAGCAAGCTCATCTTCCATAAACACAGACAGGGGAGGATCATCCTCAATGCTTCTTCCCGGCTCATACTCAAATGCTTTTTGTGTCTGCTGTGCTACCGTACGGAACAGTTCCATTACCGGAATGTCGTTGGGACATGCATTTGAGCATTGCCCGCATCCAATACAGGCTGTACTCATATGAGCCAGACGTGTAATATGATAAAAAACAGTATCTGTGGGCATCTTTATCGCCCCTTTTCGTATAGCCCATTTAAGATACTGTGAAGGCTCATGGTTAAAAACATCCGTAACAAACACACACTCCTTGCAGTAACAAACCGGACAGGCCACCCTGCAGTTGTAACAATTAATACAATTGGCAAGGTATCCGGTCAACTTTTCCAGGGTATTGGTCGCCTCGGTGGTTTCAGCAAACATTTTATCGCGATAGTCCGTTCGCCTGGTTATAATTGATTCAATGGCATCCCGTCGGGCCTTCGGTTCTTCCAGATCGGAAAGATCGAGTCTGATTAAAAGATCTTCTCCTTTGGAATTTTTGGCCTGGACCAGAAGCTGACTGCTGATATCCATGCCAAAAAGCCCGATAATAATATCAGCACTGTCAGGAACAGGGTATTCGCATGCCTTGCAGGCTGTTGCAAGGTCAACGTCATCCATGGCCGCTCCTTTTTCTGAAAGCACGCTCTGGTAAAACTTTTTAGTAGATTCGGTTACGTCCTCCCCGACAAATTTGAAATAATCCGTATTTTTATACGCTCCAAGGCAATCGATCCCTATTATCACGACCTCATCCATATAGCCCTGCTTGAGTTTCACCAGTTCGATGAATGCCCGGATCTCGCATGAACGCAACACCACAGCCACCTTTCCTCCTGCCGGTTTACGTGTAAGCCTGGAAACAACCTTGGCTGTATTTGCAGGGAAGATAGGGGCTAAGGGGTCAACTCCGTCCAGACGTTCAGGGTCTGTTACAAGGGTAGGCATTACAACATTTTTCATGGGAAGGTGTTGTGGAACCAGGATTGCACTGACATCTTCCAGTTGGAGGATGGATCGGAAAAAGTCTTTAAGTGATGATAAAATGTCCTGGTCTTTTACGTCAATTTTTGCACTTATCGCCATAGTGTCCTCCAAAATTAGCTGTTAAGCTGCCTGACAGATAATCCAGCTTACTAAATAACCATTTTTAATTTTGCTTCGTTTGGCCCCATCGCTTTAACCTGAGTAACCAGATCCTGCATTGTTTCAGCGAACTGGATTCCATCGCTTGCCCCAATCCAGGTTAATCTCAACCGTTTCTCATCAAAACCGAATTGAGGAAGGATCTCCTTTAAAAGCTTGATCCTTCTTCGAGCCTTGTAATTTCCATTGATGTAATGGCAGTCTCCGGGGTGGCATCCGCTGACAAGGACTCCATCAGCCCCTTCTAAAAATGCCTTGATCACATACTGGGGATCGACCATTCCGGTACACATCACCCGGATCAGCCTGACATTCTTTGGATAGCTCAATCTGGAAGTTCCAGCCAGATCGGCAGCAGTGTATGTACACCAGTTACAGACAAAAGCGATGATGGTTGGTTCAAAATCTTCCATGATCTCCTCCAAAACTATAAAACTCGTAACGTTTTATCAATTTACCCCTCTAAGGGGCTACAGGATATACCAAGTTTAAAGTGACGATGCTCGTTGCTCGGTACTCGTTTAAAACAAGCAACCAGCAACAAGCAACGTATGCTCAGATAAAACCAATTATCTCTGATCACGCTCAAAATACGTAGTTTTAAAAAATGAATAAATCACTGGCCTACCGCATGCAGCGCATCCATGATACCGTCCAGTTCTGCAAAAATTTGTTTTTCTTTAAAGTGCCTGACCTGAGCGGCACCACTTGGGCAAAATCCACTGCAACTTCCGCATCCCTTGCATATAGCTTCGTTTACCACTGATACCCTTCTACGCTCATCAAACTCAATGGCAGTGTAAGGACAAAGATTGATACATGTCTGACAACCGGCACAAACATCCGGATCTATCCAGGAGATGGTTGAAGGAACCTGGACATACCCTCTTGTCGCCAGCGCAAGAGCTTTTGCGGCTGCCCCTGATGCCTGGGCGACTGCATCAGGAATATCTTTGGGTGACTGGCAGGCTCCGGCCAGAAAGACTCCGTCCGTAGCCGTATTGAGCGGCCCCAGTTTTGGATGTTCTTCCAGGAAAAAGCCGTCTGCACCGATATTTACTCCAAAAACTCTCCCTACATCGATTGCATCTTTTCGGGCTTCCATTGCAACACACAGGACAACCATATCAACAGGTACTCGCAAAGGACTGCCTAAAAGTGTATCTTCGGCAATTGCGATGAGCTTGCCTTCCTCCTCCGGCACTTTAGTCTGGTCGGTAATTTCCGCAACTTTACCTCTTATAAAAATCGTTCCTTCTTTTTGACATCTTTCGTAAAATTCCTCGTACCCTTTACCGAAACAGCGCATATCAATGTAAAAATCATAGACTTTTGTATCGTGCCCCACTTTTTCCTTGATAAGGTGAGTATATTTAAGGGCGTACATGCAGCAGACCCTCGAGCAATATTCATGATAGTTCACATCCCGGCTTCCTATACAGTGGAGAAGTGCAACGCTTTCTGGTGCCTTGGTGAGCTCCCCATTCTCGTCCCTAATAAGAATCTGTCCGCCGGTGGGGCCGGTGGCATTGCTCAGGCGTTCAAACTCAAGACTGGTAAAGACATTCGGATATTTTTTGTAGCCGAACTGTTTCATTGGCGCAGGATCCATTATATCATATCCGGTTGCAAGAATGATGCTCCCTACCTGCACCTCTATTTCTTCTTCCTTCATTGTATGGTCTATAGCCTTTGCCTCGCAGACCTTGACACATTCCATGCACTCACAACATATACCGCAGTTCAGGCAGCGCAAAGCTTCCATCCTGGCTTCCTCTTCAGAAAACCCGAGGTCCACCTCTTCAAAGGAAGTAATCCTTTCCTGCGGGTCTCTAAGCTGTGACTGCACCCTTACACCTGT
>Ga0255365_10166_pt1 | contig 16564 bp, 13 predicted proteins | sample ANMaggSeSYBR01J3_FD_182089 | JGI IMG/M metagenome (GOLD analysis project Ga0255365, IMG submission 182089) | Sediment cell enrichment communities from methane seep in Santa Monica Basin, California, United Staets - ANME aggregate JGI... | ecosystem: Environmental > Aquatic > Marine > Cold seeps >... | reverse complement strand
CCACAGTAGCTGTTCTGGCGGAAGTAGATGATGTTGACGAAATAGAAATTTCTCCTAGCGATATTCAGATGGACGTTTACAAAGCCGGCGGTCCAGGCGGGCAAAGTGTCCAGAAAAACTCAACCGCAATCCGCTTAACCCACAAACCCACCGGAATTGTTGTGCAGTGCCAGGATGAGAGATCCCAGGGGCAAAATCGAGCCCGGGCTCTGAGCATTCTTAAAGCCCGCTTATTTGAAATCGAGGAAAATAAAAGGAGCCAGGAACAAGCTGCTGACCGGAAGTCCCAGATAGGTTCCGGCGACCGGTCGGAAAAAATCCGCACCTATAATTTCCCCCAATCCCGGATCACCGATCACCGGATCAATTATTCATCTCACCAGCTGGCGTCGGTACTTGATGGAGAGATTGATGATTTCATTGAAGAATTATCCATTGAGGATGAAGCAAAACGTCTGGCAGAAGCAGGATTTGAAGACAAATAAAAAGCCCCCGGACTCGTTGCTGCTGCAAATTCGGAAAAATTTCGAACCTCACAGTACGTCCCCTTATCTGGATGCCCTGGTATTACTAAGTCATATCTCAGCACAACCAAAATCCCGGGTCCTGGCAAACCCTTCTCCAAATCTCACTCCAGAACAGCAAACTGAACTGAGCCTTGCCCTTAATCAAGTCAAGGGTGGAATTCCCCTGCCCTATATCCTGGGTGCCTGGGAGTATTATCAGCTGTCGTTTCACCTCACAGCGGATGTGCTCATTCCTCGGCCGGAAACAGAAGGCCTGGTTGAAAAAGCTCTCAAATGGCTGCAGGATCACCCCGGTCGACGGACATGCCTGGACCTGGGTACTGGATCAGGCTGCATTGCTGTGACCCTGGCAGCAAAAATACCCGATCTTAAACTGCTTGCTACCGACCGCTCCTATCCTGCGACCCTCGTGGCCAGGAAAAATGCTCAAAATCACAAAATTGATGAGCGGATAAATTTTCTGACGTGTGATTTATTAACCGGATTCCGGACCACTGTGGATCTGCTTATCGCCAATCTTCCCTATATTCCTACAGAAAAACTAAAATCACTAAGAGTATACAATACCGAACCTCGCCTGGCTCTGGACGGGGGAGCGGACGGTTTAGCATCTATCAGGGATGTGTTGGAAAAAGCGCCCGGTATAATGAACCCAGGAGGGCTGATCCTTTTGGAAATCGATGAATCCAAAGGGAATGAGGCTCAAAAACTCGCTCAATCAATTTTCCCCCGGGCAGAGATCAAGCTGGAAAAGGATTTATCGGGGATGGATCGTTATCTCTCCATACAAATCAAATGAAAAAAGAAACCCAAATCCTCCCTATTGACCAACCCCAAGCCCTTTCCCTGGCTGCTGATATCATCAAATCTGGCGGCGTTATTGCCTTTCCTACCGATACCGTATACGGGATCGGCGCTTCGGCAATTGACCAGGATGCGATCGATAAACTCTATCAGATTAAAGAGCGGTCTCAGGAAAAAGCAATTCCAATCCTGCTGGCAGACCTGGAAGAATTGACTCAGATCACTCCATCTCCGGGAGAGATGGTGGGTGTTATCATGAAAAATTTTTGGCCCGGAGCACTTACCTTGATTCTCCCCCTGCTTGCTGGATTGCCCTCCAATCTCTCTCCCACTCAAACAGTTGGGATCCGGATCCCGGACTTTGGTTTGACCCGGGAACTTTTGCGCCATACCGGACCGCTGGCAGCCACCTCGGCGAACCTTTCTGGGCAGGAAAGCACTCACAATGCGGAAGAAGTCAGGGATAATTTAGGTGGGAAAATCGATTTGATCCTGGACGGGGGGATCTCGCCGGGAGGAGTAGCCTCCACGGTATTGGACTGCACTAAAGCGGAACCCCTTATCCTGCGCACAGGTCCTATCTCCTGGCAGGAAATCATCCGGGCAATCGCGGAGTAAGAGGGCAGTTGACTCTCTATCCAGGTTAATATTTTTCCCTGATAATAGCTAATTTCATCTGAATCTTCAGCTGATTTTCCCCATCCCCACCACCTGGTGTATCAATAATCAGAAAATCCCCGGGGTTTACCTGGCGCGATTCCTTATTTGGGTTGACAAGCATTTTCTTTTAAACTGGTGAAGTTGAACGACCCTAAAGAAAAGTCGATTTGGCGGAATTTCAGAGAAAACGCGTCATCACACTTCATCAAGTTCTTGACAGATTCCATTTATTAATGATAGAATTCTCATCGTTAAAGTGTTAATCAGGAGGCTCGACTTCAAATGCGCAAATTCATTGATTCTAAAAATCCTAATGTGTTCTCCCTTGGAAAAGGCGGAATATATAAAGGAAATCGAAGTAAACCTGCTGTTTAAAAATAGATATTAAGGTTGTTTTTTAAGCCACGGTGGACTTCACAAACCCGTGGCTAATTTTTTTTAATACGGATATCATCATACCGGTCATGGGTTGAATTTACCCTGACCGGTATTTATTTTCTAGGAGTAAGCGATGAATAAACAAATAGCAAACGCAAATATTGGAAAACAATCTGAATTACAAAGAACTAGTCCTGTGATGAATGCCTGATCCACAAAGGATTTTTAGCTATGCGTAAATATTCGACAACTAAAAAAGAACCACCATTAATTAACAATGTGCTTAAACTATTTATGACAGCAATGGTGTTGGCAAATATTGCCGGCATGATGTATGGTTCCCTGCTGCCGCTGTACCTTAAGTCTCTCAATGCCAGTGTGGTTCAAATAGGCTTATTTTTCACACTCTCCAGTATATTGCCGCTTATATTGCAAATTCTGGGTGGCTGGATTTCTGATACCTTGGGACGATTACGAAGCATAGCGATGGGGAGCGTGGCGGGGGTACTGTCTTATGTGGGATTAATCCTCGCTCCTACCTGGCAGTGGGTTTTACTTGGTGAGGGGTTAGGAGCTATCACGCGTTCCTTAATCGGCCCCAGCTTCAGTGCCTTTATAGCCGACCAATCAGCGGAAGAGAATCGAGCCCGGGTATTTGGGATTACCGATAGTATCTTCATGCTTGTATTAGTGATTGGCCCACCACTCGGAGGGTGGTTGGCTGACCTATATGGATTTAGAGTGATGCTCATCTCTTCAGGCATAATATACACTTTTGCCGCCATGATAAGAATTAGCATGGCTCGCACAGCTGCCCGTGGCGCGGAAGCAAATCCAGATAAATTATCGCTTAGCAGTTTAAAAGGAAATCTCGGCGCTATGGGAGGTTTGCTTTTGGCAGGTGGTGTGATGACCTGGATTTTAATCACAGATGGTGTCCGGGATATCGCCTTTACCATGTCTTTCACTCTAGAATCCCTTTACCTGGAGGAAGTGGGTGGATTATCCATGCGCCAAATCGGCTTATTAAGTTCAGTTTTTGGGATCTTCAATATGGTAACAACTATACCTGCTGGAAAATTCGCTGATCAGAAAGGGGAACGAGTGGCTATCGTGGCAGGATTTTTCCTTACTTTTGTGGCTCTACTCGTTTTTCTCAACGTCAACACATTCTGGGGATACGCAGCGGCCTGGGCAATTTTTGGTGTTGGAGTAGGATCGATGTCGCCAGCTTACCAATCTTTAACCAGCAAAGCAGTTCCAGAAAAACTCCGGGGGACTGCATTTGGACTGCTGCACAGTAGTTTGGGATTATTTTCCCTCCCAGCGCCAGCGATTGGTGCTAGACTTTGGGATCGCTATAGTCCCCAAACTCCCTTTTCTATCACCGCGGTTATCTCTTTGCTCACTGTGATACCAGCCTGGTTTAAATTCCGCCTTCCGGAAGACGACAAAGGCAAATCGAGGGCAGAATGAAATCAATTGTGATTCTTATCTCCTGCAGAGAAAGATATAAAAAGAATGATTTGGAGGAAAAATGAAAGGAAAAGAAATCGAGATACGAAAGGAAGTTATTCCAGAAATACCTGATATCCCGGGATTAAGGTTTAGGCTTTTCCAGGGAGAATCCGATTTCGCCAATATACTAGCTGTCTTCAATGCCTGCAAACATGTGGATGGTATAGATTATACGATGACTTTAGAGAATATATCCCATCATTACAAACATCTGGAAAGAAGCGATCCTCATACGGATCTGATCTTTGCTGAAGTAGATGGTAAAGCCATTGGATATGGTAGGACTGGATGGTATCCGGAAGACACTGGCGATAGAATTTATTATGGTTTGGGATGGGTGATTCCCGCCTGGAGACGAAAAGGTATCGGCACAGCAATCCTTAAGTTTACTGAGCATCGGGGCCGATTAATTGCGGCTGATCATCCAGAAGATAATAATAAATATTATCAAAACGACCACAATGATCAACGAGCCGATGTCGCTCTATTGCTGAAAAAGAATGGGTATAAGGAGGTGCGCTGGGGCTATGAGATGGTCCGCCCAATCGATGAGCCCCTCCCGGAAGTATCTCTTCCCAAAGAATTAGAAGTTCGTCCTGTACCTGAAAATAGATATCGGGATCTCTTTAATGCTGACAATGAAGCGTTTCGTGATCATTGGGGTTTTGTCGAAGGTACAGAAGAAGGGTACCAGCGCTTCCTGTCACAACCCACATTCAACCCCAGTTTATGGAAAGTTGCCTGGGATAAGGATCAAGTTGCCGGGATGGTGCTTAACTATATCCACGAAGAAGAGAACCATGAATACCAGCGAAAGCGTGGGTATACAGAGGATATCTCTGTCAGGCATCCTTATCGACGACAGGGCTTAGCCCGCTGCCTGTTAGCATTGAGCATCAAGATGTTCCAGGAGATGGGTATGGAGGAGACTGCTTTGAGCGTGGACACCCAAAATCAGCACCAGGCCTTGTCATTGTATGAGGATGTTGGATATAAGGTGGACAAAAAAGAAACCGTTTACAGAAAACCACTAACCAGTCAGGAGGGAAAATAAATATATAAGTTCCAGATTACTTGAAAGATACAGGCAAATAATCTGTTCTGGTAGTGATTATTTGCCTGTTATCGCAGATTGAATAAAGGAACTTAAATCCTCTTTCAGTTCGATTAAGGAAGGATGATGAACATACATCATATGTCCAGCCTGATAGTAGGTCATAGTGATATTCTTTTCCAGAGAGGGATCGATTTGCAGATGATTAAAAGTATATTCCGTGGCGAAGTAAGGTGTAGCCAGATCGAAATATCCATTGGCTACGAATACCTTTAATGAAGGATTTAACGACATTGCTTTGCGTAAAGTTTCAGCGACGTTAACATATTGATTGGCGAACTCATCATAACCCCAGGTTTCATATAAATTAGCTATTACCTCATAAGGTAAATCATTACTAAAATTCAATTCCCTGCGGACATAGTCATTCAGGACAGCAGTGAAAGAGCCTTGTATCGCGCTGTAGCTGGGGTCAAACTCAAATTTTTCTCCCGCCGCATCCCTATCAATTCCTTTAAACCGTGAATCCAACCGGCCAACGGTGCGTCTTTCGTCCCGCAGCAATTCTTTCACAAAACGGTGAATGTTGGGGCGCAAATTGGTTTCTTCAATATATTTCTGGGAAAGGCCTGTATAATCCGCTAATTTTTCCACGATTTCTTTTCTTTTCTGATCAGGAAGAGTAGCTCCCTTCAGCAAAGCCCCTGCGTATTCTGTGAGTGCAAAATTCTCCACCTCATTTAACGTTTTCTCAAAATCAGACTGTAAACGATCAGACAACCGCTGATGGTACCAGGCAGTTGCTGTAAAGGATGGCAGGAATAACAAATAAGGCATGTCGTTCCCAGGGGAAAATACGATGCTTTGGAAATCAAGGACAGATGAAACCAGCATGATGCCATTGAAATACATTCCATGCCGTTCTTGAAGATAGCCGGAAAGCTCAGCAGCCCGTGTTGTCCCGTAACTCTCACCGATTAAAAACTTTGGCGAAGACCATCGCTCATAACGTGTGGTGAAGAGGCGAATGAACTCCCCCACAAACTTGACGTCTTTTTTGACACTGTAAAATTGTTTTGCTTCTTCACCGGGAACCGGTCGACTATACCCTGTACCAACTGGATCAATAAAAACAAGATCTGATTTGTCCAACAATGAATACTCATTATCGGCCATTTGGTAAGGTGGAGAGACAGGATTATCTACATCACCCATTAGCACCCGTCGAGGTCCGAGCACACCAAGGTGGAGCCAAACTGATGATGAGCCTGGTCCGCCATTGAAGGAGAAGGTAATTGGGCGTTGTCCAATGTCCTCCACCTCGTTTTTTGTATAAGCTATATAAAATATTGATGCTTTAGCCTTCTCTCCACTTTTTTCCTCTTCTTCTTTAAGGATCATCGTTCCTGCAGTGACAGTGTATTTAATTTCTTGACCCTCTATCGTGACGGAGTGCTTTGTCCTCGCGATCATTTCCTCGGGGACCTTAACGCTTTCCACTTTGTTATTTCCAATGGTTTTTTCTTGATTTTGTTTTGTCATCTGGTGTTCCTTTTTATGGCAACAATTGGATGTAATGAGTTCATAGTAACATGAAATACATTGGCTTGGTCAGGCTGCGCTTTAAGTGGTGAATGTAATCTGAACCAATCAGGAGCAGCAGGCACTTCGTTTACGCTATAACTGAAAAGTGCTATCATCAGGTAGGCGGAGAGATTGATCCGTCCCCTGAGCCTATGCAGAAAATAATCCACACGCTGTTGATATGTCTCTTACTTGTTCTGGTTTTCCCCCAGGTTGCTTCGGCGCATCCAGCGGATATGTATTTCCATACCCATACAGTGCTCCTGGCACCTGGCAGGATCCAGGTGACCTGGGAATTAATTCCTGGGCCAATGATTGCCCAGGCAATTTGGTATTCAGCTGACCAAAATGACGACCAGTCAATTTCCGACCTTGAGGCTCTGGAATGGGCCAACACCATCATCCATACTTACAGTGTCGAATTAGATGGCGAATCCCTGCCCCTCACCCTGGCAGAGATTGAATGGCCTGATGAGATCCAAAAATTATATAGGGGTGACGAATCCATTCGAGTTCATTTGCAGGCATCCTGGCCGGATGAAATTGGCCCAGATCACCGCCTTGCTCTCCACAATCGGTACAACTCAAAAAACAGCATCAGCTGGTACGAAGTCCTGGGAGAGGATGGAATAACCTTTGATACTCCCCACCAGAATAGCGGTACGCTGGAGCTGGACTTTGGTCTCTCAGCTGGAAATGAGCCTTCCAAGAGCCTGATCAATTGGGAAAGCGGCACGCCATCCATCCCCTGGGTAGTGGAAAGTGTCGGGTTGGGAGAGCTTGCGGAGGAGGCAGCAGCGGAATCCAACTCTCCCCCCGGAGCCAATTCCAGTCCAGTTTCAATACTGGAAGGTTTGATTCAGAAGGATGAAGGTTCGCTAACTTTCATTTTTAGCGCCATGGTCTTGGCTGCCTTGCTGGGAGCGCTGCACGCACTCAGTCCCGGGCATGGAAAGACCATAGTAGCAGCCTACCTGGTAGGTTCCCAGGGAAAACTTTATCATGCTGTTGTCCTGGGAACAATTGTCACATTTACTCACACCGGATCCGTATTTATTCTGGGCATCATTACATTAACAGCTTCCCAATATTTCCTGGCAGCAGACATTTTTCCGATTCTGGAATTGATCTCAGGTTTGTTGATCTTATTTCTGGGGGTTGGGCTGCTCTATCCCCGACTGCGGTTCTGGCTGCGAGAATATCTGAGTCAACGACAATTTGAGAAAGAACAACTGATCGTAAGGCAGGAACAGGAAACGGGAGAGAGGCGACTGGTTATCAATCAGCCAATTGAGGAAATTGGACCGCCCCACATCCATAATCCCTCCCTGCCGGGATCCATTCCCAGAGGACCTGTGAAGGGAAATCCCCTGGCGAGTATTCGCTGGCGTTCACTGATACCACTGGCGATCAGCGGAGGCTTGGTCCCCTGTCCGGATGCCATTGCTATTCTATTAATTGCGGCAACAATCAATCGGATAGGATTTGGTCTATCCTTGATTGTTGCTTTCAGTCTGGGATTGGCAGTCGTTTTGGTCGCGATTGGCATCTTGATTGTACAAGGCAAACATCTTTTCGAGCGCCTGCAGTGGTTCAGTAAAGCGGCTTATATCATGCCAATTATCAGCGCGGTGATAGTGCTGGGGGCGGGGATTATCTTATCTGTCAGTGCTGTCCGTAACATTGGCTTATTTAGGGGTCAAATAGGGGATCCAGGGTCTGCTGAAGCAGTACCTTTCTTCAATATAGAGAATGCCAGTGTTCTTTATACTGCTCTGGATAGGGATAACCAATCCCAACTTTGTATCATCCCCGCTGGTGGAGGGGATTCCCAGCCAGTCACCACAGATGCAAATATCTGGGCGTTTGCTATTGCGCCGGATCACAGCTCGGTGATCTATGCTACAGTTTTTGGGGAGAACGGCTCGCAGCTCTGGCAGTGGTTTCCCGAAACCAGAGAACAGGTTGTGGCTTTAGAATGCCCTAACGCGTATTGTTCGGATATGGCCTGGTCACCCGATGGCAGGGGGATCCTCTACAGCCGTCTGGATTTTGACCTGGAGATCAATCCTGCCAATGTTCAATCCATTTGGTGGCTGGATCTCACAACCAGGGAAACGACTCCCTTGTTCCAGGACCCGCTTACTCCCGGGTTCAGCCCCCGCTGGTCACCGGATGGGAAGCAGCTCAATTATGTTTCAATCAATCCTCTGGAAATCAAGATCTATCAAATGGAAACCGGGGAAAGCCAATCCATAACTACTCAACTCGGATATTCGGGAGTCTGGTCTCCGGATGGAGAAAACTTGCTGCTGATTGACATGGAGAGACGGGAAGGACTTTTCTTGTATAAACTCTATAGCTACAACCTGGCAAATCAATGGTTGACAAGATTGTCAGTTGATTTAAATATAGACGATTCCTTCCCGGCCTGGTCACCGGATGGGGAATGGATTGCACTTGTCAGGCTAGAAAAGGATCAAGAATCCCCGGGTACTGGGAGCCAGGTCTGGATTATGCGCTCAGATGGCACTGAGCCCAGGCAGCTTACCAGTGCAGAAGAGGTCCAATTTGGGCAGCCGGCCTGGTCTCCAGACGGCCAATACTTGCTTTTTGACTACAGATCCGTCAGCTCGGAAGGCGTGATTTCAGGAATAAAGATTCTCGAAGTGGATACGGGGAAGGAGATTGAGTTAGCTTCTCCGGGAAACCGACCAGCCTGGCTGCAGTGAGCAGGTGGCAAAAAGGCATTCTACAGCATGGCTGATGCTCATTGGACGCGGCAGATGGACAAGTTCAACATATCCAAAGAGAAGCGCGGCAAAATTGGTAAAGAGACATCTCCAGAAATTTGGCTGGCAATCAGTCATGGAGAGCTAGACTGTCAATCCGCAATTATGGAAGAAAAATACACAGTCGAAGGCGATTTCACGCTTTTGATAACGTTGAATAATTTATTCAAAGGATAATAAATGAAAAACCTTGCGCTCTGGAAAAAGCTGCTACTCTCCGCCCTCTCTGGGATTTTACTAACCGCCACAATGCCGGGGTTTGACATCCCATTTATTGGATGGATTGCCCTCGTGCCGCTGTTGGCTGTGATCGTAATTTCGCCCCCAAAAGAGCATTACATCATTGCCCTCCCATTTGGCTTGCTTTTTTCATTGGGAGTTCATAACTGGTACCCCGACATTTTTTCGCCAACTCTTGGCTATTTTCTCGTTTTCGCTGTGGGTACATTTTACGCGGGGATAATCCAACTCGGCGGATGGTTGTACACGCGGCTTCCTCATGTGTTGAAAATACTTGCCTTCCCCCTTGCGTGGTCGGCGATTGAATTCATCAGATTTATTGCCCCCGTTGCCGAAAATTGGTGGTTCGTTCTACTCGCAAAATCCATGTGGCGATTCCCACCCGCGCTGCAAATTTTGAGTGTGACGGGCTTTCCGGGATTGAGCTTTTTAGTGATGTTGGCGAATGTGGCGATAGCGTTACTTGTGTTGAAAGGTTTGAAGATTGAAAAACGTGCGAGCATTGGCGCACTAATGCTTGTCGCCGCGATACTGCTCTGGGGTACGCTCTCAAGTTCAAATTCAGGTTCGCCCCATTTCACAATTGCCACTTTGACCGATATGATGGTTCAAGACCCAGATATTCCGGGATTAATCAAAGCCAGCGAAGCCAACGAGCGGCTCAACAATCCCCAGCGGTCGCAAGATATTTTCGACCTAGACGAAAGCATGACGCGGGAGATTATCGCAACCGGCGCAAAACCAGATTTCATTATCTGGTCTGAAAGCAAAATCGCATCTATCGACAACAGAGAAATCATCTCTCAAATCAGCGCGTTGGCCCAAGAGGTGGATGCTTATCTGGTCGTTAATCCTGATAAAGTTCTTGAGAATGGGAAACTCCAAAACATCGCCCTTATGATGGGACCAGATGGAGAAGAAGTTGGTCAGCGAGCGAAAATTCGGCTCTTTGGCAATGCTGCTGAACACGGTTTTGAGGTTGGCTCTCGTAACTTCTCCGTTTTCGAGACTCCTTATGGAAAAGTGGGGCTTGGCATCTGCTACGATTATCATTTTCTCGACGTAGCACGCGGACTTGCACGCAACGGGGCACAAATTCTGCTGATGCCCACCGATGATGATTTTGACGGCAATCCCAACTTCCCACCCTTCCATGCTTCGGATGGCGTTTTTCGGGCGGCGGAGCATCGCGTTGCGATGGGGTTAGCAAATACCAACGGTTTAGCATTGGTCATCAACCCCTTCGGCAGGATCACCGCTGAGGGAGAAATTAATCAACGCGGATTCATCATCGGTGAGACTTTCACCGTTGAGGGGCAAACCCTCTACACTCGCTTTGGTGATTGGTTTGGGTGGTTGATGGTTTTGAGTTTGGTGGGGTTGGTGATTGTGGGGGTGAGGGGAAGGAGTAGAAAGAAGGATTCTGATTGATAAAAAAAACCCGTAACAAAATTTAGTATACTGAAAACGGGCATAATTCTTCATCATTTACGCAATAAAACTTGAAACTTTATGACCATGCTGAGTATATCACGGTAGTGAAGCGTGGAAAGTGATTAAAACCCTTGAAAAAAGTGGAGTTCACAGGCAAACTCTTTTGAATACCAATCCAAAGGAGAGAAACCAGTGAACCCTCAAAAGCAATTTTGCCCTAATTTAGATTATCACGCAAGAGGTCTAGTAAGCAAAGGTAATATCAGCATCCACAGTCGCAAATAAAAGAGGTTCATCTGTAGGGAATGTGGTCAGACAGTTTCAGTCAGAAAAGGAACCATTTTCTATCGTTTACCCACCGACCCGGAAATTGTGATGATTGCCATTACATTGCTTGTATACGGCTGTCCACTGAAGGCGATTGAAAAAGCCTTCGGTTTTTATGAGCGCACAATCGGATGATGCATGAGCATATAGTAGGCAAGAGCCAGTTGGAATTGGAGCAAGTCCAAGCCGATGAAATCAAAAGCAAAGGCCAAGGCACCACATTCTGGATAGCAATGGCGATGATGGTTCGTACCCGTTTGTGGTTGGGAGGAGCTATCAGTCATAAACTTGACTTGAACCTGATACAAGACCTAACCAATCAACTTTTGAGGCCACCCCGCCGAGCAGGTGAATAAACCGTTAGGGTGCGACACGAAGACGTGCAAGTAGCTATATTGACAGCACTTTAAAAAAAATAAAATTAAGTACAAAACCCCACTACAAATCCAGGATCAATTCTTCCACTCCCCGCTTCGGCACGTGGTGAATACCATTCTCATCCCGCCAGTACTTGATATCTCCCTCCGGGGCTATATCCTCGATTACCACTTTCTCCCCGGGTTTTCCCAGCGCGATTACCAGTAAAATCTCATAACCCTCAGGGATGGACAAAGCCTCTCGCAGAGCATCCCTTTTAATCGAACCAATCAGGCAGCCGCCCAGTCCCCTTTCCGCGGCCCCGAGCAAGATACTCTGGCTGGCAATCCCCGCGTCATATTGAAAACTGTTGCCCAGCGCCTCATCTCCCAGCAGGATAATATAAGCGGAAGGTTTTTCCCCTTCGACGGGACCGGACCACTCTTTGAGATAGCCCGCCCAGGAAAGCGTGGGAAATATCTTATGATTTTTTTCTTCCGTGTTGGAGAGAATGTATTTAAGCGGCTGCAGGTTGGCTCCTGAAGCGGACAACCTGGCCAGATTCACAAATCTCAGCATATCCCTGTCAGAAATTTGATGACTTTGAATAAACCGTCTGTAGCTGCGATTGGTCTCGGCAATTCCGCTAATCCCCTTCCAGCTAACAAAAATTCCGCCAATTAGCGCTGTCAACGCCGCCGGTCCAGCAAAAAGAACGGCGATGATAAAAAATCCAACTTCGAGATAACTGAGAACGGCGGCAAGAATCTTATACTCGCTGGCCCCAATTCCCAGGGCGTAAAACAAGTTATGCAGGATCACTCCTACTGGAAAAGACAAAACCGCAGCGCCCAACAGTATCCAGAATTTTCTTGGATAATGCCAATTCCAAACCCAAACCCCAAAAGCAGAGGATATTGATACCACCAGTAGAATTATCCCGGGGATATTATCTGATATTCCGATCAGGAATGCTGCAATCCCGGTTAATAAACAAACAGCGAATAAGATCCACTGACCAATTTGCATTTTGTTAATGGTGTTCTTAATCCAGAACATATATCACCTCCAGGGTGAAAGCAATTCCTCTTTAGAAATTTAAAAACCGATAAAGAGACTTTAAAGAAAATTACAACTCAGATATTGACCAGGTTGGAGCGGCGTCCATTTCCAGATCATTGCGCTGCCCGGCACAAAAACGATAACAGCCTGCGCCCGCTATCATGGCAGCGTTATCCGTGCATAAGGACAGCGGGGGAATGTGAACTCGATACTTCTTTTGAGCTGAAATTTGTTCCCTCAGGGCACGATTGGCAGAGACTCCTCCGGCGATCAAGATATCTTTGGTTTTATACTCTTCTGCCGCCAGGATAGTTTTCCTGATCAACACCTCAACAACTGCAGCTTGAAAACTGGCTGCCAGATCAGCGATCGGCAGTTTACTCTTTTGCTTTTCCAACTGCTGGACTTCCCGCAAAACGGCTGTCTTTATCCCGCTGAAGGAAAAATTATAACTATCGTCCAGCCAGGCTCTGGGGAAATCAAATGCCTTAGAATTACCCCCTTCAGAGGCTTCCTGGATCGCAGGACCGCCCGGGTAACCCAATTCTAACAGCCGGGCGACCTTATCAAACGCCTCTCCGGCTGCGTCGTCCAGGGTGCCGCCTAATCGTTCATAAACCAGATGGTCTTTCATCAGAATGAGCTCAGTATGTCCGCCGGAGACGAGCAAAGCCAATAAAGGAAATTTTGGTTCCTTCTTCTTCCCTTTTCCTTCTTCCCTTAACCAGGCTGAATAAAGGTGACCTTCCAGATGGTTGATTCCCAACAAAGGCAACCCGCTGCCTATCACCAATCCCTTGGCCATATTAATACCCACGACCAATGACCCTGGCAATCCAGGACCGCGGGTAACCGCAATGCCGTCCAAATCAGCCAGTCTTAAATGGGCTTCTTTTAACGCTTGATCAACGATCGGATAGATTGCCAGTATATGCTGGCGAGAGGCAACTTCGGGAAAAATACCTCCAAATTGGGCATGAAGATCTGCCTGGGAAGCAACTGCGCTGGAAAGTATTTCCCGACCATTTTCAACCACGGATGCAGCGGTTTCGTCACAAGAAGTCTCGATCCCCAAAATACGGGCAACCGGATTCTTCAGGTCCTTGTTTACTTTTTTCTCGTCAGCGGCATTTGTCATTACTAATCACCTCTGGCATTCTCCAGGTACCAAGAATAAAATCTTCTTTACCTAGAGTATACCGGATAGGTTTATTCTTTCCAGTTCTCCATAGGCAAAACCAGATCATAGGGATAATCGGCCAGGATTTCCATTGATCCATCCGTCTTGACCCAAACCGTGTCTTCTAAACGGCATCCCATTCCTTTATCCGGGTAATACAACCCGGGTTCAATGGTGACTACCGAACCGGGAGCCAACTTATCCTCCTGGTTAGCCCCTTTCCCGAACCAGGGCCGCTCATGCACGTTTAATCCCAATCCATGACCCAGGCTGTGTACATATCCGGACTGCAGCTGATTATCCTGCCGGATAGTTTTATGTCCCTGGGCTTCAAATAACTCACAAGTACGCTCTTGAAAATCTGGAGCCCAGCGATTAACTTCCAATTCCTTCATGATCCCCTGGTATACAGACCAGACATCCTGGTGCAGCTGTTTTTCAGCTTCCGGCGCATAACCCAGGCACCAGGTTCTGGTGAAATCAAAAAAGTATCCCCCGCCTGCTTCCTGGGGAAAAATGTCAAAGATAATTGTTTTTCCCAACCGGATTTCATCTGCGGGTTTACCCGCGCTGTGAGGAACTCCTGCATCTCCCCCGATAGCAAAGATCGTGCCCTCGGGATTTTCTACACCCTGTTCTGCCAACCAATAATTGATCTTTGTCTTTACCTGCCCGACAGTAACCGGCGTGTCGTTTTTATTCAACAGTACCTCATCCTCCCGGACTTCGCAACCTTGCAGGAAAGAGGCTGTTTTGCCTACTACCCCTGTAGTAATCTCTCCCATTTTTCGGATGCGCTGGATTTCACTCTCATCCTTGGTTGCCCGGGCTTCCAGCAGAATAGACTTGGCTCCTTCTCCGATAAAGTTAATCCCGGGAAGCAGTTCACCCAGAATTGATAATACTCCGATTTGGGAACTCAATTCGGTTTTTCCATAAATGGAGACCCTGCCTTGAGTGATTCCTAGTTCCTCAAACATTTTTTTCCGAACCAACGCTCCGGCTTTATTCTCGTCGCCGCCTGTCTCTTCCAGTAATTTAACATATTCGTATTTAGCTCCATTTATTACCTTTAAACCGGTGCTGGCTGCTTCGTCCCTCTCCATGGGGTTACAAAAAATTACCGGTTCTTCTCCACTTTTCAGGATAAGATCCGCAGAGCCCAGGTGCACCGCGCCGGTAAAGTACATCATTGCAGGATTATGAGTCGCGGAACCCAAAATCCAGATCGCGTCAATATTTTCCCTTTCCATCAATCCAGTCAGGTCATTTTTCATAATGGCTCCAAGTTCCTTTAAATGCTTGTATAAAATCTGGATCCGATCGGGGAAGAATCGTCCTGGGATCAAATATCACCCGGTCATTTTCAATCCTGCCTATGATGGCGGGAGATCCCTCCCGCAGATCAGCCAGCAGTTTCTGGGGGTGATCAACCTCCACTGCCCATACCATTGTAGGCAGTGTTTCTCCAGGCAAGCTTCCACCACCAACCATAGATTTTGATTCTGTCACTTCACCCAAATCCAGGGTTTTTTGCCAGTTTTCTGCTCGGGACTTGATCTCCTCTACAGAAGTCGAGATCATCTGCCAGACAGGCACTTTCTCAAAAGCCTCTTCCTTAATATAATGACCCAGGGTGGCGGACAATGCTGCCAAAGCCATCTTGTCGGCCCGAATCGCTCTTGCCAGGGGATGAACTTTCAGCTGATCAATCAATTCTTTGCTCCCCAGGATAACCCCTGCCTGCGGTCCACCCAGCAGCTTGTCTCCGGAAAAACACACCAGATCCGCTCCAGCCGCCAGGGATTCCTGAACCATTGGTTCATGCTTTAAGCCAAATGGGCTGGTATCCAGCAAAGCCCCCGATCCAAGATCGTCAAAAAACCACAAACCTGCCTGGTGAGCGCTTTTGATAATGTCCTTAATATCTGGTTCACTGGTAAATCCCACAATTGAGTAATTGGACGAATGAGCCCGCATCACTGCAGCTGTTTCCTCATTGAAAGCGCCCTCATAATCAAAAAGGTGCACCTTGTTGGTGGTTCCGACTTCAACCAGATCCGTACCGGAATGGCGCAGCACTTCCGGAATCCGGAAACCTCCCCCAATCTCAACTAACTGGGATCGGGAGATAATCACCTTTTTCCCTCTGGTCAACACAGTCAGCATCAGCAATACATCTGAAGCAATATTATTTACAACCAAGGCAGATTCAACTCCCAGCAGCTGTTGGAAAAGGGATTCAGCGTGAATTAATCTCGATCCCCTTCCTCCGGATTCCAGGTCATATTCCAGGGTGGAATAATTACTTCCTACCTCCCCTACTGCCTCTAAAGCTCCTTCACTTAACGGCGCTCTTCCCAGGTTGGTATGAACAATAACACCCGTGGCATTTAAAACCTGAAACAAGGTTGGCTTTAACCAGCTGGATAGCAAATCTTCTGCAGTAATGAGGATGGATTCCAGATCCGGAACGGCTGCCCCTTGTTGAAGATGCTCCTGCCTGGCTTTATCCAGGCTGGCCCGGATAGCCTCAACTACAGGGTTATGACCGTACTTCTCCTCTATTTTCTTTCCTTTGGATGAAGTAAGGATCTGATCAACTGAAGGCAATTGACTTAATGAATTCATTTATAAACAACCTTAA
>Ga0255365_10160_pt1 | contig 16891 bp, 11 predicted proteins | sample ANMaggSeSYBR01J3_FD_182089 | JGI IMG/M metagenome (GOLD analysis project Ga0255365, IMG submission 182089) | Sediment cell enrichment communities from methane seep in Santa Monica Basin, California, United Staets - ANME aggregate JGI... | ecosystem: Environmental > Aquatic > Marine > Cold seeps >... | reverse complement strand
TTGAAAAGTTGGGTGAGGGCCCACAGTCCGTCGCTTATAAAGGTTTTCATAAAAAAAACCCTCATCGGCCATTGGTTATTAAGATTCTGAAAGCGGCATCCATATCTGAAGATCAAAAAAGACATTTTCGGCAGAAGATCGAGCATCTTAAGGTTTTAAAAGATATCCGTCTTATCACGCCTTTATCCTTTGAGGTGAGAAAAAACGTCCAGTTTTTTACCAAAGACTATTTCCAGGGGATAACTCTTGACCAGTGGTCCAGGAAACAAAAAAAAATTAACTTAAATGATTTTTTCACCATAGCTTGCGGGATAGCGGAAGCTCTCAATAAGGCTCATGAGGCAGGTATTATTCACGGCGGCATCAAGCCGCATAATATATTAATTCAGCCGGAGTCTCTTGATATCCGGTTAATTGATTTTATAACCTCTATTGATGTAAGCGATATAAGTCATTTCATTTATGACCGCGCTTTTGTGGAGGATACTCTTGCCTATACTTCTCCCGAACAGACCGGCAGAATTAACCATAGAGTTGATTTTCCCAGTGACCTTTATTCGTTTGGGATTGTCTCCTATGAATTGCTGACCGGACGACTTCCTTTTTTTTCTACCGATCCACTCGAATTAATCCATTCCCACCTTGCGGAAGAGGCATTGCTCGTTCACGAATTAAATCCCGCTATTCCTTCTGCGATAGGTAAAATCATAGCCAAACAAATGCTCAAACAGCCTGAGAAACGTTACCAGGGCGCCACCGGGTTTCTGGCCGATCTCATGCGGTGCCGGGATGAATATGCGGCAAGAGGCGCGATCAGCGAATTTCCTTTAGGAATTTATGATCGTACCCATCGAGTTGCCTTTGTTTCAAAGATGGTGGGACGCGATATAGAAACTGAAATTATACTTGAGGAATATAATAAAGCAGCACAAGGTTTTTTCAACTCTCTATTCATATCAGGGCTTCCAGGCATTGGTAAAACCCGATTGATTCAAGCGCTTCAGAAACCTATCGTGGAACATAGGGGCTATTTTACATCAGGAAAGTTCGATGTTTATCAAAAGAATATTCCGTATAGCTCTATTATCCATGCTCTAAGAAATTTGGTGAGGACCTTTTTGACGGAAAGTAACGAAAGGGTTGTTTTATGGAAGCAAAAAATTATCAAAGCAGTTGGAAACAATGGCGCGGTGGTCATTGATGTGATACCGGAACTGGAGATCCTGATAGGCCCACAACCGGAAGTTAAACCTCTTCCTCCTGTGGAATCAGGAAACCGTTTCCATGATGTCTTTGGCCGTTTTTTGACTTGCCTGGCCGCAGAAGAACATCCGCTTGTGCTTTTTATTGATGATCTTCAGTGGTGTGATATTGCTTCCTTTGATTTTCTTGCCAATATATTTGACAACTATAAGGAACATCAATACCTGTTTTTAATAGGAGCTTATCGGCATAATGAGGTTGATTCAAGCCATCCCCTGACTAAGTTATTGCAAAGCCTCAAAAAAGACACCAGACCCATGAAAGAAGTCAGGCTGGAACCACTTAAACCCGAGTACTGCCATGATATGGTCTCCTATATCCTTGGTTTGCCCCTTTCACAAGTCAAGGTTTTAGCCGATTTTATAGCCGAACTGACAGAAGGTAATCCTCTGTTTGTGAGCGAGATGCTGTCCTATTTATATAACGAAGATTTGCTCATTTTAAATGAAAACATGCAATGGCAATGGGATATGGATAAGATAGCTCGTTCTGACATGCCGGCCACAGTAGTATCGCTTTTTACCACGAAGATAAAAAAACTATCCGATGATACTTTTGAGCTGCTCGAATACTGCGCCTGCATGGGAAACCGTTTCATACCTGATGAAATTGCTTTGACAAGAGAAATTACGTTGCTTAAAACATTTGAAAAGTTAAAGCCGGCTTTAAGCCAGGGACTTTTAATAGAAAGCAAAGATCAATTGCAATTTGTTCATGACCGGGTACAGGAGGCAACTCTAACGCTGATAAAACCCGAAAGGAAGCGGCAGATACATTGGCAGATCGGAGAGTATCTCCTTTCCGCTGTGCCCAAAGGATCTGATCTGGAAAAACTGGATAACCTGTTTACCATTGTTGCTCACCTGCACTTAGGAAAAGAAAGTATCTTAGACAGAAATGTTGCCTACCGATTATCTGATATCAGCTATCATGCGGGCAACAAGGCCTTGGGTTCGCTGGCAACAGAAGCAGCCAATGAGTATTTTCGGCAAAGTCTTGAGGTCTTGCCGGATAACTGCTGGGAGGTACAATATGATAAGACATTTAAGATATACCGGAAACTGGCAAAAACCGAGCTGATGTGCGGAAAATATGAAAACTCGGAAAAACTGCTCAATCAATTGCTTGAACGTGCCAAAACTGATTTGGACAAGGCCGAAGCACTGGCCGAACAGACAACTTCACTTTCATCTATAGGCAATTTTATAAAAGCAATTGAAACTGCTAACCGCGGGTTGGCATTTTTCGGAAAATCGATCCCGGATGATCCTGAGGTAGCGGAACAAAAACGTGAGCAATTGATGAATGAGATCGACTCTCAATATGCTGTTAACATTTGGGACGCTATTCTTGATATGCCGTTTACTAAGGAAAGGAAGAGTAAGATTGAATTGGCGTTTTACAGTGAACTTATCCCGGATTTATACATGTCAGGTCTGGTGCCACAGCTTTATCTTTCGGCAGTGCAGTCAACCCGGCACTGCCTGGAAGGCGGCATGGATGAATCAGTGATCTACTCTTTTTCCATGATGGGGCTTTATCTAGGGGAGCAAGAAAAATTTGATCAAGTCTTTCGATATGAAGATCTGGCTCTTAATTTGTGTGAAAAATACCCAAACACCTTTGGGGCCACCAGGGGGATGAACGGAGTTGCCTGGGTTACTATGCATACGCGGTATCATCCCGAAGAATTGGCTAAACATTGTCTGAAAGCGATCCAGTGCGGGAAGAACTGCGGTGATTTGTATAATGCGGGGCTTTCCTATGGACCCTTGATGTGGGGCCTTCAGGTGCAGGGAGCTAACCTGGCTGCAATCGAGGAATATGCCAAGGAATGTTTACAGTTTTCTCAAAAGTACCATTTATCCTTTTCCGTTGCTCTGGCCGAGGCCATGCAGGCGGGGTGGATTGCGCCGATGAAAAAAAATTATACGCCCGTCCCTATGGAGGAGAAGATTAGAAAATGGGAGAAGGAAAATCATATTGCCGCTGCAGGGAGCTATTATGTGCACATGGCTTTGACCCACTATTATTTCGGAGAGTATGAAAAGGCTGAAGAGTATTTATTTAAAGTCAGAAAGTATCTGAGAGGGCTTACCGACCATCTACTGAAGCGACAGTGGCATGTCTTTCAGGTACTGAATGCCCTCAGGCTGTATGCAAGGGGAAAAGTTTACAAAAGCAAAGAAAAATTATTATCTTATATTCAACCGCTTATCAAAAAGGTTGAAACCTGGGCTCAATACGGGCCAATGCTTAAACCTTATCTTGCTTTTATCCATGCAGAATTAGAAAGAGTTACCGGCGATTTCAGAAAAGCCAGAAGTCTCTATTTTGATGCTATAGCTGTTGCGCATGAACACCGATTTACTCTGCTGGAAGCTCACCTTAATGAATGCAGAGCCGAGCTTCTCAAGAACGCCGGCACAGGTACAGAGAGAGTTTACTTTGCCGAAGCAATCCGTCTGTATAAAAATTGCCATGCTGAACGTAAAGAAATCTTTCTCATGGAGAAATACCCGGAGTATTTAGAGGAAGAAGCTCCTACATACATGCCGGAAGAAGTAGAGGCGGTTAGCTATACACTTCCAAGTCTGGATGTTGACTACCTGATGAAATCCTCTCTTGCTATTTCAGCAGAGATCGACCCGGATGTCCTGTTGAAAAGAATTATGAATGTTGTTCTGGAGGCCTCGGGAGCCCAGCACGGGTATCTTTTGGTTGAAGAGGGCGAGAGTTTTATCGTTTGTGCTGAAAGTCACATCACTGAAAAAGGTGTGGTCCGAACCGTCAAATATGATTTTGAAGATGCAGTAGATATTTGTAAGGCGATCATCCGTTATGTGCATCGAACTAAAGAGATGCTGACCCTGAACAATGCTTCGAAAGAAGGTGAATTTAAGGACAATCCCGAGGTCCAGACCATGCGACTTCGCTCTGTGCTTTGTCTTCCCCTGATCAAACAGTCCGGTATAATCGGAATTCTATATCTCGAAAACCGTTTGTCTGATGAGGTTTTTACCTCGAAAAAAGCAAGAATGACCGAACTCCTATCCTCACAAGCAGCCATTGCTCTGGAAAACGCCCGACTATTAGATCAGATGAAAAAGACAGAAGAGCAAATTAAGGAATCCCTTAGTGAGAAAGAGATACTCCTTAGGGAAATTCATCATCGGGTTAAAAACAATTTACAGGTTATTTCCAGTCTGTTCAGGCTTCAATCCGCATATATTCGGGACGAACATGACATGGAAATATTCAAGGAAAGCCAAAGTCGTGTGAGGTCAATGGCACTAATCCATGAAAGACTGTATCAATCAAAGGACCTGGCAAAGATTGACTTTGCTGAATACACCAAAAAGCTTGTGACTCATTTGCTAAGTTTATATGCTATACATTCGGAGACCATTACTTTGGACATAAGTGTTGATGATGTCTTTCTGAGTATTGATATCGCCGTACCTTGCGGTTTGATTATAAATGAGCTTGTTTCAAATTGTTTGAAACACGCTTTCCCGGAGAGCACTAAAGGCAAAATACGTGTCGAACTTCGTATGACAGAGGATTTGCCCGTTCAAAACAAACGATCAAGTAAAATGGTTACATTAATTGTCAGCGATAATGGTGTAGGCTTCCAAAAAAAATGGACTTTCGCAGCACAGAAACATTGGGTTTGGAATTAGTAACTACTTTAGTAAAACAGCTTAATGGTACCATTGAGCTTGATAGAAGTCGTGGAACAGAGTTTAAGATTACCTTCCCCTCATTGAGATTAAAAAGGTAAAGCAAAGGAGCCAGGGAGATGTCGAATTCACGAATTTTGATTGTTGAAGATGAAGGCATCATAGCCAAGGATATACAAAATACGTTAAACCGTTCAGGATATTCCGTTGTTGGTATCGCCTCTTCCGGTGAGGAAGCCATTAAAAAAGCAATGGAAATACATCCGGATTTAGTGCTGATGGATATCGTGCTTAAAGGGGCTATGGACGGTGTTGAAGCGGCTGAGCACATTCGTGATCATTTCGATATTCCAGTAGTCTATCTCACCGCTTATTCTGATGATACAACATTACAGCGTGCAAAAATAACTGAGCCATTTGGCTATATACTCAAACCTTTTCAGGAGAAAGAATTATATACGACCATTGAGATGGCCATTTACAAGCATACGACGCAAAGGAAATTAAAGGAAAGCGAACAATGGCTTGCCACCACACTCAAAAGTATAGGCGATGCCGTGATTGCCACCAATGTCAATAAATTAATAACATTTATGAATCCGGTAGCCGAGGCTTTGACGGGCTGGAAACAGGAAGAAGCTATAGGCAAACCTCTAAAAGATGTTTTCAAAGTTATAAATGAAAAAACCGGTAAACAGGCTGATGATCCTGTTGCAAAGGTACTCAGTGAAGGTGTTATTGTCGGGCTGGCAAACCATACGCTGTTGATAGCCAGGGACGGAACGAAAAGACCTGTTGATGACAGCGGTGCGCCTATCAGAGATGATAAAGGGAAAATTATTGGTGTAGTTCTGGTCTTCCGCGATATAACCGAGCGAAAGATAGCAGTGGAGCAACTTAGAGCATCTGAAGAAAGACACAGAAGCGTTGTGGATAACATCAATGTCGGCATAGCTCTGATAAGCCGAAATATGGAAATATTGGCTTTGAATAATCAGATGAAAAAGTGGTATCCGGATATTGATATCTCACAAAAATCGATTTGCTATAAGTCTTTTAATAAACCATCCATAAATGACGCATGTCTTAATTGTCCGGTATGTATAACTTTGAATGATGGAGAAGTTCATGAATCGGTATTAGACAGGATAGCGGATAATAAAGTGAGAAATTATAGAGTTATTTCCTCTCCACTTAAAGATAAAAAAGGCAAAATTATAGCAGCCATAGAGATGATTGAAGACATTACCGATCAGAAGAAAGCACAGGAGGCTTTACAAAGGAGCGAATTGAAATACCGTGAGCTTGTGCAGAATGCGAACAGCATTATTTTACGAATGGACTCTCAGGGTAATGTCACATTTTTCAACGAATTTGCCCAACAATTTTTCGGTTACACTGAAGATGAGATACTCGGCAAGAATGTTGTCGGCAGCATAGTGCCAAAAACTGATAGTGAACTGCGAAATCTTGCAGCAATGATCCGGGACATCGGGCTTAATCCTGAAGAATATGCTAATAATGAGAATGAAAACATGCGGAAAGATGGTGGAAGGATATGGGTTGCATGGACAAATAAGGCTATTTATGACAAGGATGGAAACATAGTAGAAATACTTTGCGTTGGTAATGATGTTACTGAGCGCAAGCTTCTTGAAAGGCAACTGCTTCAGGCTCTGAAGATGGAATCCATTGGGACTTTGGCCGGAGGCGTTGCCCACGACTTCAACAACCTGCTCATGGGGATACTTGGCAATGCATCCTTAATGCTGATGAATACCGATCCGGCAGATCCAAATCGCAACAGGCTGAAAAGCATAGAAAAACAGGTCGAAAACGGCTCTAAGCTAACTTCGCAGCTTTTAGGGTATGCGAGGAAGGAAAAATATGAACTAAAGCACATTAATCTGAACCAGTTGGTGAAAGATACTTCTGAGCTTTTCAGTAGAACCAGAAAGGATATTTCGATTTATTTGGAGCTATCGCCTGATCTTTTTGTAGCTGAAGCAGATAAAGGTCAGATCGAACAGGTTTTGTGGAACCTGTATGTTAATGCGGCGGATGCTATGCCTGGCGGAGGCGATTTTATTTTGAAAACCTTTAATACAGACCACAAGAATATGAAGGGCAGGCTATATGTCCCCAAGCCTGGCAGGTATGTTGTGCTGGCTGTTACCGATACCGGGGTGGGCATGGACAAAAAGATCCAGCAACGAATATTTGATCCGTTTTTTACTACCAAAGATATGGGGCGAGGAACAGGTCTTGGTTTGGCCTCAGCCTATGGCATCATAAAGGGCCACGATGGATACATTGATGTAGAATCCAGGAAGGGTGAGGGTGCCACCTTCAGCATTTATTTGCCTGCATCAGAAAAAAAGATTGCAAAAGCCGCCAAGATTACAGAAAAGTTGTTAAAGGGAACCGAAACTGTTCTTTTGGTAGATGATGAAGAGATTATCTTAGATGTAGGGCGGGATTTACTGAAAGCAATGGGCTGTAGAGTGGTCACGGCCAGAGATGGACGTGAGGCAGTTGAGATGTATCAGAAGAATCAGGATGACATAGACATTGTCATTTTAGACATGATCATGCCTAATATAAGTGGTGGCGATACCTATGACCGTATGAAGGAGATCAAGCCGCATATAAAGGTACTTCTTTCAAGTGGCTACAGCATAGACGGTCAGGCGACTGATATATTAAACCGTGGCTGCAACGGATTTATTCAGAAGCCGTTCACTATAAATAAGCTGTCCGCAGCAATAAGACAAATTCTTGACAAGAAATTGATTTTTCGGCATTGACAAATGAAATTAAAGGGCTATTTTTATGTTTGAATTTTTAATTCGGATAATTTTGTTGAGTTTAACTAGTACCCGAACGAAAATTAGCAGTTTTTGTTCAGGCACTAACTACGCATAATTTAGGGAGGATATGATGTTTGAAGTTACAGAAGCAGCTTCAGTAAAAGTAGCTGACTATTTTAAAGGCAGAAATGTTGCACCTATTCGGATTTTTTTGAATGAGGGCGGTTGAGGAGGTCCTTCTTTATCAATGGCTCTGGATGAGTCCAAAGATACAGACAACATATATACCGTAGACGAGTTTCAGTATGTTGTTAACAAGGATTTCATGGAGAAGGTTAAACCTATAAAGGTTGATTTTACGACATTTGGATTTAAAGTTTCATCGGGAGTTGATTTTAGCACAGGGTGCTCAAGCTGCAACACACCAGGAACCTGCTGTTCCTGAAATACATCTGAATAAAAAAAGGGCAATATTATTTTTTTAATATTGCCCTTTTTTATTGCTCAACTCAGGTTATAATGTGACTATTCACATAGTCAGGCTGAAGGGGACAGAAGAGTACGATTGCCGTACTTTAGCGGAAATATCTGATTCTTGCACCAAACATGGCCTCAAAATGTGCTTTTTCCTAACAGTCTTCAGCCTTCAGCCTATCCACCTGAGTAGTTACATTATAATAATCTAAAATGGCTTCACATAATCCTGGTATAGTAAAAGAATTTGCAACGATGTGAACGTCAAATCCAAGATTTTTTGCAGTATCAGCGGTTATGGGGCCAATGCAGGCAATGGTTATATCTTTCATCTGAGTCTCAAAAACATTGTCAGGTAAAATAGCTTTGAAGTTTTTTACAGTTGAAGAACTTGTAAATGTTATAAGATCTATTGTGTTTTCTTTAAGTCGTTTCAATAATAAATCGGCAGAATCCGGAACTTCTTTGGTATAATACGATGTTATCTCATCAACGATAGCCCCCATCTTTGTCAGCTCAACAGGAAGGATTGGCCTTGCATCCTTTGCGCGCGGAAGAAGTATCTTTTTTCCATTTACATCTTCATTGCTGAATGCCTCAATAATTGACTCAGCTCTGTAACTTTTGGGTACAATATCGCTTTTTAATCCAAAATTGAAAAGCCTTCTTTCTGTTGCGGGTCCTATTACCGCTGTATTTAATTTGCCTAATGCGCGTGCATCTTTACCTTTTGAAAAAAGTCGCTTGAAAAAGTAATTCACACCATTGACACTGGTAAAAATCAGCCAGTCATAAGAAAAAATATTTTCAATTGCCGCATCAAGGAGATTCCAGTCATCAGGCGGGACTACTTTTATTGTAGGGCATTCCAGACACTCCGCCCCAAAATCTGAGAGCAGTTTAACCAGGTCACTAGCCTGTTCCCGTGCTCGGGTTACTACAATTCTTTTTCCCATCAATGGTCGATTTTCAAACCAGTTCATTGTTTTTCTTAACTTAACAACATTTCCAACAACAGTGATGGCCGGCGGTTTAAGACCGACACTTTTTACACGTTCATTTATATTTTCAAGGGTTCCTGTAACAGAGAACTGTCTGGGCGTTGTTCCCCATCGAACAAGTGCAACCGGTGTATCAGAAGGCATGCCATAATTAATAAGCTGGCTTGTAATTTTTGGCAGGTTTTTAACTCCCATAAGAAAAACAATTGTTCCAATACCTTTTGCCAATGCCGACCAGTCGATATTAGACTCCTCTTTAGTTGGGTCCTCATGGCCGGTTACAAATGCAACCGTAGCCGTAAATTTTCTGTGAGTCAGAGGAATTCCGGCATATGCAGGAGCCGCTATTGCAGAAGTAACGCCGGGAACGACTTCAAAAGGAATGCCTTCTTTTATTAAAACTTCCGCTTCTTCTGCTCCACGTCCAAAAATAAAGGGATCACCGCCCTTTAATCGTGTTACAATAAAACCCTTGTTAGCCTTTTCGGCAATAAGAGAATTAATTTCATCCTGGGGCAGAGTATGATCTCCGCCTTTTTTTCCGACATAGATTATTTCAGCATTCTTTGAAGCGTAATTTAAAAGAACCGGTGAGGCGAGATAATCATATATTAGAACATCAGCTTGTTTAATACATTCCAGTCCTTTTACTGTAATCAATCCTGGATCGCCAGGACCCGCACCAACCAGATAGACTTTACCTTTCATAGTTTTCATTTGTTCCCGTTTTTGTAACAATTTTTCAAAGGGCTAAAGTGTCACCTGTTTTTATGTTTTCCAGTATTTTTTTGGCGCCCATAGAAATAAGACTATCAGCAAGTTTAACACCAATACTTTCGGATTGTTCAACAGCACCTGACAAGGTTTTCTTTAAAATGGTTTTTCCATCAATATCAGCAACAAGTCCGCTCAGAGTAAATATATTCTTTTCAATTTTACCATAGGCGGCTATAGGGACTTGACATCCTCCTTCCAGGCAGTTTGAAAAGGCCCGTTCACCAATAACGGCAGACCTTGTTTTTTGATGATCCAAAGCAGTAACTATTGGTTCTATTTCTGCATCGTTTTCTCTGATTTCAATACATAAAGCTCCCTGACCGACAGCCGGCAGCATTATGTTTTCATCAAGATATTCGGTTATTCTGCTTTCATAATTAAGGCGTTTAACGCCGGCGGCAGCCAGGATTGTTGCATCCATATTTTCTGTTTTGAGCTTCTTTAGGCGGGTATCAAGATTGCCCCTTAAAGGCAAAATAACGATATCAGGCCGTGCATGTTGTAGTTGGGCGGAGCGGCGAAGACTGCTGGTGCCGATTTTGCTGCCGCTTGTGAGTTCAGAGAAGAGAAGACCATTTTTAGAAATAAGAACATCATTGGGCGTTTCGCGCTTTGGCACTGCACCTATACACAGGCCTAGTGGTATTTCTGCGGGCATGTCTTTCATGCTGTGAACAGCAAGATCTATTCGCCCACCTAAAAGAGCCTCCTCAATTTCCTTTACAAAAAGTCCCTTGCCGCCGACCATGGCAAGGGGTACGTCCAGAATTTTGTCTCCTTTTGTCTTTATAATAAAGAGATCTACGGAAAGAGAAGGGTTTATAGATATTAGAGCGGATTTTACCCAGTTTGCCTGCCAGAGAGCCAGCTTGCTCCCTCTTGTTCCTATTTTAATGTTTTTCATTAAAGACCACAGCTCGAACAACTTGTTGCCGAGCATCCGCTGCATGATGAATCTGAAGCGGATGTTTTGGCGGTTTCACCTCCGCTTCCTTTGCTGACAAAGCCGCATGCAGATAAAACTCTGCCTACTTTTTTATTTTTGCATGCAGGGCAAATCGGCTCTTCTTTTCCAAAGACGAGGTACTCAAAATTTTTATTACAGTTATTACAATGATATTCATAAATAGGCATACTCATTTCTCCTAACTATCAAATCGAAAATTTTTAGCAGTTAGCTTTTAGCAATTAGCCTTTAGCTTAAAAAATCAAACAGATAACACATTCAGCTAATAGCTTTTTCACAAAACATATTAAGCATTAATGTTTTAAAATCAAGCAGATATTTTTTCAATCACACCAGTTGCATAGGTTTTTAAGCGGCATAAGTCTATAGATTTAAATGATTGTGACCTTCCGAGGTATATCCTGAAAATTATTGAGGAAACAGAATTCTTTCAACAAGTTCGCAAAGAATATGAGCCAAAGTTATATGTGCCTCTTGAATTCTTGCAGTTGTGCCGGATTCAACTGAAAATACCAGATCAGCGCATTCAGCCAGTTTCCCGCCTTTTCCCGTCATTCCTATTGTTAAAAGTTCCATTTTTTTTGCTGTATTTATTGCTTTAATTATATTTTTCGAATTGCCGCTGGTACTGATACCGATAGCAATATCGTCCTTTTTGCCTATAGCCATTACCTGCTTGGCAAATATTTCATCAAAATGATAGTCATTGCCGATGCTTGTTATTATTGATGTGTCGGTTGTCAGGGCAATGGCAGGGAGAGGAGGGCGTTCAATTTGAAAACGGTTTACAAATTCCGCTGCAATATGCTGGGCATCTGCCGCGCTTCCACCATTGCCGAAAATAAGAATTTTGTGGCCCGAGGCAATATTCATGGCTATCATGTCAGCGCTTTTTATAATAAGATCTATATTGTTTTTAATAAACCTGTCTTTAATATCTATGCTTTGTTGCAGTATGTTCAGGACAATGTTTTTCATGATGAGCTGCCCGGCAAATTATTTAATTTGTCAATAAATTCAGTCGAGTCACAGCCTAGATCGTTTGCTTTTTGAAACTCTTTCATGGCATCTTCATATTGATTTTGTTTAAAATAAAGCTTTCCAAGCCTATGCCTGAACAGGCCGTTATCAGGAGAAATTTCGACACTTTGTCGGCAGAATATCATTGCAATTTCGGCGTTTTCGTTTTTTATATCAAAAAGATATCCGAGAGCTGAAAGAGAATCAGCATCATTGGGGTTAAGTTTTATGGCTTTTTTATAAGACGCCATCGCTTCATCAATCTTGTTGATTGCTTTATTGCAATCGCCGAGACAACGAAAAGCGGCTCCTGATTCAGCCTTTAAACCAACCGCTTTTTCTGTATGTTTCTTGCCTTTTTCCGGCTTGCCTGACTCAAGATAAATTTTCCCGAGTTGAAATTCCACCTCAAATACATCTTTTCCGAGGGCTTCAGCTTCAAGGAAGAGTTCCAGCGCTCTGTCTTTGTTATCCATTAACAGATTTACCAATCCTGAGTTGTATAGAGCCATGACTTCACTGGAGTCAAGCCAGGTAGCTGTTTCAAATTCTTCTTTTGCTTTTTCAAAAGAACCCAAAACACCGTAACAGACTCCCAGACTGTTATGAATATTCGCATTTAAAGGATCAAGCAGAAGCCCTGTTTTGAACTCATTTATTGCGCCATTAATGTCTCCTTTCTGATACAATTTATCACCGCTGATATTTAAACTCACAGCATCAAAGGCAACAGCGCTGTTTTGGCCAAAAAATGCAGCATGATCAAGTGCTTTCAGTGCATTATCCACTAGTTGGTGCTTATTAAAATTGGTTGTCGGATAAAATGCCATGCCTATGCTAACCGTTTCATTAAGAAGTTCTTCAACATCTTTTTGTACTTTATGGGCAAGCTCCATGCAGGAATCGTCATTTTTTTCAAAACAAAACCAGCCAAGCATATCATAGCCTATCTGACCCCACAGGCCCTTCTCATTCTTACAAATTGAGTCAATAATTTTTGCAAGTTTTACAAGCATCTTCGGTGCATTCTCTTTGCCGGATTTTTCGTTACTATTAAATATATTGTCAATACGGACAACCATAGCGCCGAATTTTAATGAAGAATTAAGCCTGGCAAGAGCATGGTCTATAAATTCTTTGCCTGTAAGCATACCGGGAAATTCATCTGAAAGACCAGTCTGGCTTGCAGAAAATTTAGCGTCATATTTAATACCGCTTTTAATGTCAGGGATTTTAGAATCTGTTTTATATAATAGAAATTGTCTGGCGGAATCCCTGTCAATATATACTTTTTGCTGACTTCCTGTCATTATAAAGCCTTTCCAGGCATTTTGCTTAAAGCGTTTTCAACAATCGAAAGCTCATCGTTATTTATGGTTCTGAGATCCATTATAAAATAGTCTTCTTCTATTCTTCCTATTATAGGGGGTGTGTTTTCCCGCATGTGTTTTTCAACAGCATTAACGGACATTCCATTGATTTTGATGCCCACACATATGCTGGGCAGCTCTAAAAGAGGTAGTGATCCACCACCGGCACGAGAAGAAAGCTTAAATAACTTAATAAACATATTTGAGTTTTCTATTTTTTTCAACATGCTTAAAAGCGTTTTTCCTTTTTTTTCGATATATTCAAGTGGAAGGGTTAACATTCGGAGGGTTGGGATATTTTCAATAGCTTTTTCCGGATCTCTGTACAGACGAAGGGTGCTCTCAAGAGCTGCAAGAGTCAGCTTGTCTATTCGCAGCGCACGGGTAAGAGGATTTTGTTTTATTTGATCAATGATATTTTTTTTACCCACTATTATTCCAGCCTGCGGGCCGCCAAGAAGCTTATCTCCGCTGAAAGTTACAACATCTGCTCCTGCTGATACGGATTCCTGGACAGTGGGTTCTTTTAACAGACCATATTTTGAAAAGTCTATAAAAGTTCCGCTGCCCAGATCTTCCATTACTGGAATCCTGTATTTTTTTCCAAGTTCAACCAGCTCCTTTAGAGAAACATCGGCAGTAAAACCAACTACACTATAATTACTTTTATGCACCTTTAATAAAAGACAGGTATCACTTTCAACAGCTCTTTCATAATCTCTAAGATGGGTACGATTTGTTGTTCCAACCTCCTTTAAAATCCCACCACTTTTTGCCATTACATCAGGAATTCTAAATGATCCACCGATTTCAACAAGCTCCCCTCTTGACACTATAACCTTTTTTTCTTTGGCTATTGTTTCTAAACAAAGCAGTACGGCAGCGGCATTGTTGTTTACGACCATTGCGGCCTCAGCACCGCTGATTTCACATAATATATCCTCGACCGCACTATATCGTGAACCGCGGATACCTTTTGACAGATCAAATTCAAGGTTGGAATACCTGCCGGCTATTTCTAAAAGATTTTCAACAGCATCAGCCGGAAGCAATGATCTCCCCAAATTTGTGTGAACTATAATACCGGTTGCATTAATAGTACGCTTAAGATTCAGTTGCATGATATCTTTTACGCTGTTTTTAATCTTTTCAAGTATTAAGCTTAAATCCGGACTTTCATCAATTATCTCTTTGCCTCCATTAATGATATCTGTACGAAGGCCTTCAACAACAGAACGCGCTGAACGGACAAGAACGGATTTTGGAATATTTGCAAAGAAAGGTTCATCCTTTGCATTTTCGAGAATAAAGTCAATGCCTGGAAGTCGTTGCAAAAGATCCTGTTGTTTTTTGCTTAACCTCATTATTTACCTGTAAAAAATTAGTCTAAGAAGATATTAAATTTAGGCATCCTTCATTCACCAGTTTACACTTTTTTCGAAAAAGCGTGTATTATCGAATTGAATGCCGATGTCGAAACTAGAAACTAGAAACTAGAAATTTGAAATTAGGTAACGCATCTACATCTTTGTATTTTTCCAATTTCCAATTTTACTGCCAAAATACAAGATCAACAAAGTGTAAACTACTTTTGACTTGTCGTGAAGGATGCCCAGATTTTATATATATCATTATAAAGTTAATAAGTTCAATATATTTCTTTTAATTCACACCCCTAATTCTCCTGACCACAGCGCTTTGAGCCGGATCATGATCCGGCTCAAAGCTTTTGACTTTTAAGGATGTCAGTTCGCTTACTCTCAGCCCCAGCGCCCAAAGCATGGATATAACAGAAAAGTTTCTTTTCACATGCCAGGTGGATTGATCCACAAATATAGACTTTCAAATAATTAATTTCACAAGGCCAGAAGGAGGAAGGGGTATTATTTATACGTCAACGACTGATAACACAGTGAAATTATTTATCTGAAAGTCTATAGCAGCAGCTTCAGCGCTACCTTCTTTGATATTGGTTTTTGTTTCGATCTCTTATCTTTTTACGGATCACCGGCAAGGCCGGCAGCTACATCCACATATCCATTGAGCTTAAGGTAATGGAAAAATTGCCTCAGTGACCAAATCCTTGCTTTTTAACATGGATGGAAGGATTTTTATAATCGGCAAATCCTTGAAAGGTGATGATGTGTGATGGATTTGATTTTACACATGCGAGCGGTTTTTAGAAAATTGTTGAATTGATTTGAGTCTTATTGATAATGACTCAATAGACTTGTTTCTAAAACCCGATACTTTACAATACTCGATAAAACTATTAATCTGTTTCTCAAGCACAGGGAAACCTCCTTTCGCTTAGGGGTTTGTGCTAAAAATCGGTTTCCTTTGAAAAGAAAAGTAAAAAAAGCAAGAAATAGCTTTTTGAAGCTTCCATACAAACAAAAAAATATAACGAATAAGGAGTGAATAGCGTAATATCTTATTCACTATTTTATTCAAGATTTGATACTACTCTTGCACCCAATGCGCTAAGACGAACAGAAAGATGTTAAACATTTCTAAGCATAGAATGATGACCTGGGCCAAGGGAGCTTATGGATTTATCTAATGAGATATAGCGATATTGAAAATGTCAATCTGGGGCATCGTCAGATTTCGTTTGGTTTTGAAAACAACCTGTCGCAAGAACAAAATGTTGTGATGGAATGTCTGGCAGATCAGATAAAACAGCACGGGCATGTTGTTTTGAGTGAATTTGTTCCGCATGTGAAAGAAACTCATGGTCTATCAGAGTTTAAAATTTTGCAGTATATTTTCTGGATAGCTCAGGACTTTAAAATTCAGTTCAGAATAAACAACAAAAATCTTGAGCCGTTTAAAGTTAAAAACCTTTTGCTTAACTCTATTGAGTTTAGTGAGCAATTATTGATTATTGCTGCGGAAACTGTTGATGATTCAGTATTTCAGGGCTCAAAGAACCTATATCTGAAGATATCGGAAGAAGAAAACATTGACGACTGCGATCAGTATGAACTGGGGGTGTTTTCTGGCAAAGAAAATCAGAATTTGGCAAAACAGCTTTCAATCATACAAGCCTTCCGCCCAAAAGAAGTATTTCCCGGGAGAGAAAGAAATTGACAGATGGCTGTGTTTTATTGAAAAAATTTCAACTAAACAGGATTCTTTTTCTCTGATCAGCGCTTTCTACGATAACAGTGCGCAAATCCTTAACTTGTATGCGCAAGAAAAGAGACTGACCGAATTTTATACCAAACATCATGATTTCTGGACAACCCTGATTAAATCTGTTGAAGAATTCAGCGAGAATCTGCATGAATTAAATAAGAATAATGAAGCTTCCGCAGGTTTTGACAGATTGAAACAGATTTTGTCATCACCTGCTCCGTATGACATGATTTCAGAAGCTTATGAATTGCTTGAAAAGGTTAAGAAGTTCAATGATATGATTGTCAAGGAAAAGACAGCTCAATGCCGCATTGATGCATTGTTTGAGCTTGATCAGATGATTGAAAAAATGAAAGGTCTCCTTGATGCTTATAACGCAGGCATG
>Ga0255365_10159_pt1 | contig 16969 bp, 16 predicted proteins | sample ANMaggSeSYBR01J3_FD_182089 | JGI IMG/M metagenome (GOLD analysis project Ga0255365, IMG submission 182089) | Sediment cell enrichment communities from methane seep in Santa Monica Basin, California, United Staets - ANME aggregate JGI... | ecosystem: Environmental > Aquatic > Marine > Cold seeps >... | reverse complement strand
TTATTTAAAGTATATAATTTTAGAATTTTACCAACAATCTCATCAAATTCCGTTTTATATTGCTTATATATCGATTCTTGATCATATTCGCCTCTAGCCAATGTGATAGATGATATCTCATGAGAAAATTTCGTACAAAAGTCTTGAATAAATTTAAATGATTTAATAGATGGTTTATCAAATGAAATAATATTTTTTTTATTATCTGCTTTAAACGGTATAATATCTGAGAATAGATAAAATAAGGATAATTTCTCGTCCCATTTCGGCCATTCATTTGCTTTATATGGTGGATAAAGATATTCTATAGATGTTTTGTCATCGACAAGATTCATTAATTGAATAAAAGTCGACAATCTATCATTTGATAAAACAAAAATTACTGGAAAATTTGTACCCCTACTTTTATTAGTTATCTGATATTCTTTTAAAACTTTCTTATATTTATTAAAGTCAAATTCTTTAAATCTATAACAAAGAATTCCATATCTAAAATAATGAATTTCATTATCTCTTATTTTTTCGTCTTCATGTAGCTCTTTCGAATTTTGTGCTTTTTCAATTTTATATTTTAAAGTCTGAATGTCTTTACCGAGTCTACTTTTATTAAAAATGGCTGTATTTGCAATTTTTTTACTTTCTACAATTATTCCATGCTTTTTATGATATTCTTCAAATGGGTTGTATAATTGATACAAAAAATCGAATCCTCTTATTTCATCATTTTCCGATTCTACTTCTAAGAATGTTTCATCGAAATTCTTGTAAAGTAACTTCCATTTTAAAAAATTCGAAAAAAATGCTTCAATTTCATCTTCTGCAAAAGAGCCAAGTATATTATTTCCTTCCGGTCCCCTAATATTTACCATTTATAAATCACCGTCTAACATTTTTGAAATTAAAAAATTTAAGATATTTGCATTTTCTTCTCTAGATTTTCCAAATGAAAATGTTCCATGTTTATCAATTTTAACTTTTGAAATATTTCCATAATCATCTTCAATTGATATTTTGATTATTTCAATATCATTTCTATATTTATTTAGGACTTTTTTAAATACCTCTATATCTTTAATATTAGCAATATATCTACCTACCATCAATTCTTTATAAGTAAAACCATTTATTACTGCCTGCTCACTTCTAATTATAAATTGTGAATCTGTAAGAATATCAATTTTTTTAGAAAAATCTAATTTAAAAGAAGAAGTAAATAATCCAAAATGGGAAGTGAACTTTCTAATAAAAAAATTACTTTGAGCTTTTCCAGCAAAAACTAAAATGATTTTATTTTTTAAATCTATTTCAAAGGAAGTTTCTTTAAGTATTTCCCCTTTTTTCTTTATGAAACCTTCATTATATTCTCCGTATGTAACTGGAACTTTCCTCAAATATTGAAAATAAAAGTGATTATTATTTTTAGAATGATTTGAAAATATGTAACCTTCATGTGAATTTATAGGATTAAATATAAAATCTTTTATTTTATTAATTTCATTTAAACTAAAATTAGGTGAAAGGCTAAAAATTGTCGCAGAACGGAATCTATTTTCCAAGAATTATCCACCTAAACAATCCAAAAGGATTTATTCATAGATAAATTTAACTATTATATATGATTTTAAGTCAAAAGACGATAAAATATTAGGATTTATCTTCACATCCATAAACAGACTCTGTATCGTGCCGTCAATTCCGGTACAGCAATAGAACATCCCCCACCGGGGTAGAACCATGGATGCCTTCATACCTTCACATCATAAGATCCCAGGTACGGGAAATTCTCTCCCACATCCACGGGCAGGTCCTTTTTAGCATCAATCATGAATGCCATCAGCACCATGACAAACAGCATGCCTGCTGCAATCGCAATCCTCCGGACATACTGCCCCAAGATATCGGTCGTGTACCTCTGAACCACAAAATAGAAATTGCTGTAAAGCATAAGAAATTATCATGGCTTCAGTAAAAGAACAGATGATTCATATCATACACAATCAGCCAAATGATAGTTCATACGATGAAATTCTTAAGGAGTTGGCCTTCCACAGGATGATCGAACATGGACTTTCTGATTCTGAACAAGGCAGGACAATTTCCAATCAAGAGATGGAGCGTCGAATTCGTTCATGGTCAAATTGAACTGAACCAACGAAGCAGAACAATAGCTTCATGACATTTACGATTACATCTCGAAAGAAAATCAAAAAGCTGCAGATGCCAAATGAACAGTCAGTTCCTAAAGCAACACCACTGGCTAACACCAACATCACCCCTATAAATCCTCAAGAGATTCTTCCGGCTGCATCCTTTCCACAACAGGCTGCATATCAATGTACATCTTAGGAAAATCGGTCTGCCTGTACTTCTCCACCACCCTAAACCCCAGCCGCTCATAGAAACTCATACTTTCAGGCTTGGAATCCACTGTAAGGTACCGGCAGCCTATGATCTCAGACACTGACAAAGCCAGCCCGATAGCAGCCAGGACCAGGAACCTGCCAAACCCCTGCCCACCCCGTTTCTGGAACGGAACCACTCCTGATGCAATACAGGCTACAATCCCAAAAGCAGTTCAATAATCATATCATGCCCATCCCTGTTCCCATTAAAGGAAGGGGGAGCTGTATGTCAATAACGACCTGTATTTCTACAAATACGACCAGAATATCCTTTCTAGTACGAAACAACCCGCCCTCTCCTCTCCAAAGTGGACCAACTCATGACCCTCTGCGATGAACTGGAAGCCAAGCTGGCTCAGGCGCAGACCGAGGGCGGAAAATTGATAGAGGCTGTTATGCATCAATTATATGGAGACTCACAATCATAGACAACATACATAGAAGATGGAGGTTCAGCTTGAGTGGTAAAAAATATTCATGAAATTCGTGACCCGATCCATAATTTTATCCGATTGGATTCAAATGAGCGAAAAGTCCTTGATTCACGTCCCTTCCAGAGGCTTCGGTATATCCATCAATTAGGCCTCACTTATCTTTTATATCCAGGTGCCACACATCGAAGATTCGAGCATTCGTTAGGCGTGATGGAGCTTGCCAGCAGAGTCTATGACGTTATCACCAATCCTGCTATTTTGCATGATACTGTGAGAGATGAAGTGCCACAATTTAATTCATTCAATCATAAATATTGGCGTCAGGTTCTCAGAATGGCTGCATTGTGCCACGATATTGGGCATTTGCCATTTTCTCACACCGCTGAGAAAGAATTGCTCCCTGAAGGATGGAATCATGAACGTATTACTCTTGAAATAATTCGTAGTGCTGAAATGGAATCAATATGGAAGGAGATAAAGATCACATCTGATGATGTTGCCAAATTAGCTGTTGGTCCTAAATACTTCAGGGAATCATATTTTAGCAATTGGGAGGCTATTCTTTCAGAAATAATTACAGGAAATTCATTTGGAGTTGATCGAATGGACTATCTACTGCGGGATTCACATCACGCTGGAGTAGCTTATGGAAAATTTGATCATTATCGACTTATTGATACTCTACGTATTCTACCAAAAGAAGAAGATGGTTCTATTGAACCAGTTTTAGGTATAGAGGAAGGTGGGTTACATACAGCCGAATCACTTCTATTAGCCAGATATTTCATGTATACACAATTATATTTTCATTCTATTCGACGCATCTATGATATACATCTTCAAGATTTTCTGAAGAAATGGCTCCCTGACGGATACTTTCGCACTGCTCTCTTGGATCACTTACAATTAAATGATAATACAATATTAACTGAATTGTTCAGAGCGGCTGATGATGTAACTTTAAATGGGCACGATCCAGCAAGGAGAATTGTCAATAGAGAACATTTTAAATTGCTTTATCAACGTAACCCAAGAGACGTTAATGAAAATCCTGATTCAGCAAAAGCTGTTTTTAAAGCAGCTTGTGATAAATTTGGATTAAATAATGTTCGGAAAGATAATTACAAGCAACGTGGTAATGGACATGAATTCCCAGTAATTACAGAAGATAAGCAAATACTCTCATCTCTTGAACTATCAGACACATTAAAGAACGTCCCAATTGTTGCAGTGGATTATGTCTTTATTAATCCTGAATTGTATCAAGATGCAAAAAAATGGAAAAAGGAAAATATACAAACAATTATATTACTTAAAAAGGAGGAAAATCATGAATAGATTGCAAGGTGATGTTGTAATACTTTCTTTAATAGATAATCTCAAGGAAAAAGGTAGCTGGTGTGGTGAAACACATATCCAGAAGGCCACCTATTTTCTGCAGGAATTATTTGACATTCCACTTGGCTTTGAATTTATTTTGTATAAGCATGGTCCGTTTTCATTTGATTTGAGTGATGAACTCACAGCAATGAGAGCAGATATGCTCATTAAATTACAACCCCAACCACGACCATATGGCCCTAGTTTAGTGACAAGGGATGGGAGCAAATCAATAAAAAACCATTTTTCATCAACTCTTAAAAAATATGATAGCAACATAAAATTTGTTACCAATAAATTTAGAGATAGAGGTGTGGCAGAACTAGAACGCCTAGCAACCGCACTTTATGTAACACTGGAAATTAATCCTAATAAAAGTTCTGAATTTAGAGCGCAGTGTATTATTGAGTTGAAACCACATGTGAATATAGAAGAAGCACGTGCCGCTGTAAAAGAGATTGATGAAATTATAAGGGATTCTCAAAAACGTAAATAATTTGAAGATAATTTTAATATTCCTTTATTCATCTTGGCCTTCCCTACACCTGCTTTCCACACACCTCATACCGGCCCCTCTGCGATGAACTGGAGGCCGGACTGGCACAGGCGCAGACCGAGGGCGGGGAATTGATGGAGGCTGTTGTGCATCATGTGCTGGCAGGGTGATGTGGGAATCTCCAAGGGCGCCAGGGTGGAGAAGATAGAGATGGGTACTAAGTAGGAGATTGTGTAGGATAAATTTGTTATAGGTTCAAAGGTCACAAAAAACCACAACGTTTGCTGCCACGTTGCGCCTAAAAAATGTATATATCACTAAAAATTCAATCCCTCCGACCCACAAAAACAGCAAATTTAATACACATGGCCCATCTGATAATCTAACACTTATGACATCCTTTGATGATTTCAAGAGACTAGTCGCATTCGACAAATTGATGGTGAATGACGCAGAAGAAAACCAGACCGATGTGAGTTTAGATGCCGAACAGACCCAGGCCATCCAGAACCTTGACGGCCCGATGCTAATCCTCGCATCCGCAGGCACTGGCAAGACTAGAACACTCATGGCAAAGGTTGCAGCATTACTCGACAACTCTGTACCTACCAATGAGATCATGCTGGTAACATTCACCAACAAGGCAGCAAATGAAATGAAATCACGTCTCATTGCTATGGGATACGATATCCATAACATGTGGATCGGAACATTCCACAACATATGTAACCGCATCTTGCGGGAAAACTACTCTGAAATCTCCGGACTCAATTCCAGATACACAATCATCATGCCGGATGATTGCCGCAAATTAATCAAGCTCATCATAAAAGGCATGAAACTCGAAGATACAATACTAAAACCCAATGAAGCCTTCGAGATAATATCCTTTGCAAGAAATGCCATGCAGTATGACCCTGTACATAAATTCCTTGATAACATCGAATATTCAATAGATGACGTGATAGAACAAAAATTCCCCAAACATCAAAATTACATCAAGCTGATACAGAAGATACATCGCGAGTATCATACAATGAAACTTGGCAACAACGTCATCGATTTCGATGACATGCTGGTATATACACTATACATCGTGTCCACAGATGAAGCTGTGCGGCAAAAGTACGAACAGCAATTCGAATATATCCTCGTTGACGAATACCAGGACACCAACAATGTCCAGGCAGCATTGATAAGACAGCTTAGAAAGAACAATACAAACATAACAGCAGTTGGCGATGAAGCACAGGCAATATACGAATGGCGAGCTGCCACACCCGGACATATCATCGGATTTCCCTCAGCGTTTGAAGGAACAAGGATAGTAAACCTTACACAGAATTATCGTTCAACTCCACAAATAATCAATGCCGCAATCGCATCAATCAACCATAATACAATCCGACTTGAAGAAAAACAGATGAATGCGACCCTTGATGATGGCGAATTGCCAGTGGTTTCCCTACACACAAACATCTACGATGAACTTGAATATATTGCAAACCAGATCTATACTCTCATTCAAAACGGCACTACCCCTAACAAGATAGCTGTGCTTGCCCGAACATTGCAGATTAGCAGGGTCGGCATACATCATGTCCTTGGCACGCGGCTACTCTCATATGGAATACAGTACGTGGTATTCGGTGGAAAAGACTTGTTTGAATCAAAACATCTGCGTGACTTCATTGCATTTTTGGAACTCATCTACAACCCCCGGAACATGATTGCATGGGAAAGATTTCTTGGCATATTGCCAGGAATAGGTTCGAAAAGTGCAAAGACTATAATTTCGCATTTTCAAAATAACCCAGGCAAGCGTCTTATCGACATACCACTAAAAGGTGTAAAAGCAAAAAAATCCATTAAATTGCTAAATAATGCATTGAATGAAGCCAGGACGCGGGCACAGCAACCGAACGCATACATGATGGATTATCTGGAACTATTTTTAGAACTATATTCATTATCCTCCTTGGCAAAAGACGAAGATTATGCAATGCGGGTAAAGGAACTCGAAGAGACCATGCAGGAACTAAACGATATGCCCGTCGATGAGTTTTTACATGAAGTCCAGCTCAAGAGTAAAAGTAAGGCAAATAAAGCGAACGTACCTGCCGACCATGTTATAATATCCACGATACATCAGGCTAAGGGTCTTGAATGGGATGTTGTCCACATAGCCGGATGCAATGAGGATATTCTGCCACATTATCGTTCAATCATGGAAGAAAACGAAGTAGCAGATCTGGTGGAACGCGAAAACAAAGACGAATCAGAGATTATGGTCAGCCACAATCCGATTGAAGAAGAACGACGACTCTTCTACGTGGCCGTGACCCGTGCAAAGAAGGTACTTCAACTGACAATGAGTGAATATACTCCATGGTTTTATCCATTATCTCCCAGTAGATTCGTCTTGGAAGTCCATGAGGCAGACCCCGGTGCATTCGAACTCGTTTCAGGTGATTTCTTATCAATATAATCAATATCTGACGAAGGGCTAACAGATATGGTCAGTGCTAAGCAATATTAATCCATCAAAGGCATGTACTGTAAGGTGTACCAATTCCTGCGATCAAATAATCCTGATATGCAACTGTCCTGCATGGAAATTCAATTTGAGGAAAAACAGGACATGCCAACATATCGATTATGTTTCCAGAAGCACAATTTGCAGCAGGCTACAATCCCCAAAGCAGTTCAATAATCATATCATGCCCATCCCAGTTCCCATTCAAGAAAGGGGGGGTGCATGTCAATAACGACCTGTATTTCTATAAATACGATCAGAATATCCTTTCCAGTACAGAACAACCCGCCCGGTCCTCTCCAAAGTAGACCAGCTCATGCCCCTTTGCGATGAACTGGAGGCCAGGCTGGTGCAGGCGCAGACCGAGGGCGGGAAATTGATGGAGGCTGTAGTGCATCATGTGCTGGCGGGGTGAGGTGCAGGTGAATGGGACAACAGTGGTGGGAAGTTAATTTCAATTGTTGTGCCGGTGGAGTGCCAACATGGCTGTTAAAATATATATTTTGAGTAATGTGTGTGACAGCTAATCTGTGTAAATCTGCGTAATCTGTGTCTAAAAAATAATTAAAACCTGTCCCCATCGAAGTCACCACCTGCGGCAGGTAAGGCAGACGCCTGCTGGCCGGGAGTGGGTGCGGGTGATGCCGTACAATAACAACCCTTTGCATAACTGACCCTGCCACCGCAGCCCGTCAGGCCGGCATGGTGGCAGCCAGCCGTGTGGAGCAATGCTCGTCCTGCCCGGAAGCTGGCTAACGTAATTCAGGTGTCCGCTCTGATTCAGACTCCTGCCCCCACTATGTTAAAGAAAAACGTGAAATTGAATCATTGAGTTGAAGTCACAACCGGCCATATTTTTTATGTGCCTGTTCTGCTGTAAGAATGTCAAATACGTAAACGGTGCGTTTTTCCTTATCGATTCGATAGAATATACGAAAACGTCCTACTCTTAAACGATATGCAACATCATTGGCACCTTTAATCTCCTTTTTCTCACCTTTTCCAGTGCCTGGGAAAGGGTCATTCAACTCTTTAATTGCTGCCTTAATGTTATCCCTAAAAGTAAGTGGGAGGTTCTTAAAAAGGTCTGGAAGAACCAATACATCAAAGGTCATCTATATTGACAAAATCATTTTTGCGCTCTTCAACAACTTGTTTGCCGTGTTCTACAAGGCTATTACGATTGTGTTCAATAATCAGATTTTCAATGACCGTGTTATAGTCATCGCCCATATGTCCAATTTTACGTAAGGCGTCACGCGTGTTTGTCCTTAATTGAATTGTGGTTGTAGCACTCATATTATGTCATACTATAGTCACTATAGCACTTATAGTGTATCGTAGGAGTGGAAATGATATCGGATCATCTACATTAAATTTAAAATAAGTGCATGATGTGACTTCCGAGCCGGAAGAACTGATAGATGCCAAAGGGGGCTAAATTAAGACCTGGCCCGAGCGCAAGTTCCATACCATCAACTTAATCAAAAATGCAGGCCGGGATTTGAAGCTACTCTCCTGTGCCGGCACATGAGCCAATCTACGGGACATCATAAGGGATTACGACAGGCTGGGAGGTGGTGTGTGGGATATCTTCAATGCCTCAAAGGACCCGGTTGCATTACCAAATAGAACAAACCGCCCTGTCCTCTCCAAAGTAGACCACCTCATGGCCCTCTGCGATGAACTGGAGGCGGAGCTGGTGCTGGTGCAGGCGCAGACCGAGGCAGGGGAATTGATGGAGGCTATAGTGCATCATGTGCTGGCGGGGTGATGTGGGAATCTTCAAGGGCGCCAGGGTGGAGTTGAGCGATATAGGCGCCCGGTAGTAATGAAGTGATATGGAGGGGCAGGAGAGCCGTAGTATTAAGTACCAATAAATACATATTGGTATCAATGACTTCCGTAAGTACACAGATAAACCTTCGATTGCCTCCAAAATTACAATCGGCTGCAGAGCAGTACACCGAAAACTTTGGTTATCGGAATATCCAGGAATTTATTCTTGAGGCAATAAGGGATAAGATATTCAGGGATAACAAATATGATGAAACTTTTTCTGCTAAAGAGATTGATTTGATTGAAAAGCTATTGTCTGTTTCCATTGAAAAAGGCAAAATAAAAGATCAGAATGATATTATCAAAGCCCTGCAATGAAATTTGAAGTGGTTGCCACAGAATTTTTTATTGAACAGATTGAAAATCTTGATAAAAAATCCAAGGAACAGATAAAAGATAAAATTAAACTGATTTCAGCAAATCCCTTTAGATTTAAAAGGATTCATTCTAAAACCATTCATAATGTATTTAGGGTCAGGCTGAACATCCAGAGCAATGAAACAAGACTTATCTATGCAGTATTGTCCCCCAATATTGTACTTGTATGTTTATTGAATCGGAAAAATAACTATACTGATCTGGAAAAATACCTGGAAAAAATTCAATAATAAACATACTAAAGCAATATTAGGGCGACGAATTAGGTCAGGCGATATATCCAAATAATAAAGCGCCTGCCAGCCCCAACACTACAAGGGCAGATGGAGTAGATCGGGACGGGCACCAGAGCAGAGTGAAGGAGAGAGGGGGCGGAAGGAGATTGTGGAGACATTTGTACGGTATACTATGGCTTCAAGATGGGGATTTATGCTCAGTTGACTCGCTGGGAATTCAAAAGGACATTATTTAAATCTTAAATAGGTGCACTTACTTCATGGACTAATTAAAATCAATGGAAAGTATTCAGGAAATATAATATTTGTTGACTACGACTAATAATCGAAACGTTTGTGTAATAATATTTTAATTATAAGAATTATTCTTAGAAACGAATGCCTAAATTAAGCAATTAGATAGGAAAGGGGAGTATTAATGAAGAAATTATCGGTAATCTGTTTATTAGTTGTAGGAATTATTTTTATTTCTGGCTGTATTGATGGAAAAAAAACTAATTCAAAAACATCAACCAGTTCACAACCATCAATTAATGAAACTTCAAAGGAAACTTCAGCATCACCTTCGATATCAATCCCCTCGCCTTCCGATAATTATTCAAGTGCAGCAGTGCCTGATATATCCCAGCCCAAATCGGTACCGGGTGAATTTGAGATCAATATAAACTCATATTATTTCGTATATCTAAGGAATAATCATGTGATTTACGAAAATACAACAAAAGGAGCATTTGATCTGGTTGAAAAAAATTATGTCATGTACAATCTCTCAATAAAAAATAATGGCACAAACAACCTCAATTTTAGCATAAATAAACTACAGTTACATGCCCGGGATCAAGTCTTCACTCCTGGAGATCCAGGCACAAAACTCCAATATATTGGAAAGTGGTTATATGTTCTATCAGACATCGAAAATGAAAACAGATTGAATAATACCATGTTACATCCCAACCAAACCCTAAAGGGAATTGCCATTTTCAAGGTGGATAATTACACCACATTATTTGACAGGTCATTTTCATTGAGTTACAATACAACACCCATACCCTCAACATCTATTGAAAAGAGCCTTGAAGCCCTTAGAGTAGCAGAACAATTTGATTACTCAATCGCATTTAAAACGCCTCCCTATGACTGTGATATGTGGGAAGATCATTCATACGATTTTCCTGAATCTAAGCATCCCTATGTCTGGGCCAACTGGGTGAACAGAACAGTATTTGAATCTTACAAAACAATTGATGAAATGTCATTGTCTAAAGAAAAGCCAGGGAATATACCCCATACTGAAATTGCCTATGCCGTGAAAGTCATACCTGAACAGGATCTGACAGTTTTTCATACAGATCATTCCACCGTTTATGAAGAAAGGAACAGTGGGCCGTATAGCATAAGAAGTGAAGGAAAATACAAGGGAACTCAACTGTATGTGGTTGATGATACCGGAGAAGAAGTTTTCAATAAATCGATCGATCCCCTGAGAGATGATATCGGTTTGGCGATGTTAGACGATCAAACATACAGGCCTTTTTCAGAAAACATGCCACAGATGTTGATCCCACGTGCCACAATCGTGCACTTTTCATTCAATAGCATATATGGATGGAGCCTTGATATGCGTTTTACTTTCAATGATCAAGACATTATATTGGATGAACAACACAATATTATCCTGGCAAGATATGAATTTACCAAAATGGTATCTTAAGAACCTAAATGGCCTACAAAAATACTGCCTCGGCAACGGTGCTGGCCAGGAGTCAAAAGGTAACTGACCGGCCGCCCCCGGTATTATAGCAATGTGTCGTGTTCTGTCCACTTCATAACAGTCCCTCGGGCATGCTCACGAAAACCCGACCCATTGCATTTCTTTTTACCAATAGAGACCCTGAGGAAAACATCCTCATGTATGCCTGCTTTATTGATGGGAATACTCCCCATCAAGTCATTGGTGTTTACCACCAGCGGTGCACCCCTGCCCCAGCCTCCCATAGAAACTAATACACTGGAGCCTGGAATCCACAGTAAGGTTTCGGCAGCCTATGATCCCGGAGACTGACAAAGCCAGCCCAGCACAGAGCCACACCCGACACAATACAGCCCATAATGCCAACCAAGGTTCAACAACTACATCACCCCCATCACTGTGCCCCTTCAATTAGGGGGGGAGCTGCATGTCAATGACATACTGGATTTCACAGTCAGGGGGCTATAACATATAACCGGAAGAAAAAATCTATTTTTATCCTTCAACTTCAAGGGCTCTACTAATATGTGAGAATGTAGCAGCAATAGGCAAAGTTTCTGAACTATCGAGATGTTCAAAACGTTTCTCGAAATTTAAAATGGTAAAGCCTACTATCTCTTCTGTATTAGGATCAAGTCGCATGATTACATCATTATCTAATTCTTTTGATATCGCTTCAGTGGGTTTACCAATTGCAATATCAAGAACATCCCCCTCCTTATCAAAGAAGATTTTTAAATTTTTGTCCATATGACGTCACCTCTTTTTATTCTATCAGTAATATATGCTGTAATTATTAATTTTTCATTCAATTTAACAACTACACACATGTACTTTCCTTTGTATATATGTTCGTAGAACCTATAAAATAATACTACATCTTCATTATTAGCGCTATTTTTTACTATTTCGGGTTCTTTTAATGCACCACTTAATTCATTTAACAAATTTTTAAGTTCAGGATGCGTATCTGCTATATGTTTCCAACGCTCATTAGTTAGTCTAATGTTCCTATTGAATTTATCAACGAATTCCAATTTACTTGCCACCTACAAATTTTTCCATGAATTTTATATATAAATTACGAATAAAGCATTATAATTTTCATTTTTATCTTAAGTACCTAAGCATCCACAGACAGCCTCCCCATTCCCGCAATTTCCCACCAGCAGTGCGCCCATACCGCATCCCCTGGCTGACACCAACATCACCCCACAAAATCCTCAAGAGATTCTTCCGGCTTCATCCTTTCCACAACAGGCTGCATATCAATGTACATCTTAGGAAAATCGGCCTGCTTGTACCTCTCCACAACCCTAAACCCCAGCCTGGCAATCTTGATACTTGGGTATTTATGATACGGATAACCGTCTACACCATCTGCTTCATCAATGGCCTGGACCTCTATGGTATCGGCAACAATAGCGAAAAATCCTGTAATACTCTTATTCAGGCAGCAGAGATATGTCCTGCTTATCATTTCGTCCTGGTCATCCAGGGCATCATTTATCAAAAAGTCGTTAAGTTCGGCATTTGTGGACGTAAAAGAAGTTACATCGTACATTTTTGTTAAAGGTACAATAGAAGGTTTATCTGCAAAGATTGGTTCGGATTCCATCAGTGTTTAAAATTGCATTTATATATCTGCCTGGCTTCCTTGAACATGTCCACCTGTTCTCTTGTCACTTTTGGATTTTTCTTATCCATCCAGAACCGTCTGGCATCGTCATCCTTCAGTATCAATCCAAGCTCAATTGGTTTTGCCATATTTTCTCTATATAAGAGTTATTTTATTATGATATAATATTTACTCTTCTACAATTTCAGCAACATCATTTCTTCAATTCACTTGATTTGGAGCAAATAGATGATATATGATTATCTCTTCTCTTTCAATTTTGCTTACTTATTTGATCAGAAATATTCTTACAAAACACTCCTGGGAGTTGACTTCAGCAGTGCGACCATACCCCACCACCAGCCATGACGAAGCCACACCTGACACAATACAGCCCATAATACCAACCAAGGTTCAACAACCACTTCACCCCCCATCCCTGTGCCCCTTCAATCGTGGAGCATGCAAGCCAATTTCAACCCACTAACATAAAAAATCATATTCAATCCCGGTTCTTTTCTTTTTCGAATTTTCGGATTATGTTAATCACTTTTAAAACAACTCTGAAGGGTCTACTTGCAGATTTTCCTTGATTCATTGTTCCGGCAATATAAAGATCCAGCTTTTCACAATAAAATAAAAATGACCCAATTGAACCAAAATGTCCCGTAATATTTGGATAAGAGTAAAGAAGAAAAAAGAGTTCAGGAGGTACAAAATGCATTGTACCAAAACCATAATACATTCCCTTTTGCAGTTTTTTCCAATCACGCATTAAATATATTGTATCTTCATTTGAAAAAATAGTTCCAGTATTAAATGCTTTAATGAACAACAGACAATCATCAACTGTAGAGACAATTCCACCATCAGCCCAGGAAGATTCAAAAGCTTTGATATTTGTCAAATCAGTGTTCTTAAAAAAGAAGTGTGCCGGTTTTTTTATATCAGGATCAATAGGTTTAGAACGTGTATAAAGATAAGTATGTTTCATACCAAGTGGTTCAAAAATAAGTTCTTTATACACATCATGAAGAGATTGTCCAGTTACAGATTCAATAATAAAACCCAGAAGCTGGAAATTTGTATCTGCATAGGAAGCCTTCTCACCTGGGGCAAATTCAGGTATAAGGTTGTCTCGTGCAAAAGCAACTGTATCCTCTACAGTCCATTTTCTGTCAGGCTCTGAAAAAAGGATCTCAAAAAAACTTTTTCCATTCTCAGGTGATTTGGTATAATAATCAGGGATTCCTGATGTATGACTTAAAAGATGACGAACCAAAATGTGGTCCGTATATTCCTTTCCATTATAAACATGAATTCTATTGATCAGGGAAGAAGGAAGGTAATCCGACATAGGAGCGTCTAATTTGAGTTTGTTTTTTTCAAAAAGAAGCATTATTACAGTTGCTGTAAACATTTTTGTAATGCTGGCAATAAATACAGGAGTGTCCACAGTCATTATTTGATTCTCTTCATGATCAGCCATACCGACAGCACTGGACCAGTTGAATTCACCATCCCCTGTAGAAACAGCAAGCACCGCATTTTTTACATGCTTATCACTTTTCACTATTTTGTCAATTAATTTTTGTAGTTTATGCTCTACATCCATGTTTTTCATTTAGAGATGCCACCTGATTTTGAATAACGAAATATAAATTCTTTTTAACATTTATTCTCTTATTTTGCCCTTATACTATTCTACATTTTTCATTCAATTCCTGGGAACTGCATGTCAATAAAATCCTGAACCACAAATAATTTAACTATCTCACAATTCAGCAAACTTAATATAGCGAGCTAATATCTTACATCCACCCAAATTCCGTGGAGTGCTTACAATTGAACACAGTGGGAACCAAAAACACGAATAACAACGCCTTGCTCAGATTATTCTCAAAGAAAAAAACAGAAAAAAGCCTTTGCACTTATAAGACCCGTCTTTCAGATACCCAGAAATCCCTGATAATAGATTGCAAAGGCTGTACCGAGGGTAACTCAGGTCTTGACGATCCATACTGCCGTAAGAACATCTTCCAGATAATGATCAATGAACCCATGGTAGACAGGCTGGTACTCTCCCACCTCTACGACCGGGATTATGAAGGAGAAAGTCTCAGGCTGCTATACCTGCTGGCAGGGTTCATTGACAATCTCAGGGTGTTTAGCGACAGTCAAGTGCCAGCCGTATGCGGGAAATGCCTTCCTGCGCGCCAGGAGTTCATATCCGGTGTACTCGAAACAGGACTAGATGACCCTGTGAAGGCATACACCATGCTTGCAACGCAAGTGGACTCAGGTGCCGTCTGTCATAACGATGAGCAAGGACAGGGGCATGCATGTACTGGTGATTATATCCATATGCTCACCAGGATGAGTAACTGTGTCGACGGTATAAAAGAAAGCATGGATGCCCGCCTTCCTGTTGATCAATTTTACACCCAGGCCATCAAACCATATACCAGGCCCGGGTTCTCCACATCCCGCATCTATACAGAACCACCTGACAACGCTGTTTTTCTGGAAGGATATGATGTAGGACGCAGTGGCGGCCGGTTGATGCAGGTGTCAATTTACAGCTTATCAGACAGGCCCGAGAGCCTGTATTTCCTTATCCCATTAGAATACAACCTGCGTCCCGAGGAACTGGAATTGCTTGAATCTGTACGATCTCGCCTGATGCGCCACCGCCCTGATGACCTGAATTTTGCAGACCCTGCCAACAGCCGGGAATATTTCAGGCGGCGCAGCCAGCAATTGCTTTCAGATGAAGCAAAGCACACTGGTATTAAACTAAAAGCAGACCAGATATCAATGTTCTCTGACATCCTGGCAAAATACACCACAGGACTGGGTATCCTGGAAGATGTGCTGTCCGATGCAAGGATCACAGATGTATACATCAATGCGCCTGTGGATTCCAACCCGGTCCATGTGGTCATTGAGGGGGAAGAGTGCTCCAGCAACATCTACCTGTCCCAGGATGACGTTGATGCCATGATCTCACGCTTCAGGGCACTGAGCGGCCGCCCTTTTGGAGAGGCGAACCCTATCCTTGATATGGACCTGGCCGAGTACAAAGCCAGGGTATCATGCATAGGCAACCCGCTGAGTTCCGGCGGCCTGGCATATGCGTTTCGAAAACATGCCCGGACTCCATGGACCCTGCCCAAACTCATAAATGAAGGCTCAATGACACCGCTGGCTGCAGGACTGTTGAGCTTTTTGGTTGACGGACATTCATCCATACTGATAGCAGGCGGTGTAGGTGCGGGCAAGACTTCATTGCTGTCAGCCATGCTGCTGGAAGTGCCCCAGAAGTACCGCATCCTGACAATTGAGGATACACCTGAACTGCCGATACGGGAGCTGCAGCGCCTGGGCTGGAAAGTGCAGGGTATGAACACCCGCTCGGCTGTTGGCGGCTCTGAATCTGAGATTGCGCCAGATACTGCATTGAGGGCGGCACTGCGCCTGGGAAATTCCACGCTGGTCATAGGTGAGGTAAGGGGACCTGAGGCCAGGATACTGTACGAGGCCATGCAGGTAGGCACTGCCGGCAATTCGGTGCTTGGCACAATACACGGTGCATCAACCCAGACCGTGTATGAACGCATCGTTGGTGCGCTGGGCGTGCCCGAACAGTCATTCAGGGCTACGGATGCGATTGTCGTGTGCTCTAATATCAGGATCAGCGGTAGTATGCGCAAAAAGAAGCGGCTGGTGCAGGTCTCTGAGGTTACTACTGCCAACTGGGATGGTGCAAGTACGTCCTTCAATGACCTGATGAAGTTTAATGCTGCTGCTGATAGCATCGAGCCCACCGACCTGCTGGATATGGGACAATCTGAACTGATAGGCAGGATCGCTGATAAGTGGGGTGTAAGCATTGATAAG
>Ga0255365_10158_pt1 | contig 16974 bp, 16 predicted proteins | sample ANMaggSeSYBR01J3_FD_182089 | JGI IMG/M metagenome (GOLD analysis project Ga0255365, IMG submission 182089) | Sediment cell enrichment communities from methane seep in Santa Monica Basin, California, United Staets - ANME aggregate JGI... | ecosystem: Environmental > Aquatic > Marine > Cold seeps >... | reverse complement strand
AACCAAGCTCTTCCCTCTGTTTTATGTATGCCTGACATAAGACTTTGGCCTGTTTTCTTATCCTGGCTATATAGGAGGTCCTCTGGGCCACGCTTATTGCCTCCCGTGCATCAAGCAGATTAAACATATGTGAACATTTGAGTATATATTCGTGACCGACAAATACGAGCCCCTCACTGATCGCCCTGCTGAATTCTTTTTCATATTTATTAAAGAGATCCAGCAGCATATCTATATCTGCTATCTCAAAATTATATTTGGACCACTGCTTTTCTGATTCCAGGCAAACGTCACGGTAGGTTATATTATCATTCCATGACAGCTCCCAGAAGCTATCTTTATTCTGCAGATACATCGCTATCCTCTCGAGTCCATATGTGATCTCTATCGACACAGGCTTCAATACAAGCCCGCCCATCTGCTGAAAATATGTGAACTGAGTTATCTCCATCCCATCTGCCCAGACCTCCCATCCAATCCCTGCCGCTCCTATCGTAGGAGATGCCCAATCGTCTTCTACAAATCTTATATCATGACTGGCAAGCTTTATGCCAAGGCTTTCAAGAGAACCCAGATAAAGATCGATGACATCATCGGGAGAGGGTTTTAGAAGTACCTGGAATTGATAGTAGAACTGAGTCCTGAACGGATTTTCTCCATATCTTCCATCAGTGGGTCTCCTTGAGGGTTCAACATAAGCAACATTCCAGGGTTCAGGTCCCAGACATCTCAAGAAAGTATCGGCATTAAATGTACCGGCACCCTTTTCCAGATCCATGGGCTGTTTTATTATACAACCCCTGATGGCCCAATATTTTTGCAGATTAAAAATTATATCCTGAAAATTCATAGTCTCCTATTTTAATCATATTGGATTTAATAGTCAATCAGTGGAAATGATTAATAGACATCAATATGATATTATAATCCCTCTAATACAATTTAAATCAATTCATCTAAGAAAAATATTTCTGATAATATGCAGCCAGGCAAGAAGATAAGCAATGAAAAGTTAATCGTAAAAGCCATGATAGGCCTATACTGCAGAAGCCTTCATGGTTCAAATATGGGCCTGTGCCCGGACTGTACCGGGCTCGCAGAGTATTGCACATTAAAACTTGATAGATGCCCCTTTGGCGGTGACAAACCGGTCTGTTCCAGTTGCAGCGTGCACTGTTATAATACTTCAAGGCGGGAAGAAATCAGAAAAGTCATGAGATACGCTGGTCCAGGAATGATCTACAGACATCCGGTACTTTCAGTGATTCATATTATTAATAAACTCAGGTCCTCGTGAGCATGGCTCCTGGATAAGAAAAATAGCATTCAGGTCTTTACCTGCAATAATCAATAGCCGCCAGCACCATGACCTTTATAAGCTCAAACACGCTCTCCATCTCTACATGCTCATCTGTTCCATGTGGATTGGCACCTCTGGGACCAAGGACCACAATATCTGTATTGCCTGCTTCTTTAAAAGCAAATGCATCCATGGCAAGGCCGATCCCTTTTTCTTTATATTCTAAGCCGATCTTATTATAGGCTTTTCTTATAGAGCCCATGGCAGGATGAGAGATATCTGTACTGTGCCCATTTAAAAATCTTATTACTGTTTTAAACCCGGGTATTTTCCCTTTTATATCCTTTAACTCTTTTTCCATAAAGTTTAGAAATTTTTTTCTGACGTCCTGCTCCTTCATATAGGCAAATGTTTCCAGCCAAAAATACAGGTGTCCTTCTGTGGGTACGCCGCCTGACTCTAAATAGCTTGAACCTCCTGAGCTGAGCTGATAGGTCAGGAGCCTGAGCTTCATATCACTATTATATGTGGATGGTGTCTTTACTTCGGACAATACTTCTCTGTCATACTTTTCTAAAGCCCTGGCAACTTTTGCCAGCTTATATATTGGGTTTGGAAGTTCTGTATCTGTGCCAATACCTCCCGGACCCTCTTCTTTTATGGTTGCTATCCAGTCGCTTCCACCTATTGTCTCAATGCCTGCAATCAGTCCGGTCGGTTCTGCAAGAATTGCAAAATCTATATCAGGGTACTTGAGCCTGCATGCCACTGTTCCATTTACCCCGCCATTTTCCTCATCTATTACGCTTTCTGCATATACATCACCTGATAGATCCAGGCCCAGATCATTAATACAGTTCAAGGCATAAAATCCTGCAAGGGTCCCTGCTTTCATATCGAGTGAACCGCGCCCATACATTTTGCCATCTTTTATTCTACCGCTTACAGGATCGCTAAATACTTTCCATACACCTTCTCCAATAGAGACGGTATCCATATGACCGGAAAAAAGAATTGATCTATCTCCTTTTTTCCCTGGCAGCTTTGCCACCAGATTGGGTCTTCCTTTATATTCTTTCTCCATTCCAGCCATTGTGGGGAAAAATAACGGATGCTCTCTGATTCCTTCTACCTCATCCAGTTCAAACATATCTATATCGCATGTTTTTATGAACTTTGATGCCATATTATATAAATATTCCTGTCCGGGCTTTTCATTTCCTGCAGGAGGGAGGTTTTCCGTTTTTATCCTTATGAGACTGGAAAGCGACTCTGCTATTTTATCCTTATTTCTATCAACCCAGGTATCAACTTTTTTGGCATATTTCATAATTCAAGTCCTCCTGTTTCAATACCAAAACTATTTTCCCTTATAGCTTCACTACACTTTTTTCATTTACTGATTTTTTAGCTGCAAGTGCAAGCTCAATTGCTTTTTTGCCATCTTCAAATGTAGCATTTTCAATTGGCCATCCATTATTTATACAATCAACAAAATATTTGCATTCCAGATAATAAGGGTCCTGCTCTTTCACATCTAAAATATAAGTTTTACCGCTGTTTTCATATATATGGACCTCTGATTTTTGAGATCTTTCCTCAATATTTTTACCGGCCCGAAATACCCAGTCAATAGCGCCCTTTTCACACAAGACCCTTAAAACCATAGTAAAAGGAAACTCGCCACCAAAGGCCCAGCCGCTTTCAGCCAGTCCGGATCTCCCATTTTCAAATTCAATACATGTGGCAATATGCACAATTCCACCTAATTTAGGATTAATGACTCCCTGTGCCTTTACCAGCTTTGGTTTACCGAATAACCAGATCAAATAATCCAGATCATGGATCGATAGATCGAGAGGGACGCCTCCGCTGTTTTTCTCACTTAATCCCCAATTTTCTTCATACCAGTCTGGAGCAACTGCCAGCCTTTCACAAAAACAGTATAGTGTCTCACCAAGCTCGCCGCTATCAATTAATTTTTTTACTTTGACATATTCGGGCCAGAATCTTAAGACATGACCGACCATGCCTTTAACTTTATTTTTTTTAATAGCTTCTATCATCTGATCAGCCTCATCAAGGGACAGAGTTATAGGCTTTTCACACAATACATTTTTGCCTGCTTCGGCTGCCTTTTTTGTTATATCTAAGTGCAGGAATGTCGGCAAGCATATATCTATACAGTCAGTATCTTCTTTTCCAAGACATTCATCTATATTCTCATAGTATTTGGCTCCATATTCACCAGCAAGCTTTTCTCCCTTATCCTTTACTTTATCTACAATAGCAATAATTTCTGCACCTTCTATGTCTTTATAGGCTTTTGCATGAGTCTGACCCATAAAACCTGCGCCTATTATACTTATCTTAGCCATTCTTTATCCTCCTTTTTATTTCTTACATATATCCATATGCTTTTAAAAAATTATAAGACCCCCTCCTACTATTTTATTATATAATCAACTATCTTATTATATTTAAACTATTATACTTTTTTAGCTACTGGTTCATTTTAAAAAATTTACTTGCATCCACACGATCTCCTCATCATTAGTTCTGAGTCGATCCTGATCTCTTTATAATCACTCTTCTCACCATTGATTCTTTTAAACAATATTTCAGCAGCTCTACGACCCATGCTAAAATCAATCCTCTGAAGTGTCGTAATGGGCGGATTAAGAGCAGGTATAAAGTCACAATCATCAAATGCTACGATAGCAATATCATCAGGGACCTTTATATTATTCTCAACTAAATATCTAAGACACCCTATTAACATATTTGTATTAACACAGTAAATAGCTTCGGGTCTATCCGTCATATCAAGAAGCTCCCTGGTTACTTCATAGGCTTCATCTTTTTTACGATAAGTGCTTTTTATATAGCTTTCATTTATGACAATATTGTTCTCAGTCAATGCTTTTTTATATCCAACCAACTTATCTAAATCACTTGATTCATACAATGGAGCATTAATACAGGCAATACGCTTCAGTCCATGAACCTTTATTAAATGATCTACTAACTTAAAAGATCCTTCAATATCATCAGCCAAAACAAAATCTACATTTTCTACATCAATTTTATTATCAACAACTACAAAAGGGATGCCAAAACTTTCCATTAAGGACCTGATCTTATTTCCATTTTCGTAGATGGTAGCTAAAATAATTCCTTCTACTCTTTTTGAAATAGCCAGACTTATTGCCTTCTTTTCAATTTTTTCATCATTGCTTGTGTTAAACAATATTATATCTTTACCTTTTTCTCTAAAATATTTCTCTACCCCTAATACAATATTGGAGAAAAAATAGTCTGCAATATCAGGTATTATTACACCAATAATATTAGTTTTTCTTAATCTGAGGCTGCGCGCTGACCATTGCGGCTCATAATTTAATTCTTTCGCAGCTTTCTTGACTTTTTTCTTAACCCCTGCAGAAACAAACTTTTCATTATTAAGGACTCTGGAAACCGTAGGTATTGATACGCCAGTTTTCCTGGCAATATCTTTTAAAGTTACATTTTTCATAGGATAACGATGTTAATAACGTTTTCAGACATTATTATATCATAAATAATTGGTTTATTAGCAAAATTTAAAAAAAGATTTACTAAGAATTACAAAAATTGGTTTTGGGATTCATCCATGCTACCGGTTATTTAATAAGAAGCAGTGAGTACATATTAGAACAAATAATACTAAGATTGACATAAACTCAATATGAAATAATAATATCTTCCTTTAATAGTAAGATATTTTCCACAACAATCATCCTGGATAACTATTTCTTAGATATAATAATCTTTCCTGTATATAAGTATGATTCCTTAATTGAAATCCTGTGTAAAAGAAAGAATATCTCCAATATTTACATCGGGGTAATAGTCTTTAAATACCCTGTAATAATATGCTTCCTCTTTATTTCTCAAAGTCGGGCCATCTGAAGATTCTACATTATCTAAAAACTCTTTATCTGGTATTATAGCATTGATTTTTTTTTCTAAGGTATCCTCAATACCAGCACCCTCCCAGAATTTATCTTTACTTCTCCAGGCTATATCATATGGCAGATATTTTGCAGCAACCTGTCTGAGTATGTACTTGCCTGTATTTTTGTCTTTTCTGACTTTGTTTTTTGAAGGGATCTTTAGAACATAATCAAGCAAGTTTTCATCCAACATTGGAAGTTTTATATTTACACCATATGCATTCGAAGTTCTGTCTACCCTCTGCAGGGCCGTATTATGCAAGCTATTAATGGCATTCACACATTCTTTTTGTATTACTTTGGAAGAGTTATACTCTAAAAAATAATTATACCCTGCAAATAGCTCATCTCCACCTTCTCCAGAAAATACAATATCAGAAGGTGCTGATATTTTTGAAACAATCATATTCCCCAGCGTGCTTCTTACCAGAGGAGCATCAAAAGACTCCAGGTGATATATAGCTTTGGGAATATTTGCAAATAGCTCTTCGGTATTAAGAATACATTCTGTATGTGTGGTGCCGAGGTAATCTGAAACTACTTTTGCTGCTTCCAGATCCGGTGAACCTTCATGTCCAACAGAATAGGTATATACCTTATCAGTAAATTCTTTAAGAAGAGCTGCTACAATTGAAGAATCAATACCACCACTTAACCAAACTCCCAGCTTCGCATTATTATCAGCTATTCTCGTATCCATTGATTTTAAAAGATACTTCTCCAGTTTATCTTCCAGTGCCCTGGAATCCTGATCATTGATTATGGTATAGTTATCTGTATTAACTTTTTTAATAACTTTTGGTTTTGAAAGGTTTACCATATAAGAACCAGGAGGGAACTCTTTTATATCGCTGGTAAAACCAATCAGTGATTTAACTTCTGAGGCAAACATCAAAGTCTTACCATCTTTATAGTAATAAAGCGGTTTTGTGCCAATAAAGTCTCTAACTAAATAGATATTTTCTTCTTTGTCGACAATAACTAATGCAAAAGAGCCTTTAAAATCTCTAAATATATTCTTGCCTGCTTTATTTAAAAGAAGGCATATTTTTTCTGAATCAGAAATCAAAGAATTATTTTCTCCAATATTGTATTCTGTCATCAAATGATCCAGATTATATATTTTTCCATCCATCAATACTATATCCTGACCTACCCTGGTTTCAAAATCATAACTTGTGTTTATACCTATATAGCCTCCAGAGATACCCAATATCTCTCTTTTATTTCCCCTGTGAGATATTTTATCCAGAAGGATATTAATTTTTTGCTTATCTTTTTTACTTCCTTCTAATTCTATAACGCCTGCTATGCCGCTCACTTTTAATCAACTCCATACAAAATTCATATTTTATTATTTTAATCCAAAAAAAATAAACAACTCTTGAAAGCTGTTTATTTACACAAAAGCTATTTTATTATACCAGATATTCATTTATTATTCAAATTCACTGCAATTCTAACCCGGTGACAATAAAAGAGGTTCCCCCGTCCCTGATTATGCTTCATAATATTTTACTGTGAGTCTGTAATCACTACCTGGTTTAAATTTCGGTTTTCTAACAAACTTTAAATTCTCAATATTAAATTCAAGAATTTTTTAAAGTTTTGTCATACCGGCCCATACTTCTAAGATATATCTCACCTTCAATATATTGCCAGGTTATGCAGATATCCATATTAAGGCTTACCTCAAAAATTCCCTTTTTCCCCTGTATCTTTTTAATCCTTAATGATGGATGCCTGATATCTTCTGTCATAAGCAGGACTTTCTTATTAAAAATGATTCCCCTGATAATATCAATACCTTAAATCCCTATTTTTTTAAGGTACCTAAAGCTATCTACAGTGCAACCAGTATGAAAGACTATATAATCCTCTATAAGCCGGTAGACTCTGCTCAGGCTGTGAGGATCTACTTCAATATCTCTTAGATCTTCCATTTTTAGCCTGAATAGATCTGATAGCAATCTAAAGCTTGAGGCACTGAGCTGCGTTTTGGAGCTAATTACTGCTGAACATTCCCTGCAAAGGACTCCTCCATGACTTATCGAAAAACCTATATTTGTCTTTATCGTCCGGTATAGATCTCCTGGATCCTTATTACATCTACTACATGAATCCATCATGGGGGCAAAACCTGTGATCTGCAAGAATCTTGCACTGAAAAAGCATAATATTTTTTTGAGCGTCACTATATCTTCTTCTTCGGAACTATCTATTTCAGTGAAACAAATATAGAGCAGTTTAAAAAGTGCCGGATTGCCATCTCCTGAGATCTGCGTCTTCAATATTATATTTGATATTATCTCTGCGAATACAAATCTATAAAAGTCCCGGGGAATCTTAAGAAAGGCATGAAGTATTTCCGCCTGATTGATTATATCCAAATTTCTTCCTCTGGATAGTTCCATATCTATCATATTGAAGAGTTCAAGACGCCCGCGGAACCTGGACCGTGTTTTCCTGGATCCCTTTGCTACTGCCTGGATCATTTGGCCCTGCCTGGAATACATCTTTATGATCTTGTCTGCCTCTCCAAGCTTATAGGGCTTAATTATAATGGCTCTGGCTTTGTAAGTAGGCATATAGAGAATCTTTTATCTGAATTAAAAATAGTATTTAAAAGAAATAAATAGATTTTTGACTGTATTTTTATTTATCAAAAATAGCACTGTACTCGTTTATAATATTTATCCCGCTGCTGGTACCAAGTCTTGTGGCTCCTGCATCTATCAGTGCCTGGGCATCTTCAAAGGTCCTGATCCCCCCTGAAGCCTTCACCCCTATATTTCTGGTAACGACCTCTCTTATCAGACGAACATCATCCAGCTCTACTCCCTTTGCTCCAAAACCTGTCGAAGTCTTTATGAAGTCTGCACCTGATTTCTCAATAATTGAGCTAACCTTCCTTACTTCATCTCTTAAGAGCATCCCGGTCTCTATGATCACCTTGATATTAATATGGCGATTATACTCAGCAATCTGCTCACGCCGTATCAAGCTTACAAGGACTCCCAGTTCCTTCTCAATATATTCATAATTACCATTTTTTAGTGCTCCCAGATTTACGACCACATCAAGTTCTCCTGCACCTTTTCTTACACAATCCCTGGATTCAAAGATCTTGGTCTCTATAGTATTTGCTCCAAGCGGATAACCGATTACAGAGCACACCTTTACATCAGTGGTGCCAAGTATTTTTACTGCCTGAACAACATTTGTAGGATTGACCACTACCGCTGCAAAATGTTCCCTTTTGGCATTCATACAAAGATGTTCTATCTCTTTTGGAGTCGCTATAGGATTAAGCAGTGTTTGATCGATTGTTTTGGCTAATTGCTCCCTGGTTAATATTTTAATCACCCTACCTTTATTTAAATTTTAAAAAATAATTATTGCTAAAAGACTTAAATGATACCTGATGTAGCCTTAAAACAGTTAATAGCCGAATCGGTCAAGGAATGATTCTTCCTTTGTCCAGTTTTTCCTTACTTTTACCCATAATTGAAGAAAGACCTTATTTCCAAATAATTCCTCTAATTCCTGCCTTGCCTGTCTACCGACTTTTTTCAACATATGGCCTGACTTTCCTATTATTATTGCTTTCTGGGAATTCCTTTCGGCATATATCGTGCATTCAGCCGAAATAAGCTTTTCTCTGGACCTGGTCATTGATTCTTTAAAATCATCGACTTCTACTGTTATGCTATGAGGTATCTCATCCGAAAGGTTTTTAAACAGCTTCTCCCTTACAGTCTCTGACAGTATCTTTTCCCAGGTTTGATCACATACCATATCCTCATCATAATATCTGGGTCCCTCCGGAAGACGATCCTCCAGTATTCTGATGAATTTATCAAGATTTTCACCAGTCTTTGCTGAGACTTCCAGTATATCATCAAAAAGCTTTTCGCCTGCTACCTTTTCTCTCTGTTTTCTAAGCTCATCTGTTTCTGCCAGATCTATTTTATTTAGAAGCAGTATTTTTGGCAGCTTGCTCTTTCTTATCTGCTCAAATACAAACCTGTCACCTCTTCCAATGCCCCCTGCCACATCTACTACCACTACAATAATATCGACATCACCTATCGCTCTGTCTGCAGTATTATTGAGTCTTTGTTGAAAAAGATTTTTGGGTTTAAAGAACCCCGGACTATCAACAAATATTATCTGGCTTCTGTTGGTATTTAAAATACAGCGGATAAGGTTTCTGGTAGTCTGGACTTTATCCGAAGTTATTAGTATTTTTTGTTTTAATATCTTATTGACCAATGTTGATTTCCCAACATTGGTCCGTCCTATAAGGCCTATAAATCCTGATTTAATAATATTCTTCTCCATCATAAGGTCAGTATATAAAGATCCCGGTTGACTCCTTCTCCATATTCATCTTTCCTGATCAGGGATCGTTTAAATCCAAAAAAACTGTAAAGAGCTATTGCTGAAATATTTTTAGGATCAACTGTTAGATGAACTTTCTTAAGATCATCTGATCTTAGTTTATTAATAATTCCTTTAAGAAGCAGCTTTCCAATTTTTCTGCCCCTGAAACCAGGCCGGATATAAAATGAATGGATAAAGGCATCCGAAGGATCCTTATAGCTTCTGATTACCTGGCATACACCTGCTATCTCATTCCCCGGCAACTTCTCTGCAACATATATCATGCCATACCTTATTAGTACCGGTATTACCCATTGATTGATAGAGGCTTCATTTCCAAGATTTTCTACTTCCAGTTCGCACAGGGTCTTTATAAGCTCACAGTCAAAATCTTCAATATGCTTTATCGTGATTCTCTCCATTTTTAGATAACTGGCTTTTGGCAAAATTCTATATCTATTATAGATTTTACATTATCTGTCAATACCTTTTCCAGTTTTTATTCCTTATATAATGTATCATGCTATCCTGTATATTATACATTACTGCTTTTTCTTCGTCATCTTCATGATCATAATCAAAGACATGTAGCATCCCATGTATTATTAGCAGCATTATTTCCTGATCAATATCCCAGTCATCTCCCTGTTCTATGGAATTATCGTGTGCCGCTTCAGGAGAAATATAGATCTCTCCTATAACAACAGGACCAGCCGCTGCTTCTGTGTCATCTATACCTGAAAGATATGAAAATGAAAGAACGTCAGTGGGCCTGTCAATATTTCTATAGCTTTTATTAAGCTTCTGTATTTCATCACTAATGATAAATATTATATTAATGGATCTATTATTATCCGAGTCAAATTTATTTGAGATATAAGCAGTGTATCTCTCGATGGATTTAAAATCGAATTTTACTTTATTTTGATTGTTTATTAATCTTATTTGCATAGTTGATATTAATAATAATCACTGCTGGCTATCATATTCATATCTCCTTCAGGGTCAGGTTTGCCGTTGTCCTGATATGATATGCGTGAATGATAAATAGCGATCAGTCCATCAATAAGTGTAATTTTTACTATTTCTATCTCCTTTAATGTTATAGCTGCTTGACTGAGCTGTCCATCCTTTATTTTATCCTCTATTATATCATTTACCATCTGTTCTATTTTTTTTGGAGTTATTTTTTCAATTGACCTCACGGATGCTTCTGCTGAATCAGCAAGCATGAGTATTGCCGCTTCCTTGCTCTGCGGTTTCATTGAAGGATATCTAAAATGTCCCTTAAGGCCATTGAGATCCCCGTTTATGCCTGCTGCCTTATCCTTCTGCTTTTCATAGAAATATGATATAAGAGAATTGCCATGATGCTGGGAGATGATGTTTAGCACCCTCTTCGGTATTTTATTCTGGCGTGCCACTTCCAAACCGTCCTTAATATGATTTGCAATAATATTTCTGCTCATTGAAGGATTTAATTTATCATGCACATTTTCGATATCTCCTTGATTTTCATAGAAATATTCGGGTCTTTTTAATTTCCCAAGATCATGATAGAGAGCCGCTACCTTTACCAGCAGTGAATCAGCATTTATAGCCTTGGCCGCATTTTCAGATAGATGCCCTACAAGAAGGCTATGATTATATGTCCCAGGTGCCGCTATCAGTAATTGCTTTAAAAGCGGCTGATCAGTATGAGATAATTCAAGAAGACCCATTGCTGTCACCACATTAAATGTGGATTCTATGAATGGCAGGAGCCCGATTGCAAGTATCGCAGATACTATGCCGTTTAATATCCCCATTACTGTATATAGGGCAATAGTCTTAAATTCTCCACCTATAAGGTTAACAGTCAGAAAGAGGAATGCAAGCACAATGGAACTTATAAAGCCTGCTCTCATGACCTCCGACCTCTGGGAGACTTTCGATACCATATATGTAGCAAGTACACCTCCCAGCACATAGGTTATGGCTATAGAGAAATCAAAATTTGTAGCTATCCCGGCAAAAAGTCCCAGGCACAATGTAAGCATGATGCCTATCCTGGCATTAAAAAGTATAGTACTTATAAGCGATGCTGTTATTATCGGAAAAAGATAATTCCAGAAATTCAAATGTATGGAAGATAATATAGTCAGTATCTTGGTCAGTGCCGTAAATATTATTATAAGAAGAGCACTTATAATCAGCTTCTTTGAGTTATTAAAAATATTATTATCAAATTTATAAAGATAAAAACCAAACAAAAACATCGTTACTGCACAGATAAAAAGTACATAAAGGAATCTACTCCAGTTAAATTCCCTCTGCAGTAGTCCGAGCCGGGTAAGAATTATTATATCGGTTTCATTTACAATCTCTCCCTCAAATACAATAGTCTGTCCCTCTGCAATATTTACCATATGGGGAACAGTGTTCAGCCTTGCTTCTTCTCTTGCATTTTCGGTCCCCACAGGGTCAAATACTGCCGTAGGCTGAATATTTTTTTGAATAACAGCAGTGACTATCGGTAATGTTGCGAGCGGGATCCCGGAGTCTGCTTCAGCCATGGAGACTGCAGTACTTTTGGCAAAGTCAAGCTCTGTCGGTTTGATTTCTTCCTTCATCACTTCCCGGGTGATTTTCTGTGTCCTTTCAAGCAATATGTTTAGCTCATCTACTGAAAGATCCAGCCCGGCTGTGACTATGGACTCAGGATATTCATTGCCAAATAGGTTCGTAAGGTAATCGATCTTTTCCTCTATTGTTATATCTTCCTTTTTCTGCACAACAGAAGTCAGAAGATAAAAATACCTTATCTGGTACAGAGAACCTTCTTCTCCATTTAATACTTCGAGATTGTAGACATATATATCCTCGATTTCAGCTTCATTTGAATTACGGTCCTCTTCAGTCTTTATGATATCTTCAAATTCAATTCCCTTATTGGCTTTTATTGTCCTGGGGCTGGAACTTCCCAATTCTATCCCAATATCAGGAGCATACACATACGACAATATAGCTACGGTCAGTACAAGGGTCACTATAAAAATATATAGTCTCTGGGCTGTTTTGCTTCCAGGTGCAAAGTATCTTCTGAAAAACCCATCAGCAGTCTTATCTTTTTTACTATCCTTTAAAATTATTTTTTTTGTTTTGCTTTTTGCAATCATGGCTCAAACTTTTTATTTTTTTATCCTGTCATCAAATTCCTTGTATGCATCCACTATCCTCTGGACCAGTTCATGCCTTACAATATCTTTTGAAGTCAAATTCACAAATTCAACACCTTCAATCTTATCAAGTATGTTTTTCACCAGTATAAGTCCTGACTGCCTGTCACTGGGCAGATCCACCTGTGTAATATCTCCGGTAATAACCATTTTTGAACCGAAACCCAATCTCGTCAGAAACATCTTCATCTGTTCAGGTGAAGTATTCTGTGCTTCATCGAGGAGTATAAAGGAATCATTAAGCGTCCTTCCCCTCATATATGCCAGTGGCACCACTTCGATTATCCCCATATCCCGGTACTGCTGAAACTTTTCTATATCAAGCATCTCGTATAATGCATCATAAAGCGGCCTCAGGTATGGATTTACTTTATCATATATGTCTCCAGGCAAGAACCCGAGCTTTTCACCTGCTTCTACTACAGGTTTTACAAGGATTATCCTCCCGATCCTGTCTTCTTTCAAAGCTTCGACAGCAGTTGCAAGCGCCAGATAAGTCTTTCCGGTACCTGCCGGACCTATACTAAATACTATAGTGTTCCTTCTGATGGAATCAATATATTTCTTTTGCCCCCCGGTCCTGGGCTTTATCTTTTTACCGCTATTTACGATTATGCTGTCACTAAAGACCTGATGCGGTTTAAGCTCTGATTTATTTTCCATTATCTTTATTGAATCGCTTACTTTTTCTTTATTTATTTGCTGGCCAAGATTTACCTGAAATGCCAGTTCCTTGATCAATCCAGTGGCTTCCTTCACGTTCTTTGTTTTTCCAGATATCTCCAGGTCATCTCCGAGAATAAATATTTCTACATTATACTTTCTCTCAATAAATTTTATCAACTCATCCCTGTCACCCAAAAGTTCTGATATGGAATGATTACTTGTAAACTCAAGATTGATTTTATGTTTAACGGGAGACAATACTCCTCCTTAAAAATCTGATTATAATACCTTCTATCAAGCTATATATGCATAATAGCGGCACATCTATCCCGGCGGCCATTCAAATCTTCTCTGGCCCAGTATATGAAAATGAAGATGATCCACAGATTGTCCTCCATCGGGACCCGTATTTGTGACTACCCTGAAACCTTTTTTATCAAGACCCAGGTCCGCGGCTATTTTTTTTATTGTTTCCATTATCTCATTTATTTCAGAATCCTTTAATTTATCGATTTCCATGATCGAACTGACATGCTTTTTGGGTACGACAAGAAGATGGACAGGCGCTGCCGGGTTTATGTCCTTAAATACCAGTATATGTTCATTCTCATATACGATATCGCTTTCTATTTCTCTGTTTATAATTTTACAAAAAAGACAATCTGTCATTTTTATACCTCTTAACTCCATATAGATCCGGACAATATGCAAAGATATATTTAAAATTCTTTAGATTTTTGTCCTGAGTCGGTCATTATACTATTTTTTATAGATTTTACAATTTTATTTAGCTTTGCCTCATATTATAATATTTATGTTTTTACTGGTACCTATCTGATTATAATGCATTTTGTTAAATTAATTAAATATGGCGGGCAAATAATCCGTCTCTGTAATTCTTTACTGCTATCGACTCAATAAGTCTCCCGCGTATTTTCTCAAAACCAAGACCTGCCCTAAAATATATTTTTATATAGTTTCCGGATGTCCCTGATATTATACTGCTTGCAGGATCGATCATCTCAGCTGCAACAATATGTTTCTTTCCTATGTTTTTATTAATAAATAGATCTCTGGACCTTTCCCCGTATCCTCTCAGCACACTGCTTCTTTTAGACTTTAAGGCCCCCTCTACTCCATCTTTGAATTCAAAGGCCCTTGTCCCGGGTCTCGGAGAATATTTAAAAACGTGAAGCTTGCTAAATCCTATTTTCCTTACCATTTCAAATGTACTGCTAAAATCCTCATCTGATTCCCCCGGAAAACCTACCATTACATCAGTAGTTATTGTAATATCCGGCAATACTTTTCTTATCCTGGATACCATTTTTGTAAAATACGCGGCAGTATATGGTCTTGCCATCTTTCTGAGCACTGTATCACTGCCGCTCTGAAGCGGTATATGGAAGTGGGGAGCTATTCTTTCCCTGTCTTTTGATATAACAGAAAGAAGCCTGTCATCTATTTCATTTATTTCAATCGAGCTTATTCTTAATCTTTTTATACCCGTATTTGATAATATATCCCCAATCAGCCGGTCAAGCCCATAATTATTCTCCAGATCCACTCCATATTTCCCGATATGGATCCCGGTCAAAACAGCTTCTTCAAAACCATTTTTTTCGAGTTCTTTTATCTTCTTGACTACTTCTACGCTTTCAGTACTTCTATATTTACCCCTTACTTTCGGAATGATACAATAGGTACAGTTTTGTTCACATCCATCCTGTATCTTTATTAACGGCCTTGAATGCTTCTGCGCATATCTAATACATGAAGTCTCAGATTTCTTAAATCTATCCGTTTCCCTATATTTATTTATAATAGGCTCTTTTCCGGTCTCCTTTATTATGCTTTCCATCAGGTCCTGAATATCCTTCTTTTTATCATTATCCAGCATCAGGTCCACTTTATTATCTTCTAAAAACTTACGGTTTTGTTTTACGAAGCACCCGGTTACAATGATCTTCGCCTCTTTATTTGTATTTCTCATCCTCCTTGTAAGCTGCCTCACTTTGCGGTCGCTTTCAGCGGTCACGGTGCATGTATTGATGATGCAGATATGTGGATCTCCATTCCTGTAGTCGACTCTTTGAAATCCAAGCATTATAAGTCTATTTGATATCTCGTCTGATTCACAGAGGTTCACTTTGCATCCCAGTGTGTTTATAGAAAATCTCATAAATCCATACCTGTTTAAATTACTGTAAAAAAGCTTTTATAAAAATATGGGATAGCTCTTTAAGGGTTTTTACCGGTTTGATTTTATATAGAAATCCATCACCGATAAAAAATAAACCGCAGCAGTCTCTGCTCTTAATATATTCTTTCCAAGATTTGCTGCCGCCGCTTTTTTATTCTTCAGGATCATAGCTTCATCTGCTGTGAGCCCTCCTTCCGGGCCTATAAGGTATGCAATGTTCTTTACTCCGGACATCGTCCTGAAGATACCTTCCATATTGGCCCTGCCGCTACCGGCCGCCTCATGAAGGAAAAAGAAATGATCATAATGATCTGTGGAGATACTATCTATTTTTATTGGAGCATCTATAATACACTTAAAATCCCTTTTACACTGCTTTGAAGCTTCATCAGATATCTTCTGCCATCTTTCCAATTTGGGACTATTGCCAATTATATCAGATACAGTTCTTTCACTTATTACAGGTATGATACGGGATATTCCTATCTCTGTAGTTTTTTGTATAACAAGCTCGATTGCATTTTTTTTCAATATGCACTGGAATAGTGTTATCTGAGGCATGCTCTTTTTAATAGACGACCTCTCCCTTATCTCAAAAACAGCTTCTTTTTTGCTTATTTCTTTTATGGCCGTTCTGTATTTCTGGCTTTCATCATCAGAGAAATACACAGTATCTCCCGGTTTACCTCTTAAGGATCCAAAAAGATGCTTCAGATCTTCTCTGTCTGTGATTTTGATTATATTATCAACAGCCTGATCCGGATCGATGAACAGATATGGATAACTCATTTTTTATAATGCCCTTATTATATTTTAAAAAAAGCTATATCTTATCTGATGGATCATTCTTTATCGGCCCACAGGTTCTTTTCTCGCTCTGGCATAGCCGGCAAGCATCTCTTTCTCCTGCCTGCTCAGTCTTGTAGGGATCTCTACCTTGATATTTATGATATGATCTCCTCTTCTATAGCCATTGAGCTGTACAAAGCCCCTGGACCTTAATATAATTTTTGTCTCCGGCTGGGTCCCGGGCTTTATCTTTATCTTCTCGGATCCGTCCAGTGTATCGGTTTCCAATCTCAAGCCAAGTGCAGCCTGGGCAAATGATATTTTTATCTCCGAGAGCACATTATCTTCGTCCCTTTCAAATCCAGGATGTACAGCTACCCTGACTGTGATGAAGAGATCTCCATTTATCGAATCGCT